>ERZ773067.841-NODE-841-length-17326-cov-6.294250_pt1 | contig 17326 bp, 15 predicted proteins | sample MGYA00580622_ERZ773067 | MGnify/ENA primary metagenome ERZ773067 (study PRJEB29015, sample SAMEA2737998) | human oral metagenome | biome: human oral; feature: human-associated habitat; material: dental | place: China | collected 2113 ...
CGTCATACTTAGCCCCGAAGAAAAATCACAAATACTTATCACATATATAGAATGAAGCGAATAATAGGCGGCAAACATTACTCATTTATTTGACTGTTACCTATAAAAGTATTAACTTTGCCTATCACAAATTCTTTTACAAAAAATACCAATAAAGATATGAATACCGAATTATTGAAACAATGCGAAGCCAAAGCCCAAAGCTGGCTGGCCGGCAACTACAACGAAGAGACCAAAGAAGCTGTACGCAGGATGTTGAACAACGAAGACAAGACCGAACTCATAGACGCCTTTTATCAGAATCTGGAGTTTGGTACCGGAGGACTACGAGGCATAATGGGAGCAGGCTCCAACAGAATGAACATATATACCGTAGGAGCGGCTACACAAGGATTGGCTAATTATCTGAAAAAACAATTCCCCGATAAAAACCCGATAAAAGTTGTCATAGGGCACGACTGCCGTAACAACTCTCCGTACTTTGCCAAGACGGTAGCAAATATCTTCTCCGCCAACGGCATCAAGGTATATCTTTTCGACACACTTCGCCCCACACCCGAAATATCGTTCGCCATACGACACTTGGGCTGCCAAAGCGGTGTTATGATTACCGCCTCGCACAACCCCAAAGAATACAACGGCTACAAGGCGTATTGGGACGACGGTGCTCAGCTCGTTGCTCCGCACGATACGGACGTGATAAAAGAGGTAAACAAGATAACCGATATTTCGAATATTAGGTTCGAAGCAAACCCCTCGTTGATAGAGATGATAGGCGAGGATATAGACAATGTTTTCGTAGAAAAGATAAAGACGCTGTCCCTATCGCCCGACGCTATCGCCCGCCACAAAGACCTTAAAATAGTCTACTCGCCCATACACGGCTGCGGCGCTAAGCTCGTACCTATGGCTCTGCGGGCATTCGGATTCGAGAATGTAATAAAAGTGGACGAACAGTTCGTACTTAGCGGCGATTTCCCTACGGTTGTATCGCCCAATCCCGAAGAGTCGGCAGCTCTCGACCTCGCCATAAAGAAAGCAAAAACCGTCGATGCCGACATCGTAATGGCGTCAGACCCCGACTGCGACAGAATAGGTATTGCCGTCAAAAACGAAAAAGGCGAATGGGTACTAATAAACGGCAATCAGACCTGTATGGTATTTACCTATTATCTCATAAAGAAGTGGCAGGAACTCGGCAAACTCAAAGGCAACGAATATGTGGTGAAGACCATCGTTACTACCGAACTGATAAAAGACATTGCACGCAAGGCAAACGTCGAACTCTACGACTGCTACACGGGATTTAAATGGATTGCTGCCATAATGCGTGAAAACGAAGGCAAAAAGATATATATCGGCGGAGGCGAAGAGAGCTACGGCTATCTGATAGAGGACTTCTGCCGCGACAAAGACGCCGTATCTGCTTGCGCTATTATGGCTGAGATAACCGCTTGGGCAAAAGACAACGGCAAGACTTGGCTCGAACTCCTACAAGACCTCTACGTGGAATATGGCTATGGCAAGGAGAAAGGTATATCCGTTGTACGTAAAGGACAGTCGGGAGCTGCCGAGATAAAGCAGATGATGACCGATTACCGCAACAATCCGCCGCGAGAAATAGCCGGCTCTAAGGTACGGCTCATCAAAGACTATCAGACTCTGAAAGCAAAAGACCTATCCGCAGGCACAGAGACTCCGATAGAGATGTCTACAACGTCGAACGTTTTGCAATTTTTCACCGAAGACGGCACCAAGATTTCCGTTCGTCCTTCGGGTACGGAGCCTAAGATAAAGTTCTACATCGAGGTAAGAGGCGAGATGAAGTCGAGAGCCGACTATTACGACGCAGAGGCAAAAGCCGACCGTAAGATAGACGCCGTCCGCAAAGATTTGGGAATATAGTACCAGACATTTTATTTTGTTCAAAATAAATCTATATTATCTGTATGATAGGAGATGGTAATTTCATAAAAGGGCGTGCATTGAGTCTAAAATATGTATTCAAAGGGATGTGGCTGCTCGTAAGTCGCGAGCACGCCGCAATGGCTCAGGTATCTATTTTTGCTTTGTTCATAGTGTTGGGGATAGTCTTCGGCATCTCCACCGTCGAATGGGTAGCACAGACCATCTGTTGCGGTATGATACTGACAGCCGAAGCTCTCAACACCGCAGTAGAGAAGATATGTGACTATATACAGCCTGCCTACGACAAACGTATCGGGTTCATCAAAGACGTATCGGCAGGTGCTGTCGGGTTTGCCGCCTGTACGGGTGTGATTGTGGTTATAATCATATATTATAAATATTTTGCGGCTATCTTTTAGAGAGAGGAAATTTTCTTCTTTTCAATATACGTAAGGCGGAAGACACGAGTTGTTTTCCGTCTTTTTCTTCGAAAAAATAGTAATTTTTACCATCGAAAAAACATCTCTTGTAAGTAGCTGATAAATAAGCATTAGAGAAAAAAATAATTTCTTCCCTATCGCAGCAAAATTTTCTCACTGAAGCCCGTAAATTTCTTCACTGAAAGAAATTTCACGCCTCACTGAAAGAAAAAAATTTCTTCACTGAAAGAAATTTTGCTCCTCACTGAAGCAATTTTTAAGCTCTAAAATAGATGTAAAATAGGATTGAGTATATTCCTAATTTTATTCGGGTTACCGATAAGATTTCAGTAAGTCGACAATAGCCTCTTTATCGGCATACAATTGGCGTTTGAGCCCCTCCAAATCGGAAAATTTAGTCTCCTCGCGTATGAATTTAAGTGGTTCTACTCCGATATATTCTCCGTAAATATCTTGCGAAAAATCGAAAATATTTACCTCTACCGTTTTGTCGATTCCGCCCACAGTAGGACGATTGCCGATATTGAGCATACCGCCTTTTATAGTGTCCTCTACTATCACTTTTACGGCGTAGACACCGTTTCGCGGAACGAGTTTGCCGTCTGAAACATCGATATTGGCTGTCGGAAAACCGATAGTCCTGCCCAACTTTTGCCCTTCGACCACTTCGCCGCTTATCGTGTAGTTGTAGCCGAGCATACTATTTGCCTCTTCCAGACGCCCGTCGCTAACAAGCTGCCGTATCGACGACGAACTTACTTCACCCAATTTATCGACCTTAAAGGCATCTATTCCAATATTTCGGCAAATATCGTAAACAACGTCGAAATCTCGAATCTTGTCGGAACCGAACGTATGGTCGTGTCCTACAAAAAGAGTTTTCAGAGCAAAACTATCTTTCAAAAAAATCAAGAATTCGGTTGCCGTCTTCTTCGATAGCTCCTCGGTAAAATCGAGTAACAAACAATAATCTACGCCATAAGAAGACAATATTTCGAGTTTCTCGTCGAGAGTCGTCAGTTGCCTTATATCGTAATCTTTTTTGAAAAACTTTTTCGGATTTTCTCTGAAAGTAACCACAAGCGATTTCTTTCCTTCGCTCTTCGATATATCCAATAGTTTACCTATAAGAAATTTGTGTCCAAGATGTAATCCATCGAAAAAACCTATTGTACCTACGGTTTCGATAGTATCTAATATACTGTCTTTATTTAAAATCTCCACTTCTCTAAATATTTTTGCAAAGGTACAATAAAAAAGTTGCCCCAACGAAGTCGGGACAACTTACATATATCAAATATAAAGAAAACTTACTTCAGTAAAGACGCAAACGCATCGTTGGTAAGGAACGATCTGAATTCCATATCGTTCAAGAATTTTTCCTTATAAGAATTATCTGCATTGATAGCCATTGTTACCGATTTCACCAAATCGTTTACATTGTTTGTACGAGCAGCTACGATAGATTTCAGATAATATGTCTTTGCGTCGGGAGTCTGTATATTTTCCAAAATATTCTTTGCTCCGCTGTAATCTTTGTTCAATATTCTTGCCAAAGCAGCATTGTTTGTATTCGATTTTCCATACAGAGATACAGCCTTCGAATAGTTGCCTTCTGCAATAGCTATAGCAGCATTAGCGTAGTTCAAGTCTTCGCCTACACCGGCAGCATATCCGAGATAGGTCTTAGCTTCGCTTATATTGCCCTGTGCTATGAGGATAGATGCTTTATTGAAATTTGCCACAGCGTCGTTTTTGTTTATTTCGAGTGCTTTGGTGAAGTTTCTGTTTGCTTCTGCCATATTGCCGAGCTTATATTCTACTACGCCAAGATTGTTGTAACCTCTTATATCTTCGGGATATTGGCTTACTATCTTCATAAATACGTCTCTCTTATAGTTGAGGTCGCTATTGAGATTAGCAGCATACAACATTTCTTCAATCGACAATTTCGATGGGTTTTCGTTGAGAAGTTTAGCTATCTGTTCGTCGGATTTACCTACTGTTTCTTTAGTAAATACTATTTGCGAACGACGAAGCTGAGGCAGTACTTTTTCTTTTATTTCAGTATATGCTGCCGAAAGATTTTTTATTTCTTTTTCTCGTTGTTCGGGGTCTGAATACATCGACAATACACTTATGATAAGATTCTTGTCTTGAATATCCGATTTTTCCATCAATTCTTTGAAACCTTCCCAGTCTTGTGCTGTAAATGTAGCCGATACTTCTACTTGTTTTTTCAATTTCTTCATTTGCGAATTGATATAATTCTTAGTAGAGTTTTCGCGAGCTTTAGCCAGCTTTTCATTGAGTTCTACACCTCCGTCGGGAGACGCATAAGACGAAATTTCTATGCCTTTAAGTACTATATTATCTTCGGGTTTAATATTCTTTATCTTGTTAGTAAGCTCTATAATGCTTTTTGTTTCCGAAGGACGAATATTAGCCTGCTGTATAAGGAATTTAATTTCGGCATTTTCTTTCTCTTCTATAGCTTTCTGTAGGTTGCCCGATATGAATTTTGAGCCACCGAGTTCCGAAGGATTCGAATACACCAAGTTTGATGTAACGATAAGACCTTCGGCTACTTTTACGGGTTCGAATTTTACGGTCTTTTTCTTTACCTTAGCAGTTGCTTCCAAGTAGAGTTCACATTGGTCGAATTTCGGATCGTAATTAAACGAAATTTTATGTTCGTATTTACCTCCGTTTTTATACCTTATCACCGAGTTGTTACCTTCGATTTTCTCACCCTGATAGATACGAGGTTCGCCTCTGAGCACAGCTCCTGTTTTAGTAGATTTCAACACGGGTACCACTTCGAGTACCATGTTTTTTACAAAATACTTTTCGGGAAAAGTTCCTTCAACTTTACATTCAATCTTTCCTCCTTTCAGTTCCAGAGGATTTGGAGTGGCTGTCAAATTAGACAAAAATTCTTTCGGTATCTTACAACCGATTACTACAAACATCATTAAGAGTGTAGCTAATACAACTTTCTTATTCATATATCATTGAAATTAATTAATAAATAAACGATTTTATACGATATTGTTCTGCAAAGGTAGACAAAAATTTTTTTTATCTATCTATAATAGATTATTAATTTTTCTTTTTTCTAAAATACCTATGATGTTTAATATTGGTAGTTCATATTGTTTATAACTTCGTTACGCATTGATTACTAATGATTGATGAGTGTAAATAAAAACTCTTTTTATTGTTTTTAATTTCTCGAATATGTAGTTTTTTGTTCAAAATAAATTTATCAACAATTTATCTATACCTTATTAATATCATATCAACTATTGGAATTCGAAACTCATCTGCGTATCCAATAGCCTGAAACTTCGACGATGATATGGGCTTATACCGAACTCTTTTATAGCATTTCGATGGTGTAGAGTAGGGTAGCCCTTATTTATATTCCAGTGGTAATAAGGATATTGAGTATGTAAATAATTCATATATTCGTCTCTGTGAGTCTTTGCCAATATAGATGCAGCAGCTATCGACATATATTTACTATCTCCTTTAACGATAGTTTTATGCGAAATATTTTGATAGTCGATAAATTTATTTCCATCTACGATAATATGTTGAGGTCTCACGGTGAGCATATCGATAGCCTTGTGCATAGCTTTTATAGATGCTTTGAGAATGTTTATTTCGTCTATTTCTTCGGGGTCGATTTTGGCTACAGCCCAAGCGATAGCCTCTTTTTCGATAACGATACGAAGCGAATTTCTACGACGTTCGGTAAGTTGCTTACTGTCGTTCAGAGCAGGGCAATCGAAGTCTGCAGGTAGTATTACGGCTGCAGCGAAAACCGCTCCTGCAAGGCAGCCTCTACCGGCTTCGTCGCAGCCGACTTCGATACAGTCGAGCATATAACATTTATGTAAAGTGTTTTCGTGTGTGTGCATCACGATTGTTTATCGTATCGAGTTTTATTTGTTCCGCTACACGTTCGCCGTCGATAGCCGACGAGGTAATACCTCCCGAATATCCTGCACCCTCGCCGCAAGGGTAGAGCCCCGCTATCTGAGTGTGTTGCAATGTATCTCTGTGGCGAGGAATACGCACCGGCGACGATGTTCGCGATTCGACTCCGAGCGCCACAGCTTGCGATGTGACGAACCCGCGCATCTTTCGGTCGAAAATTTTGAAACCCTCCCTCAGAGCCTCCCCTATCGGCGACGGCAGCCAAAAGTGCATTGGCGACGATACCGTACCGGGTAAATATGAAGATTGGCTTATTTCGCCTGATAGCTTGCCTTTTACGAAGTCGTCGAGACGCTGAGCAGGTGCTTTCTGGTTTTGTCCGCCATTGTTGACGTATGCAAGGTGTTCGAGATGCTGTTGGAAATAGAGTCCGCAGAGTTCGCCGTGCTGGTGGAAGTCCGATAAATCCTTCGGGTGTAGCTGTACCACTATTCCCGAATTGGCAAACGGCGAGTTGCGCTGTGAGTTGCTCATACCGTTAACGACTACTCCTCGGCGTTCGGTAGCCGACGGCACTATCATTCCGCCCGGACACATACAAAAAGAATAAACTCCTCGGTCTGAAAATTGTGCCGTAAGATTGTACGAGGCAGCGGGCAAGAAATCGTTTTTATAACCCTTGTACTGTATCTTGTCGATTAGTTCTTGCGGATGCTCTACACGTACTCCCATGGCAAATCCTTTAGCTTCGACGGCAATACGTTTTTCGGTAAGTATACGATATATGTCACGTGCCGAGTGTCCTGTGGCGAGTACGACGTAATCGGAATTTAGTGTACGATTGTCGGCAAGGCGTACGCCTGTTACTCTATCGCCTTGCAGCAATATATCGATTACTTTGGCAGAAAAAAGCATCTCTCCGCCACACTGCAGTATGGTTTTTCTGATATTTGCCACTACCGATTGCAAGACGTCGGTGCCGATATGTGGGTGTGCGTCGTATAGGATTTCGTCTTGCGCTCCGTGGCGGTGAAATATTTCGAGTATTCTGCCTGTTTTGCCGCTCTTTTTGGAGCGTGAAAACAGTTTACCGTCGGAGAAAGTACCTGCTCCTCCTTCGCCGAAGCAGATGTTCGACTCTTCGTCGAGCTCTTCGTTGCGATATATACGGTCGACGTCGACGGTGCGGTGTTCGACGGTTTTTCCTCTCTCTACTATTATCGGACGAAGTCCAAGTTCTATGAGTCTTAGGGCGGCAAATAGTCCTGCCGGACCGCTGCCTACGACGATTACCTCTTTGGCATTTGTTACGTCGTGGTAGTCGAACGTATTGAAGTATGCGTATCTATCGGGTTGCTCACCGACGAAGACGTTTAGTTGAAGTATTACCACAGGACGTCGTCCTCGTGCGTCTATCGACTTACGTACGATTCTGAAACTCGAAATATCGTTTGTATCGACCGATAGAGTCTTAGCTATTTCAGTTCTGATAGCATTGTCGTCGGCTGCTTGCTCGGGCGATAGAGAGAGCTGTATGGTCTGCATAGTGTATTTTCCGTTGTCAGTGATCGAATACGATGTTCATTACCGTTTGTCCTACGGCGTATAGGGTATTGCGGTCGATAATGTCGAGGTTGTCTTTGGCGGTGTGCCAATAAGGGTTGAAGCCGCTTTCGGTATTTGGGTCGTATTGGATAATATCTATAGTGGGGATATTGCGTATTTCGTTTATGGGGATATGGTCGTCGATGATATATCCGCCGCTTCGGTCGATGAAATATCCGTCGAAGCCCGAGGCTATGGCTCTACCCCATACTTTGTCGACTATGCCGCGAGCGTAGCGAAGAGAGTGTTGTTCTTTGTAGAACTTGGCTCCGGTAGCACCTACCATATCGAGCAAGATACCGAAACGGGCTTTGTAGTCTGATTTGTGAGGGTTGTTTGCCCAATACTTGGAGCCTATGCACCAGCCGCCGTCGTTGTTTCTTACGGTCGGGTCGAATGCGGGTGAGCCGTAGTCTTCGACGTCGAACAATATGATATCTACGCCTATGCGGTCGGGTAGGGTAGTGAGGTTACGGGCTATTTCGAGGAGGATACCTACGCCGCTTGCTCCGTCGTTGGCGCCGATTATCGGTGTTTTGTGCCTCGACGGGTCGGGGTCTTGGTCTGCAAATGGGCGGCTATCCCAGTGGGCGACGAGCAATACTCGGTCTGCGGCTTGGGGATTGAATATGCCGATGATGTTTTTGATATCTATAGCCTTATTGTTGTATAATGTACCTCTGCCCTCTTGTACTACTACGCTATCGGCATAATCCCTTAACTTACCGCTCAGGTAGGCGAGGCATTGTGCGTGTGGCTTGGTGTTTGGTACTCGAGCTCCCAAGTCGGTCTGTTTTTTTACGAAGATATATGCCGAATCGGGATTGAAAACGGGTATCTCTATTGCCTCTTTGGGCGTTGCCGACGAAGCGTCGTCGCTTTGCGACTTGCTACCCGAACATTGAACGAACGTCGCCAGCAAGAGAGCAGACGACAGGAGTAGTATTTTATTCATACTTTATTAGTGTTGTTATTTTTTGCAAAGGTAATAAAAAAGATAGCTCTGAGGGTTGCTGCCGTTGTGGGTGTGGAAATTTATATCTATCTTTGCTCGGCAAATCCAAGAAAGTATATCATTCGTATTATTATGCAACAGACAGTAAAAATCATTTGCACCAATCTTGGCGACCGTGAGTTTGAATTTCCGATGGGTATTACTCTGAGAGAAATTTACGATGCGTTGCAGATAAATCTGCCTCACAAAGTGATGTTGGCTTACGTCAATTACAAAGCCGAGAGTTTATCTTTTCAGGTATTTCGTCCGAAGATAGTGGAGTTTCTCGATGCCTCTTCGTCGGCGGGTTATCGTACATACGTTCGTAGTCTTACTATGGTATTGTCGAAGGCTATTAGAGAGCTTTACCCCGACGATATTCTGAGGGTGGAGCATCCTGTTTCGCACGGATATTATTGCAATATCAACGGACGCGAAAATAAGATTGCCGACGATAAAATAGAGCGTATACGGGAGCGTGTACGCCAAATCATCGAAGCCGATATGCCTATCGAAATTCACGAGTCGCCGAAAGAAGAGGCTATCGCGATTTTCGAGCGTCAGGGCGATATGGATACGGTCTATCTTATCGACCGTATGGGCAAACCTTTCGTAACGTACTATTCGCTCGGCAGGTTTTACGACTATTATCTGCCCGTACTTGTTCCCTCGACGGGATATTTGGATTTGTTCGATATCGTAAGCTACGAAGACGGGATGCTCCTTCGCGTACCCGACAGAAACAGCCCCGACCATATAGCTCCCTTCGAAAAGCAACCGAAGCTGTTCGGAATATTCGATGAATTTGCTCGTTGGAACGCACTGCTCGGTATCGTCAATGCGGGCGACTTCAATAGGTCTATAAATACCGAAATTCTCGAAGACCTCATTAAGGTGTCTGAAGCCTTGCACGAAAAAAAGATAGCACAGATAGCCGACCGTGTCATAGCCGAAGGCAAGAAGACGGTGCTGATATCGGGTCCCTCGTCGTCGGGTAAGACTACATTCTCCAAACGGCTGGCAATACAACTGATGACTTCTGGAATAAAACCTCTTACGCTTTCGATGGATAATTATTTCGTCGATAGAAAACACACTCCCATTGACGACGAGGGCAAGCCCGACTACGAATCGCTCTACGCTCTCGACCTACAACTTTTCAGAGACGACCTCAGCCGAATATTGCAGGGCGAAAGAGTAGAAATACCGACCTTCGACTTCGCTACCGGAAGCCGCCGATACAATGGCGACTCGATAAAACTCAACGGCGACTCGATACTCGTAATCGAGGGCATTCACGCCCTGAACCCCGAAATATCGAAGGGCATCGACCCTGCGAAGATTTTCAAGGTATACGTATCGGCTCTTACTACCATTTCGCTCGACAACCACAACTGGATATCGACTACCGACAATCGTCTGCTCCGACGTATCGTCCGCGACTCCAAATTCCGTTCCTATTCGGCTCGGCACACTATCGGTATGTGGAGGAGCGTTCGCCGAGGCGAAGACAAATGGATATTTCCGTTCCAAGAGGAGGCAGACGTGATGTTCAACTCGTCGCTTATCTTTGAGTTCGACGTCTTGCGTCGGCACGCCGTGCCTGTACTCGAGACCGTGCCGCAAGACTGCCCCGAATACGCCGAGGCTCATCGGTTGCTTAAGTTCTTGCAATATTTCAAATCGACCAATGAGGTAGGCATACCATCGACTTCGCTTTTGAGAGAGTTTCTCGGTGGCAGCAACTTCAAATACTGATTTTAGGTAAAACACCCGATGTCTCTATTTTTAAGGCTCTTGCGGAGCCTTTTTTGGTTTTTCGACATTAATAAAAAACGCTCGACGCCGAGCGTGAAATTTCTTGACGTCGGGAAATTTTTGCGGTGACGTCACCGCCGATACGGGGCGACGTCGGGAAATTTTGTTGGCGACGTCAGGAATTTTTGCTCGTGACGTCACCAAATTTTTTTCTTCACTAACACCTATTTATCAGTGACTTACAACAGCTGTTTTCTGATGCTCGAAAATGCCGCCGTTTTATTATCGGAAAAGTTTGTGGCAAACAGACGAAAGAGGCGAAAAAAACGGTTCGGTATCTCACGATATCGAACCGCACATAACTAAATATTTTATTTATAAAAGTGTATCGACTTAAATCAACTTCATTTCGGCAAGTACGCTGTTTGTCTTGCGTACGGCGGCAGCCGATGCTTCGAATTTGGCTTTTTCGTCGGCGTCGAGTTTAAGTTCTACGATACGCTCTATACCTTTGCGACCGATTACTACAGGCACACCGATAGTGATGTCTTTCTGTCCGTATTCGCCGTCGAGGTGTACGGAGCAAGGTATCATCTTTTTCTGGTCTTTGATGATGCTTTCGGCAACCGACGAAGCGGCAGCACCGGGAGCCATCCAAGCCGAAGTGCCGAGCAGTCCGGTAAGAGTAGCACCGCCCACCATAGTGTTTTTCACTACCTCTTCGAGTTTTTCGGAGCTCAAAAGAGTTGCAGCGGGTATGCCTTTGTATGTAGCCAAGCGTGCGAGCGGTATCATAGTGGTATCGCCGTGTCCGCCGATAACCATGCCTTCCACTTCGTTGGCGTTGCAGCCCAATGTCTGCGAGAGGAAGTATTTAAATCTCGACGAGTCTAATGCTCCGCCCATACCGATAACGCGTTCGCGTGGCAGTCCGAGTACTTTGTACGATAGATAAGCCATCGTGTCCATTGGGTTCGATACGATGATAAGGATTGCCTTCGGCGAATGTTTGAGGATGTTTTCGGCAACACTCTTGACGATACCGGCATTGACACCGATAAGCTCTTCGCGTGTCATTCCCGGCTTGCGAGGAATACCCGAAGTGATTATTACCACATCCGAATCGGCTGTTTTCGAGTAGTCGTTCGTTACGCCCTTAACCACAGAGTCGAAGCCCATAAGCTGAGCCGTCTGCATAATGTCCATAGCCTTGCCTTCTGCCAAGCCTTCTTTGATATCGATCAATACTATTTCGTTGGCGACTTCGTTTACCGCCAATACATTTGCACAGGTAGCGCCTACGTTGCCTGCACCTACAACTGTTACTTTTGACATAATTACTTTGTATTATTATATGATTAAAAACTTCGTTGTGTCTGTGGCTGCAAAGTTAGTAAAAATATTGTAATAGATAGGTGATAAGTATCGGATAAATATTTTGGTGGCGGTCGACGGATTTCTCGTACGGTGGGTTCGTCGGTATGTCGAATAAAAGACTTACCTTTGCAAAAATCATTTTCAGGCAGTGCACACTATATCATTACACGATATTTTACCTCGAATATTTGCCGACAATCCTCCGCCCTCCGACGTCTGGAGGCAGAGGGTGGAGTTTGTCGCTGGGCAGTCGTACCTGCTGCAAGCCGATTCGGGTAAGGGTAAGTCGTCGCTTTTCGCCTATATCTACGGCTACCGAGACGACTTCGAGGGCGAAATTCTATTCGACGGCAGGCGTATGCCGCTCGTCGGCTCGCCCGAGTGGGACACGATAAGGCAGTGCCGTATCGGGATATTGTTTCAAGACCTGAAAATATTCCCCGAACTTACCGCCTTAGAGAATATCGAGCTGAAAAATCGACTGCAAGCCTATAAGTCGGAAGCCGAAATCGACGATATGCTACGTCGCCTCGAAATATCGGACAAGAGCCGCCAACCGTGTGGCAAGCTATCGTGGGGGCAGCAGCAGCGTGTAGCTATAATACGTGCCTTGTGCCAGCCATTCGACTTCCTACTACTCGACGAACCGATAAGCCATATAGACGACCGTATGGCTCGCATCGTAGCCGAACTCATTGCCGAAGAAGTCGCAAGCCGCCAAGCGGCTGTCGTCGTATCGTCTATCGGTAAAGAGCTACCCTTAACGTACGACAATATCTTAAACCTATAAATCGATAAATAATCAATACAAACAAAAAAATAAATATTATGCAGATAACGGAAAATAAACTTGTAACAGTACAATACGAACTATTTGTAAAAAACAGCAACGGCTCTTTCGAGCTTATGGAGGCTACTACGCCCGAGGCTCCGCTCAAATATATGCACGGTGTAGGTATGATGTTGCCTAAGTTCGAAGAGCAGCTTACGGGCAAGAGCGTAGGCGATAAGTTTGAGTTTTCGCTTGCTGCCTCCGACGCATACGGAGAGCGTAGCGACGACAATGTTATAGACCTGCCTATCGATGTCTTTACCTCCGACGGTACGCTCGACGAAGAGAGATTCTTCCCCGGAGCTATCGTGCCTCTCGTCGATGCCAACGGCGATCGCATAAACGCCGAGATAGTGAAGATAGCGGCGGAAGCCGTTACGGTCGACCTCAACCACCCGCTTGCGGGCGAAGACCTTTTGTTTAAGGTCAGAGTACTCGACGTACACACTCCCACCGACGACGAATTGGCATCGATGCACTCTTCGTGCGGAGGGTGTAGCGGATGTGGCGACGACCATCATCACCACGACGGCGGTTGCGGCGGTTGCGGCGGAGGCTGCCACTAAACGGCGATACATATCGGAGGAGGTACTCGTGGACAATACCTTTGGCAATAGGCTTACCCTTACGACTTTCGGTTCGTCGCACGGCGAAGCTATCGGCGGTGTCGTCGACGGCTTTCCGCGTGGTATCCGTATCGATACCCAAGCCGTAGCCTTGCGACTTGCTCGGCGGCAGACGGGGCGTTATGCCTTTTCGTCGCAGCGACACGAGCCCGACGAGGTGCGCTTCCTATCGGGTATATCCGACGGTGTTTCCGACGGTTTCCCCATAGCTTTTTTTATCGAAAACCGCAATGCACGCAGCTCAGACTACGACAGTATAAAAGATATGCTCCGCCCTTCGCATGCCGATTACACTTACCGCCTTAAGTACGGTGTCGACGACTTAGTCGGAGGAGGGCGAGCCTCGGGCAGAGAGACTGCCTCGTGGGTTGTGGCGGGCTCTCTGGCGTTGCAAGCATTGCAAGCCAAGGCGATAAATATAGTAGGTTATGTGTCGCAGATAGGGCGAGTAGTAGAGACATTGCCTTACACATCTCTCGACCTGAGAGGTATCGATAAAAACCCTCTACCTACGCCCGACGAGTCGACGGCTCGCCGTATGGCAGCAGAGATAGACCTTGCCCGCAGCGATAGCGACAGCCTCGGAGGTGTCGTATCGTGTGTGGTAAAGGGTGCGTCTGCCGGTATAGGCAATCCTATTTTCAATAAACTATCCTCAAGGCTTGCGGCGGCTATGATGTCGATACCTTCGGCTAAGGGGTTCGACTACGGAGCGGGCTTCGAAGCGGCGGCTATGCGTGGCTCGGAACACAACGATATATTCGTTGCCGATAGCGACGGTATTCGTACTGCCACCAACCGAAGCGGCGGCATACAAGGCGGCATATCGAACGGCGAAGACATATATTTCCGCGTAGCTTTCAAGCCTGTAGCAAGTATCGGTAAGCCGCAGCAGACGGTCGATACACACGGCAATGCCCGTACTATCGAAATCCGTGGCAGGCACGATGTCTGTATCGTACCGCGAGTCGTACCTGTGGTAGAGTCTTTGGCGGCTTTGGTCGTATTGGATTTGATGTTGTGATGCTCGATTTTCTTCTACAATACGGATATTACGGACTCTTTGCGGTAGCGTTCCTTGCGGCTACCGTCTTGCCATTCTCTTCCGAATTTGCTTTCGGCGGTTGCCTTGCCGCAGGGCTCGACCCTTTGGGATGTATCGTAGCGGCTACCGTGGGTAACTTCCTTGGCGGTATGACCTCTTATTATCTTGGATATCTCGGCAAGATAGAGTGGATAGAGAAGTACTTCAAGGTGAAACGCACAAAGATAGAGCGGGTGCAGCAGTGGCTCGACGGCAAAGGAGCCTATATGGCTTTTTTTAGCTTCGTACCCTTTGTGGGCGACCTCATACCGCTGGCTCTCGGCTTTATGCGTGCCTCGCTGACGAAGGTTGCTATCAGTATGTTTGTAGGCAAACTCGTACGGTTCGTTGTTACTGCCTATCTTTGGGCGGCAGCTATAGATGTTGTTGTTTAAACGTTTGATTTGTACTCCGCACTGCGTCCTCCATTCCTTCATCTTTACTTTTTCATTCTTCATTTTTCATTTTTGGGCGTGCCCCTTGCCGCAAGCGGCTTCGGGTCGGGCTATCCGCTCTTACTCGCCGCATATCGACAGATGGTTGTGCTTTGCCTACTCGCCTCCCCCTGCTTCATTCTTAATTTTTCATTTTTCATTCTATTCTGCGTCTCGTATCCGCTCCTATCCCTCACGCATCTCCATGCTTAAACGTTTACACGTAATTCTTAATTCTTAATTCTTAATTGATTTTGTGCTCCGCACAAACCCCAACCGCCTATCCCCAATACAAACCATTCAATAACACACAAACCGTAGGGGCGAACCTTGTGTTCGCCCTTTCAATATTTGTGTTCGCCTTTTCAATAATCGTGTTCGCCCCTTTTTTATTCAACGCTTACACAATTCAACGTAATTCCTAATTCGTAATTCGTAATTTTTTTGTCATAACAAAAAAAATTACTACCTTTGCCCCGCAATATTAAACATTATATACGCAGATGACCAAAACGCCAAAATACCCGACAAACACTCGCAGAGACGCTTATATGAGCTGCTCTACCGTTTTGAGCACTGCTATTTACCCCCCCCCATTAACGTTTATTCACACTATGTGTATATACCTGCCTGCTGCCGTCTGTACGGCGTTGCGGGCTGTTTCCGTTTGCGGTGATACCGCTTCGGGGGAGGGCAAACATATCCTTTTCGCATTTTCATTAAATCATTCTAATAACTAAATAAGTAAAAAAAAAAAGATTATGGCACAATCCAAGAAAAACATCATCACTCACGGTATGAGTGGAAAGGTTGGCGATATCATCGTTTTCAGCCAACGCAATGGTAAGACTATTGTCTCCAAGGCTCCTACGCGTAAGGCGGAGCTATCCGACAAGCAAAAAAAGCATCTTGAGCACTTCCAAGAGGCTGTCATCTATTCCAAGGCGGCTCTCCAAGACCCCGCCCGAAAGGCTCAGTATGAGCAGACTGCTGCTCGCAAAGAGGGCATTTCTTCATACAATATTGCAGTTGCCGACCTTATGCATGCCCCTAAAATCGAAGAGATAAACCTCTCTTCGTATCACGGGAACGTTGGCGACATTATTGTCGTCCGTGCTGTCGACGACTTCAAGGTCGTATCCGTCGCTGTGGCTATCTACAACTCCGACGGCACTCTCGTGGAGCAGGGCAACGCTCTCAACAACAACGGACCTCTTTGGGTATACACCGCTACTGTTAATAATCCTAATCTTTCGGGCGATAAAATCGTGGTTCGCGCCACCGACCTGCCCGACAATTTGGCAGAAAAGGAGGTTCTTTTGTAATATTTTACCATACGGACGAGATAGAGACGAGATAGAGACACCATAGAGACGTACCGAACCTATCTGTGTACTGACACTATGTCACTCTCTCCTCTTCTCGCTATAATTTTAATTCGATATTTTACACAATTATTAATAAACAAAAAATACTAAAGTAATATGAAAAAATCAGCATTAATTTTCGCCCTCATCGTAGGGCTTCTCGCGAGTGCCTCCACAGCTATGGCACAAACTACCTACGACCTCAAGATTGCCGGTGTACGAGTAACATCTGCCAACTGCTCCGACCTCTCTGTGATAGATAGCGTAAGCGGTACCGTAAAGTACGACCCTACCAACAAAGTCCTTACACTACAGAACGCTACAATACAAACAAATACCCATGCTGCCATTGAATCAAGTATCGACGGCTTGACGATAAAGGTCATTGGCACAAATAACCTTACAACAGGAAACAAAGCTGCTCTCGGCTTCGGAGAACCACTTACTATCACGGGCGGTGGAGTACTTAATGCGAATAGTGGAGAAGACTGTGGTATCTTTGTAAACGAGACCAACCTCACTATCGATGGCTGTACCGTAAATGTCAAGGGCAAATGGGGCATAGCAGGAAATAATGGCTCGAGCAAGACACTTACTATCAAAAACTCTACCGTTACGGCAGAGGGAACAGATGGCTCTATCACCGACTTTGCAAGCCTTACCCTCGATGGCTGCGCCATCACTCAGCCCGCAGGAGCGGCATTCGACGCGTCGCTGAAAGCCGTAGCACTCGGCGGAGCAAAAGTAACAAGCAAGGTAGTGATCTCCCCCACAGAGCCTAATATGAGCCGCTATATCACCCTTACCGTTGGTAGCGGCAAGGCGATAAAGCTCGACTTCAAGGCAGCCGCCGACGGCACTCCCGTACGTATCGTAAGCGGTAGCAATAAACAAGACATCTCCGTCGGCACCTCTTGGACTGGCTTTTCCTCCTACACCGCCGACGGTACCACTAT
>ERZ773067.843-NODE-843-length-17261-cov-4.371382_pt1 | contig 17261 bp, 16 predicted proteins | sample MGYA00580622_ERZ773067 | MGnify/ENA primary metagenome ERZ773067 (study PRJEB29015, sample SAMEA2737998) | human oral metagenome | biome: human oral; feature: human-associated habitat; material: dental | place: China | collected 2113 ...
TCTTCGCCTCGCCCTTCAAATCCGATGTGTATTTTTTCAATTTGCGCCAGCAACTCGGCCGCCGCTGGGGCACGGCGCAACCCGTGACGGTACGCGACAGCGAGTTTGGCGCGGTGCAACTGCGCGCTTTCGGGATGTACGACTACCGCATCAGCGACCCGGCGAAGCTCTTCAGCGAGGTGACGGGCGTCGTCGCGCAGTACAGCCGCGAAGCACTCGACGAGCCGCTGCGCAATGTGGTGATGACCCGCCTTGCCAGCGTTTTCGGCTCCTCCGGCATCGCCTTCCTCGACATGGCAGCCAATCAGGTGTTGCTGTCGCAGAAGATGGCAGAGCTGCTCGCCCCCGATTTTGCCCGCTTGGGGCTCACGCTGGAGCGCTTCAGCGTGGAAAGCATCACCCTGCCGGAAGCCATTCAGAAAGCGCTGGATGAGCGCATCTCAATGGGCGTCGTCGGCGATTTGAACCGCTACACCCAATACCAGGCGGCGTCTGCCATACCGCTCGCCGCGCAGAACGAAGGCGGCCTCGCGGGCATTGGCGCCGGTGTCGGCGTTGGCGCGGCAATCGGTCAGGCAATGGCGACGAATATGAATGCCGCCCCCTCAGCCGCACCGCAGACAACGGGCAACAACGATCCGCAGGCGCGCCTGGCGCAACTCAAAGCCTTGCTCGACCAGGGGCTGATTACCGCCGAGGATTACGAAAAAGCCAAGGCGGAAGTGCTGAAACAGCTGATTGGCTGACATGGCCGCGCCGCTTTTCCATACCGACTGCCCCAGCTGCGGCGCGCCGGTGCGCAGCATGAGCGCCAGCGCGGTAACGCTGGTGTGCAGCTACTGCCACAGCCTGCTCATCCGCGAGGGCGAAACGCTGCGTGATAGCGGCGAAGACAGCGCGCTGCTGGAAGACTTCAGCCCGCTGCAAATCGGCACCAGCGGCGTGTTTAACAAACAGCCGTTCACCCTGGTGGGCCGCTTGCAGGCGCGCTACGACGCGGGCGTCTGGAACGAATGGTACCTGCTCTTTGCCGACGGCAGCGACGGCTGGCTTGCCGAAGCGGGCGACCAGTACGTGCTGACCCGTCCGGTGGCAGCGACAGAAACGCCGCCCGCATTTGCCAGCCTGCGCGCTGGCAGCAGCCGCTTCACCTTCCACGGCAAAGCCTTCATCGCCGCCGACGTGCGTAACATCACCCTCGACCGCGCCGCCGCCGAAGGCGAATTGCCCTACCGCTTCAGCGGCACCCGGCAAAACCGTGTCGCCGACTTCCGCTACGGCGGCGAATTTCTTACCGTCGATTACGCCGACGAGCCGCCGGAAATCTTCGCCGGGCAGGGCGTGGCACTCGCCGACCTCAAACTGCAAAACACCCGCAGCGACACACAAATCATCGAGACCGCAGGCAAACTGAAAGGCAGCCGCGCGAGCGGCAACTGCCCGCATTGCGGCAGCCCAGTCGAATGGATAAACGGCCTGACCGGCACCATCCTCTGCCCGTCCTGCGGTAGCGACCTCGCCAGCAACGACAAAGGCTTGGCGTTACGGCAAAAAAGCGCGCGCCGCGCCGCCAGCGAAGCGCATACTCTGCCGCTTGGCGCGGAGGCGACCATACACAACGTGCGCTACACCCTGATTGGCGTCGTACACAAAACAGAAATAGGCGAAGACAGCGGCTGGACAGAATACCTGCTTTACGCGCCGCAGGAAGGCTTCGCCTGGCTGACCGAGACCGACGACGGCGAATGGAGCTTCGCACAAACCCTAAACGAATGGCCGCTGCTTGACCGCAGCGGCAACCCGCTCGACAAGCGCAAACTCTACGACTACCAAAGCCGGGTAGAAAGCGCGGCGGGCGCGTTCTACTGGCACATCCAGCCGGGCGACACCCTGCAACACCGCGACTACGGCCGCGATGACGACAAACTCTGCGCCGAACAAAGCGCGCAAGAACTCTCCTGGAGCCGCAACCTGAGCATCACGCCGGAACAAATCGAGAAATGGTTCGGGCGAAAAATCGCCACGGCAGGCGGCGCGGGCAGCAGCGGCGTGTTTGGCGTCATGATCATCATCTACATCATCCTCAACATCCCCGCCTGGCTGATGATGGATGCCGACAGCGTCGTCTCCTCGCTGATCATATCCGGCATCGCCATCGTTGGCCTCGCCCGCCTCGGCAGGCGCGGCGACTGGCGCGACGTCTTCAAATCGGACAACGACGACGATGACTAACCGGAGCAGCACATGAACCGCAACACCTACAACCTCATCGTCGCAAGCACCCTCATCTTCTGCACCTTCATCAACTACAGCATGAGCAGCAGCGAAAACACCACCGGCACACGCAGCCACAGCGGAGGCACCATTTTCGGCAACGGCAGCAGCTTTGGCAGCGGTAGCGGCGGCTTCCACAAATAACCCCACCCCTTAGCCATTTACATACACGATAGTCGCTACCCTGTATGTAAATGACCCTACCCATGATGAACCACACCCCCGGCACTCACGCCCTGCTTGACCTCTACGACTGCGATGCCGCGCTGCTCGCCGATGCGTCCGCGCTGCAAGCGCTGTTGCAACACGCCGCCGATATAGCGGGCGCGACGACGCTTGCCGCGCATTTTCATCATTTTGGCGAGGGCATGGGCGTGACCGGCGTGCTGCTGCTCGCCGAGTCGCACATCAGCATTCACACCTGGCCGGAGCATCGTTTTGCCGCAATTGATATTTTTCTCTGCGGCAACGGGCGGCCCGCCGCCGTGCGCCATCTGCTCTGCGAGGGTTTACGTGCCGGACGGCACGAGTGGCGGGAATTGCCGCGTGGCGCTGGGCTAGGGGCTGTTGACAATTCGAATCCCCCTCCACTGCAGGGCGAAGCCCGCAGCGGGGGAGGGTTGGGGAGGGGGTGAGCGATGTTGTTGATAAATCAAACTGCCTGCTTTTCAAGAGAGTTCGGGGTGGGGGCAACAAACAACCCACAGTGCGACAAAACCTTCTCATCCATTTACATACACGATAGTCGCTACCCTGTATGTATATTTGCGGGTATTTCGTTTGGGAAGTGTCGCTGAAATACAAACGCGCATTAAGCAGCAAGGCACGCCGCAGGTCAGCGACCTGATTCGGTATATCGCTTCAAACTGCTGGGCAACGCCCGGTTTTTTTGCGCCTATAAAAAAACCTTCTAAGCACCAAAAAAATTGCTCTTTCCCTTCTGCCCCGGTGCGCGCCTACGATAGCGCCTGTCTTTTCAGGGAGTATCAAAATGACAACCACCATAAGGAATTCACAATGACGGCGGCGTTCGCCCTGCAGCGTCCGGCGCTGTGGCAAATCCCGCAACCGGCGGCGGAGGTATTCGCGCACTTGCCGGAGAAAACGGCGCAGTTGCGCGCGCGCCTGCAAGACATTTGCGCCCGCCATCAGCGGGTCAAATTCGCCAGCAGTCTGGCGGTTGAAGACATGGTGATTACCGACCAACTGGCGCAGTTTGCCGCGCCGGTAGAAGTTTTTATGCTGGAAACCGGGCGGCTGAACGCGGAAACGCTCGCCTACGCCGAGGTGGTGCGCGCGCGCTATCCGGCGTTGGATTTCCGCCTCTATCAGCCGGACGCGGCGGAAGTCGCCGAATATGTGAACACGCACGGCTTAAACGCCTTTTATCAAAGCGTCGAATTGCGCAAGCGTTGCTGCTTTATCCGCAAGGTCGCGCCGCTCAACCGCGCACTTGCCGATGCCGACGCCTGGCTCACCGGGCAGCGGCGCGCGCAATCGGTAACGCGCAGTGAACTCGCGCTGCACGAGCACGATGAGGCGCGCGGCATCGCCAAATACAACCCGATTTTTGACTGGTCGGAAGACGACGTCTGGGCATACATCCAGCAAAACGCCATTCCTTTCAATGAACTTTATCACCAGGGCTATCCGAGCATCGGCTGCGAGCCATGCACCATTGCCGTCAAGGCAGGCGAAGACATCCGCGCCGGCCGCTGGTGGTGGGAAAACAAAAATAGCCGCGAATGCGGCCTGCACAAGTGAGGCTATAGATGAGCAAACAAACGAAACTGTACAACGAACATCTGGACTGGCTCGAAGCCGAGTCGGTGTACATCATCCGCGAAGTCGTCGCCGAATGCCGCAACCCGGCGCTGCTATTCTCTGGCGGCAAAGATTCGGTGGTGCTGCTGGCGCTCGCCCGCAAGGCGTTTCAGGTGGCAGGGCGCGACATCCCGCTGCCGTTCCCGCTGCTACACATCGACACCGGGCATAACTACCCGGAAGTCATCGCCTTCCGTGATGAAACGGTAAGACAACTGCGGGCGCGGCTCGTCGTCGGTCATGTAGAAGATTCCATCGCGCGCGGCACGGTGGTGCTGCGCCGCGAGACCGATTCACGCAACGCCGCCCAAGCGGTAACACTCTTGGAAGCCATCGAAGAACACGGCTTCGACGCCCTGCTTGGCGGCGCGCGACGCGACGAAGAAAAAGCGCGGGCGAAAGAACGCATCTTTTCCTTCCGCGACGAGTTCGGGCAATGGAACCCGAAAGACCAGCGGCCAGAGCTGTGGTCGCTCTATAACACCCGCCTGCACGCCGGGGAAAACATGCGCGTCTTCCCCATATCCAACTGGACGGAACTCGACATCTGGCAATACATCGCCCGCGAAAACCTCGCGCTGCCGCCGATTTACTACGCGCACCCGCGCGAAGTGGTGGAACGGCGCGACTTGCTGGTGCCGGTAACGCCGCTGACCCCGAAACTTGACGGCGAAGAAAGCAAAACCGTGTCGGTGCGCTTCCGCACCGTTGGCGACATTTCCTGCACCTGCCCGGTAGCAAGTAGCGCGGTCGTGCCGGAAGACATCATCGCCGAAACCGCACGCGCGACCATATCCGAGCGCGCCGCCACCCGCCTCGATGACCGCGCCAGCGCTGCCGCGATGGAACAGCGAAAAAAACAGGGATATTTCTAAGAGCCTATTCAACATCACGAAAAAGCTATCTTTTAGTGAACGAAGCGAGGCAGGCCGCCGATATGTTCCCTCTCCCTGTGGGGGAGGGTTAGGGTGGGGGCAGCAAGCACACCGCGCAGCGACGAAAACAATTTACATACACGAACCTCGCTACCGCGTATGTAAATCGCTGATAAGCCCCCTCTCCCTGTGGGAGAGGGTGAGGGCAGCAACCAATTGAAAAATCGAAATCTTATCTCGTAAATAAGATTGTCCACCCCCTCCCTAGCCCTCCCCCGCTGCGGGCTTCGCCCTGCAGGGGAGGGGAATTTCCCAATGTCTTGCCGTGGTGGGTCAAGACCCACCCTACATTTATTCACCGCAACCGCAGCAACCCAAGGAACCCCCATGCCCAACCTCAACCAACACGCGCCGCTGCGCTTTATCACCGCCGGCAGCGTCGATGACGGCAAATCCACCCTCATCGGCCGCCTGCTCTACGACAGCAAGGCGCTGCTCGGCGACCAGTTACAACAAATCGAAGCCACGAGCGCCAACGGCAACCCCGACTTTTCCGCCCTGACTGACGGCCTCGAAGCCGAACGCGAACAAGGCATCACCATCGACGTTGCCTACCGCTACTTCAGCACCGCGCGGCGCAAATACATCATCGCCGACACCCCCGGCCACGAACAGTACACGCGCAACATGGTTACCGGCGCATCCACCGCGCACGCCGCCGTCCTCTTGCTCGACGCTGCGCAACTCGATTACAGCCAAACGCCGCTGCAACTGTTGCCACAAACCAAGCGGCACAGCGCCATCCTGCATCACCTACGCTGCCCGCACATCATCGTTGCCATCAACAAAATGGATTTGCTCGACTACGACGAAGACAAATACCGCGCCATTACCGCCGCCTACGACGCGCTGGCGCAACAACTCGGCCTCGCCAACGTCCACTACATCCCGGTGTCGGCATTAAATGGCGACAACATCGTGCACGCGAGCCAACACACCCCGTGGTACACCGGCGGCAGCCTGCTTGCCACCCTCGAAGCGCTGCCGGTCGGCGAAAGCGTCAGCGACGCACCTGCCGCCTTCCATTTCCCGGTGCAGAACGTGCTGCGCGCCGACGGCAGCAAGCAGGACGACTTCCGTGGCTACCAAGGGCGGATAGAAGCGGGCAGCGTGCGCGTTGGCGACCGCATCCGCGTTGAGCCGGCGGGACAAAAAAGCAGCGTGCGCGAAATCATCGGCTTGAACGGCAGCGTAGCGACGGCAGGCGTCGGCGAAAACATCACCCTGCGCCTTGCTGATGACATTGACATCTCGCGCGGCGATACCCTGCTTGCTGCCACAAACGCGGCAGAAAACCGGCGCGAACTGCGCGCGACGCTGTGCTGGTTTGACCAGCGCCCGCTCAACCCGGCGCGCAAATACCTGCTCAAACACACCACGCGCACCGTCGCCGCGAAAATCCGCCAGATAGAACACATTTGGGACGTGCATACCTTGAGCAACTACGCCGACCGCGACACCCTCAACATGAACGACCTCGGCGAAGTGAGCATTGTGCTGCAACAGCCCGTCGCCGCCAGCAGCTACGCGGAAAACCCCGCCACCGGCGCCTTCATCCTCATTGACGACGCCAGCAATCAGACGGTTGCCGCCGGGATGATTGTGGCGTAACCCCGCGCGCTTGCCGCAGCAAAAATCCCGCCAATGGCGGGATTTTTTCGCTTAGAATCTGTTCCGAATCTAGCGGCATACAGAGAAAACACCCTCCCCTGCAGGGCGAAGCCCGCAGCGGGGGAGGGCTGGGGAGGGGGAGCGATATTGCTGATGAATCGAAATTCTGATTTTTCAATTAGTTGCTGCCCTCTCCCCCTTTTCTCTCGCTTCGTAAGCTGTTCCAGTCGTTACGCGAGCAATGCTTGTCCCACAGGGACTGGAACAGCTCGCGTAGCGAGAGAGGGGCTAGTTAGCTGAAATACGCTTCTAATATGTCCCTTTCCCCGTGGGGGACTGGAACAGCTCATCCGAAGGACGACAAGCATTTGCTCGCGACGCGAGAGAAAGTTGGGTGAGGGCGGCAAACGTGAAAAATCAAAATCTTATCTCGTAAACAACACCGTCCACCCCCTCCCCATTCCTCCCCCGCTGCGGGCTTCGCCCTGCAGGGGAGGGGGATTCAAATTGCAAACAGCCCCTAAAAAACCCACTATCCACGCGCTTGCACAGACACTTACCCATATTGGCAACGCAAAATAATCACCCATCATTCACCTGCAAAATCAACACAAAAAGATAACTTTCTGCAATACAGTATCTTGTCCAAATAACAGCCGTTCGCATTTGGAAGCCAAAAAAATTGCGCGTATCATACGAGCGGGCGCCCACACATTCGTTTTCAACTTTTGAGGTTTAACATGAAAAAACTGCTCTTTTCCCTGCTTTTTTGCGTCGTTTCGCCGCTTTTCGCCGCAGGCGACAAACCCTTTACGGTGGTTACGACCTTCACCGTCATCGCCGATATGGCGCAGAATGTCGCTGGCGAGGACGCCAAGGTGGTTTCCATCACCAAGCCGGGCGCGGAAATCCACGACTATGAGCCGACGCCGCAGGATTTGGTCAAGGCGCAGGAAGCGGATTTGGTGCTGTGGAACGGGCTCAATCTGGAGCGCTGGTTTGAGCGCTTTTTTGCCAATGTGAAGGATGTGCCGTCGGTGGTCGTTACTGAAGGCGTTGCGCCGATGTCCATTCACGGCGGCGAGTACGACGGCAAGCCGAATCCGCACGCCTGGATGTCGGTCGAAAACGCCAAGATTTATGTGAAAAATATTGAGGCAGCGCTCGCCAAGCACGACCCCGCGCACGCCGAGAATTATCACCAGAACGCTGCTGCCTATCTTGCCAAGCTGGAAGCGATGGACGCCAAGCTGAAGGAAGAAGTGGCGAAAATCCCGGAAGCGCAGCGCTGGCTGGTATCAAGCGAGGGCGCGTTCAGTTATCTCGCCCGCGATTTGGGTTTCAAGGAAGCGTATCTTTGGCCGATTAACGCCGAGCAGCAGGGCACGCCGCAGCAGGTCAGCGCCTTGATTGAGACGGTGCGCGCCAACAAGATTCCGGTCGTTTTCAGTGAAAGCACGATTTCCGACAAACCGGCGAAGCAGGTGGCGAAGGAATCCGGCGCCAAATACGGCGGCGTCCTTTATGTGGATTCGCTTTCTGCCGCCGACGGCCCGGTGCCGACGTATCTGGATTTGCTCAAAGTCACGACCGACACGGTGATCAATGGCTTCCAGCACTGAGGCGATTTCGCTCGCGGTTGAGCATGTCAGCGTGACTTATCCGAACGGTCACCAGGCCATCCGCGATGTCACTTTCACCCTGCAAGGGCGCACCGTGTGCGCCCTTGTCGGCGTGAATGGTTCCGGCAAATCGACGCTGTTTAACACCGTCATGGGCATCATCCGCCCGCAGTCGGGCAGCGTGCGTGTCAATGGTCTGCCGGTCGCGCAGGCGATGCGGCAAAACGGCATCGCTTATGTGCCGCAAAGCGAGAATATCGACTGGCATTTCCCGATTTTGGTGAAAGATGTCGTCATGTTGGGGCGATACGGCCACATGGGCATGCTGCGCCGTCCGCGTGCTGCCGACCGCGAAGCGGTTGCCGCCGCGCTGGAGCGTCTCGGCATCGCTGACCTTGCCGAGCGGCAAATCGGCGCGCTGTCCGGCGGGCAGAAAAAGCGCGTTTTCCTCGCCCGCGCGCTCGCCCAGCAAAGCCGCATTATTCTTTTGGATGAACCGTTTACCGGCGTGGATGCGAAAACGGAATTTGCGGTGATGGAACTTTTGAAGTCGCTGCGCGAGGAGGGTTATCTGATGCTGGTTTCCACCCACAACCTCGGCGCGGTGCCGCAGTATTGCAACGAAGTGGTGCTGATTAACCGCGAACTCATCGCCCACGGCGACATTCATGAAATCTACACCGTTGATAATCTGGAGCGCGCCTTCGGCAGCGTGCTGAAAAACATCGGCCTCGGCGAAGTCGCGCCGCAAGTGCGCATCGTCAGCGACGACGAACACCCCGCCGTCTTCGTCGATGACCGGAGTAGCTGCCCATGAGTGCGCTCCTCGCCCCGCTGCAATACGACTTCATGATCAAGGCGCTCATCAGCGCGGCCACCGTCGGCGGCGTTTGCGCCCTGCTCTCGGTTTACCTCATGCTCAAGGGCTGGTCGCTGGTCGGCGATGCGCTCTCGCATGCGGTCGTCCCCGGCGTCGCCCTCGCCTACCTGTGGAAACTGCCCTACGCCCTCGGCGCCTTTACCACCGGCATCCTCGCCGCCGCGGCCATGCTCGTCCTGAAACGCCTGCCGATGCTGCGCCAGGACGCCATCATCGGCCTCGTCTTCACTACTTTTTTCGCCGCCGGACTGTTCATCATCTCCCTCTACCCGACCGCCATCAACCTGCAAGCGGTCATCTACGGCAACATCCTCGGCATCGACGACCACGACCTCTGGCAAATGCTCGCCATCTGCGCCGTATCGCTCGCCGTCCTTGCCGCCAAATGGCGCGACCTGATGCTCTACTTCTTCGACGACATCCAGGCCGTTACCGCCGGCCTTCCCGTCGCCCGCCTGCGCTGGACGTTTTTCCTGCTGGTCAGCGCCGCCGTCGTCGCCGCCCTGCAAACCGTCGGCGCCATCCTCGTCATCGCCCTGCTCATCACCCCCGGCGCCACCGCCTTCCTCCTCTGCCGCAGCTTCGGCAAAGTGCTCATCACCGCCTTTGCCATCGGCGTCAGCACCGCCGTCATCGGCACCTACGCCAGCTACTTTCTGGACAGCATCACCGGCGCCGTCATCGTCGTCCTGCAAGGCGGCCTGTTCCTCGCCGTTTTTGCCGTCCGCCGCCTGCAACACCTCGCCCGACTGCGCCATGAACCCCATCCTTGAAGCCCTGCAATACCCCTTCATGCAACAAGCGCTGGCTGTCGCGCTGCTGCTCGCCGTCACCTGCGCCCTGCTCTCCTGCTACATCGTCCACAAAGGCTGGGCGCTGATGGGCGATGCCATCTCGCATGCCGTCCTGCCCGGCATCGTCATCGCCAGCAGCATCGGCGCGCCGCTCATCCTCGGCGCCTTCGCCGCCGGTCTCACCTGTACGCTCGCCACCGGCTGGCTCGAAGAACGCAGCACGCTGAAAAGCGACACCCTGCTCGGCATCACCTTCGCCACACTCTTTGCCGCCGGCTTCCTCCTCTACCAAAAAAGCGGCACCGATCAGCACCTCACCCACATCCTCTTCGGCAACCTGCTTGGCATGACCGCCGCGCAACTGTGGCAAGTCGTCGTCATCTGCGCCGCCGTGCTCGCCATCCTCGCCGTCAAATGGCGCGACTACCTGCTCTACACCTTCGACGAAGCGCAAGCCCGCCTCGCCGGCATGAACGTCCCCCTGCTGCGCACCAGCCTGCTCGTCATGCTGACGCTGACCGCCATCGGCGCGATGCAGGCGGTTGGCGTTGTTCTCGTCGTCGCCTTGCTCATCGCCCCCGGCGTCAGCGCACAACTCGTCACCCGCCGCTTCCACCACACCCTCGCGGTCGCCGTCGCCCTGTCGGTCGCGGCGAGCATCAGCGGCGTCCTCATCAGCTACCACTTAAACGCCTCCATCGGCGCAAGCATCGTCCTCTGCCAGGCCGCCGGATTCCTGCTCATGCTGGGATTGCGGTTGGTAGTGCGGCGGGGGTGAGGCATATCAGTTCTCCTCATCATTTGGCAATCCCCCATGCAAGGGGCATAATGCCGCCGTCGCAAGAACGCGGCAAAACCCAAAACCCATGGAGAACACGCAATGAAAAAGCACACACTCGGACTGAGTATCGTCACCATCCTGTTACTTGCAGCCTGCGGAGGCGGCGGCAGTGACGACAATAGCCCTGCCGATCCGAATAACGGTGGCAGCAATAACAACACCCCGTCCGTATCGAAGACCAACACGCCTTCCACACCGAAGCCCAATACCCCGTCTGCGCCAAACAATCCGGTCAGTGGCAAATATCAGGGTACCGCCTATATCGTCCCGGTCGGTAGCCAGCCCGGACAGGCTGTCAATATCGGAACAGACACGCTCGACACACCCAATATCGGCGGCACACAAATTCTGACCCGGATTCCCGGTTTTAACGTCGGCGGTTTCTTCATCAACCGCGACGGCAAAATCAACGGCAAGAGCTACAAGTTCTTCATTATCAGCGGTAACCGTTACGCCAGCCGCTTTGGCTATTTCAACGAAGGCAACAACGACTATATCTTCAGTTTGGGTGAACGTACCACGAATATGCCCACCAGCGGCAGCGCCAGCTATAGTGGTGAAGGCATCGTGGGACGTGCGGCGAATGCCGAAACAGCCACCGCCAAAATTACCGCGGATTTCGGACAAAAAACCGTCAAGGGCGAGCTCACCCAAACTCCGTCCGATCGCAGTACTTTCACGTTCAACCCGGTCAGCTTTAACGCCACCATCAGCGGCAACAGCTTCAGCGGTGACGGTGCAGTCAAGAGCAACGGTAACTTCTACGGCAACAACGCCGCCGAAGTGGGCGGTATCTTCCACGACACCACACAAAACCTCTACGGCAGCTTCGGCGCCAAACGTGCCAGCAACTAAGCCGGTTCACGACACAAAGGGCTGCATCCGCAGCCCTTTTTTCATGCCAAACGGTAACAAGGCGCGTCATCAAACCTTCATGAAAGCAGTCGCATAATGATGCCGTTGTCGTAGCGCGACAACAAACGCATCCCAACCGGAGATTCCCATGAAAAAGCACGCCATTGGATTCATCATCCTCAATGCCTTTCTGCTCACCTCCTGCGGCAGCGACAAGGACAAAAACGACGACCGCCTGCCTTATGACCCATATCGCCCGCAAACCGACAACAATATCGACTACAGCAAGGCCTACCACGGCACAGGCTACGCCGTCCCCAGCCGTAGCAGCATTAACCCCCGTAGCACCGCGCAAATCCTGAACGGCAACAGCCTCGACACCGTGCGCATTGACGGCAATCGCCTGCCCGCGCGCCAAGTGGGTATATACACCAGCGGTGTGCCGCGTCTGCGTGCAAACACGCCCATCACCGTTGAAGGCGTCAGCTACAAAAACTTCCTCATCAGCGGCGAGCACTACCAAAACAGCCGCTTTGGCTACATCACCCGCGACAACACCGACTACATCTTCAGCCAGGGCGCGCTGACGCAAAACATGCCCAGCACCGGTATCGCCCGTTACGACGGCGAAGCCATCGTTGGCCGCAACGGGCAGACAGACGCGGCTGACGCCAAATTCATCGTCGGCTTTGGCAGCCGTAGCCTCTCCGGCCGCATCATCCCGCTGCGTGACAGCAAAGTCGCCTTCAACGAGGTGAACTTCAATGCCAGCATTGATGGCAACAGCTTCTACAACAACGGATTAAGCGTCGGCACCAACGGCAACTTCTATGGTGACAACGCCCGCGAACTGGGCGGCGTCTTCTACGACAACAACCAGGAATTGCGCGGCAGCTTCGGCGCGACCCGCCGCTGATGTTGCGCACATGAAAAAGGGCTGCAATTGCAGCCCTTTTTGTTGCGCCCCTGACAGCGCCCGCCGCACAACGAACCAGCCTCCGCCCCGCATGGCCTGCCGTATGCCCTCCAATAGGCGCGTCAATAAGCGCGAAATTGCATTGTCCCTCAAGGCTTAGGCGCAGGGTGTGTATTTTCCGCTGGCATCCTCAAAAAATTAGCGCTACATTAACATTCATGCGCAGGGATTCACAATTTCTCACGCGCATTCCTCAAAATCCACACAAAAGGCAACATCATGAAATCTCTGAAACTGAAATCTCTGGCTGCGGCCACTTTGTTCGCTTGTTGTGCAGGCAGTGCCTGGGCGGATGGCATTGGCGCCTCGCTCCTGACGCAGCAGCATCCGTTTTATATTGAGCTGGCTGATGCGATGAAAGCCGAGGCAAAAGCGCAGAATGTGCCGCTGGAAGTCGCCATTGCCAACCAGGATTTGAGCAAGCAGCTCGCCGATATTGAAGACATGATCGTCAAGGGTGTGAACGTACTGGTGATTTCACCGGTCGATAGCAAGGGCGTGCTGCCTGCCATCAAGAAGGCGCAGGATGCGGGCATCAAGGTCATCACCGTGGACATTCCCGCCGAGGGCATTGAAGTGCTGTCTTATGTAGGCACCGACAACTACAAGGGCGGCGAGAAAGCAGGCGAGCTGATGGCGAAGGTGCTGAACAACAAGGGCGAGGTCGCCATCATCAATTATCCGACGGTGCAATCTGTCGTCTCGCGTATTGACGGCTTCAAGAAAGCGCTGGAATCGCATCCTGATGTGAAAATTGTCGCCGAACAAACCGGCATTACCCGCGCCGAAGCGCTTGCCGCCGCACAGAATATGCTGCAAGCCAACCCCGATATCGACGGCATTTTCGGCTTTGGCGACGATGCCGCGCTGGCGGCCGCCGTTGCGGTGAAATCCGCCAATATGCAGGACAAGGTGAAGGTCATCGGTTTTGACGGCATGAAGGAAGCGCGCGACGCCGTCGATAGCGATCCGGTCATGGTCGGCGTTATCCGTCAGTTCCCTGACCAGATGGGCAAACAGGCGATAGATACGGCGGTTGCGGTCATGAAGGGCGAGAAGGTCCCGGCAGAGCAGCCGATCGAACCGGGTGTGTACACCGGCAAAGAGTAAGCCGCCATGACTGCCGCGGTTGATGATGCCCTGCTGCAATTACGCGGCATCGGCAAAGTTTTCACCGGCGTCGCCGCCCTGCGCGACATCAATCTCACCGTGCGCGCCGGGCAGGTACATACCCTGCTCGGCGAGAACGGCGCGGGCAAATCGACGCTGATCAAAATTCTCGCCGGAGTGCATCAGCCATCCAGCGGCAGCATGACGCTCGACGGCGCGCCCTATGCGCCTGCAAGCCCGCGCGAGGCGGCGGCGCGCGGCATCGCCGTCGTCTTTCAGGAGCTTAGCCTGTGCAACAACCTCACCGTCGCCGAAAACATCCTCGCCACGCGCGAACCGGCGCGCTACGGCTTCATTAACCGCAAAGCGTTGTACCGCCGCGCGCGGCAACTGGTGGATGAATTGCAACTGCCGGTGGACGTGGAGGCGCGCGTCGCCGACCTCTCCATCGCGCAGCGGCAGTTGGTGGAAATCGCCAAAGGGCTGAGCCATGAGGCAAAAGTCGTCATCCTGGACGAACCCACCTCCTCACTCTCCGACGCCGAAGCGGAAATGCTCTTTGCCATCATCGCCCGCCTGAAAGCGGCGGGCAAAGCGGTTATCTACATCTCGCACCGTATGGAAGAAATCATGCGGCTGTCCGACGAAATCACCGTCATGCGCGATGGCCAGTACATCACCACCCTGCCGCGCCACGAAACCACCGTCGAAGAACTGATCCGGCTGATGGTCGGGCGGCGCATGGACCAAATGTACCCGCCGCGCCTGCCGCAAACCCCGCCGCCGGACGCAGCCCCGCCTGCGCTGGAAGTCCGCGCGCTGACCCATACGCGCGCCTTTCGCGACGTCTCCTTTGCCGTGCATCCCGGCGAAATCCTTGGCTTCTTCGGCCTCGTGGGCGCGGGGCGCTCCGAAGTGATGAATGCCGTCTTCGGCATGCTGCCCGCGCACGGTGAAGTCCGGCTGGACGATGAAAGCGTGCGCATCCGCCATCCCGCCGACGCCATCCATTACGGCATCGGCTTCGTCACCGAAAACCGCAAAGAACAAGGCTTGGTACTTGCCCACAGCGTGCGCCGCAACACCAGCATGGCCGCGCTCAAGCGCTTCGCCGCGCGCTTTGGCTTCCTCCGCTTCGCCGCCGAACGCGCTGCCGCAGAAGCGGACGTTGCCCGCCTCGCCGTACGCACCGCCTCCATCGAAGCCGCCGCCGAAACCCTCTCCGGCGGCAACCAGCAAAAAGTCGTGCTGGCAAAATGGCTCGGCACCTACCCGCACGTCCTCATCCTCGACGAACCGACGCGCGGCGTGGACGTCGGCGCCAAATTTGAAATCTATCGCATCATCCGCCAGCTCGCCGCCGAAGGGACCGCCATCCTCCTCGTCTCCTCCGAACTGCCGGAATTGCTCGGCCTCTCCGACCGCATCGTCGTCATGCACGAAGGCCGCGTCAATGCGACCCTCGCCCCCGCCGACTTCAACCCGCAAACCATCATGGCCGCCGCCACAGGACAACACCATGCCCACGCCTGACCGCCCCCTCATCCGCCATCCGCTCCTGCGCCAATACGGCGGCATCGTCATCGCCCTCATCATCCTCTGCACCGTTTTTACCATTGCCAACAGCCGCTTCCTCTCGCTGGCAAACTTCATGAACATCTTCCAGCAAGTCGCGGTCGTCGCCATTGCCGCCTTCGGCATGACCTGGGTCATCCTCCTCGGCGAAATCGACCTCTCCGTCGGCTCCATCATTGCCGTCGCGGGAATGGTCGGCGCACAAAGCCTCGCCCTCGGCACCGGATTTCCCGCCGCATTGCTCATTACCATCATCGCCGGTGCCATCCTCGGCGCCGTGAACGGCCTGCTCACCGCCCGCCTGCTCCTGCCCTCGTTTATCGTCACCGTCGCCACCATGAGCATCTACCGCGGCCTCGTCAGCTTGCCGACCGGCGGCGCGCCCCTGATGATCAGCGACCCCAACTGGCAGGCAATAGGCGCAAGCCACTTCCTCGGCGTGCCGCTCATCATCTGGATACTGCTCGTCCTCTTTCTCGCCAACCACATCGCCCTCTCCATGACCGTCTTCGGGCGGGAAACCTACCTCACCGGCGGCAACCGCGAAGCCGCACTCTACTCCGGCATCCGGGTGAACCGCATCAAAATCATCATCTTCACCCTCTCCGGCGTGATGTCCGCCATCGCGGGCATCCTCCTCTCCTCGCGCCTCTACTCGGCGCAAACCAACGCAGGACTTAGCTACGAACTCGACGCCATCGCCGCCGCCGTCCTGGGCGGTACCAGCCTCTCCGGCGGCGTCGGCACCATGCCGGGCACCCTCATCGGCGCACTCATCATCGGCGTGCTCAACAACGGCATGAACATGCTCTCCGTCCCCTACTTCTACCAGCTCATCGTCAAAGGCGTGGTCATCATCATCGCCGTCTGGCTGGACGTGCGCGCCAAACGGCGGAAAGACTGACAAACCACCACGACAACCCAAACGAGGCACAAGCATGAAAAAAATCCTCACCATCGGCGAAATCCTCGTCGAAATCGTCGCCAGCAGCAAAGGCGACGGCTTCCTTGAAGCCCAACCGCTCACCGGCCCCTACCCCTCCGGCGCGCCCGCCATCTTCATCGACCAAGTCGGCAAACTGGGCGCGCCCTGCGCCATCATCTCGCGCGTCGGCGATGACGACTTCGGCACCCTCAACCTGCGCCGCCTGCAACAAGACGGCGTGGATACCAGCGGCATCACCGTCGCCCCCGGCGAAAGCACCGGCAGCGCCTTCGTCCGCTACCGCGAAGACGGCAGCCGCCGCTTCGTCTTCAACATCACCCACAGCGCCTGCGGCCGCCTCGAAGCCACCGCCGCCAGCGACGCCCTCATCCACACCTGCGACCACCTGCACCTGATGGGCAGCGCCTTGGCCGCCCCCGGTATGCGGGCACTCGCCCTGCACGCCTTGCAACACATCAAGACGCGCGGCGGCAGCGTCTCCTTCGATCCCAACCTGCGCCGCGAACTGCTCGGCGCCCCCGGCCTGCACGAAGCACTACAACAAACCCTCGCGCATACCGACATCTTCCTGCCCTCCGGCGACGAACTTTATCTTTTCACCACGGCACAAAACGAAAGCGATGCCATCGCCGAACTGCTCGCGCGCGGCATCAAAGAAATCCTGCTCAAACGCGGCGAACAAGGTGCCAGCCACTACAGCGCGGACGGCCGCCTCGACGCCGCCCCCATTGCGGTGCACGAAGACGACCCGACCGGCGCGGGCGACAGCTTCGGCGGCGCCTACATCGCCCTACGTCTGAACGGCCACGATGCGGCCAGCGCCCTGCGCTACGCCAACGCCGCCGGCGCCCGCGCCGTTACCCGCATCGGCCCGATGGAGGGCACCTCTACCCTGGCAGAGCTGGATGCGCTGCTCATCGCCCATAAAAACAACTAGGGGCTGTTTGCAATTTGAGTCTCCCTCATTCAAAACGAGATAGTCCTCAAACGTATGTTGTCATGCGAAATTTGTTTATCC
>ERZ773067.847-NODE-847-length-17241-cov-4.227162_pt1 | contig 17241 bp, 14 predicted proteins | sample MGYA00580622_ERZ773067 | MGnify/ENA primary metagenome ERZ773067 (study PRJEB29015, sample SAMEA2737998) | human oral metagenome | biome: human oral; feature: human-associated habitat; material: dental | place: China | collected 2113 ...
TTTCTTGCTTTTAGAGCGAATTTTCTTGCTTTTAGAGCGAATTTTCTTGCTTTTAAAATTATTATTGTCTTTTTTTTACGTATTATAAACGCTGTTATATCAAGGCTTCCGTGTTATTTTATGTAATTCAATTTATTATTTTTCTTCTATAATTTACTAACTTACATACATGAAGAATGAATAAATGATAAAGATATAATTTTTAGAATAATTTCCCTGTTGTTAATTTGGAAGATTTCTGGTATTATATATGTTAAGTAAACTTAAACTGATATTTCGGCAGAAATATAGAAAGTAGGGTCTATTATTGGATTTTAAAGAATATGCAAAAGTATTGGGCGCAGATGAAATAATAAATGACCTAACCATATATTTAGAGTCAGCTGAAGGGAAACAAAAAGAAGCGTTAGAGAGTATGATAACAGTCTATTCTAGTGCTCTCAACGGAGAAACGAATATTGAGCCTTTAAAGAAAATTTTAAATTTAACTGTTTCTGGGGCTACTGATTCAAATACTAAATTAGACAATGTAATTAGAAAACATGCAGTTATTAGTATTTTACTTTTGGTAGAATTATCCAACCAAGATAGTAATAAATTAAGAGAATGGCTTAAAACTATCGAGATTTCTACAAAAACAACACAAGGAAATAAAGAATACGAAGAAAAAACAACTATACATATTCAAGAGCCTGAATTAAAAAAACAAGTAGAATTTGAAACAAATGAAGATGAAATTTCTTTGTTTAATAGAATACAGGCAAAAAAATGGTTAGATAATCACGCGCCTAACAATCCTAAATGGTCAGGGTATCAAAATAGTAGGTCTTTGATGGACCAGTTATTAAAGCCAGGAGTGTTAGATACTGAAAAGAAACTTCAAACTTTAACTAATACTACTGAGATTCGGTCAAAAATGAAAATGTTAAATACCTTTATTGCCAAACGATTTGGAGAAGTTATCAATGGCTATAGAGAGGCAGCGGGTTTAAAACCTATAGTGAGGTTAAGTACCCAATTAGGAGCAGATGAAGTATCGTTCTATTCTCTTCTTGAAGAGAATAATCAGGTGGCTCAGGTTGCTAGTACAGGAAAAGATTTGAAAGTTGATTATTTTGCTGACAGTCTTTTTTATCAACTTGCAAAAAATGATAATGAGTTGTTAGAGAAAAAACAGTCTTTTATGTTAACTATTTTTATCACTGAGTGTAGACATATTATCAAAGAAAACATGGATAGGTATATCCTAACTTATCATTACGAATTAAATTCAAAATAAAGGGGAAGAATATGAGTAACTTGCCTAAATTTTTAGGATTTTCATTTAAAAATCCAGAGTTCAAACAAGAAACTTTAGCTAAGATAAAAGAAAAAATTATTGGAGAAGAGCCGACAGAATTTGTTGAGGAATTAGATGGCAAACAAAGAGAAGTCTTCTTGATTTCAGAAGAAAATACACGAAATAAAGATTTATATGAATTGTTGATTGAAAATAAAGCAGATATTTTTACTTGTCGTTTTGATTTAACGCAGGAAGAGGCTGAATTTGAAGAAGTAACTCCCTTTGTTTATCAAGAAGCTCCAAAAAGCAGTGATTCTAGCAAAGAAGTTCCAGCTGCTAACGATGATGTTTTGAGCAAGTTAGACTTTGCCTTAGAAACTGATATTTTTAAATTTGTTGATGATTCGCAATCAAATGAACTATTTGGAGAGTTTGAAAAAGAGCAATCAGCAATAAATCTTGAATACAGCCGATTAGGAAAAGATATTTTAGAATATCGTAATAGTGACTTAACAGGTTTAGCAAAAAAGGTATCAGATTCTTTAATAGAAACTGATATTTTTCAAAAATTAGAAAAATCAAAAGAAGGAGTTGAAAATCTCAAATATAATCAAAAAGAAGAACTTGAAGAATTAGATTCTGATTTTGAAACGGTAAAACTAGATTTATCAAAGCGCCTAGCAACAGCAACTCTTGATAATGATTTAAAAGCTAAAGCCATTATTGAACATGAACTACAAGAAGGCAATAAAAACTATCAAAAAAACCGTAACGACTTAATCACACGGAATGCTGAAATATTGGAAAAAAATATTGAAGCGGTCAATAAATTAAAGAAAGATTTGAATGATTCTATTATTGACATAGCAGATGGCTTCGTTGACTATGATTTAAAACGACTATATAAATATGAGCTGAGATATAATCAGGCTAGAGATTTGGTCAGAGAATATTTTAGTGTTGACCGAACAAAAGAAAGAGAACAACAAGAGTTAAGAGCAAAACGATTAGCAGAAAGTCTTTCAGAATCTACAAGTCTCTCTTTAAGTGAATCGACATCAATTAGTCAATCAGCAATCGAAAGCGAATCTATTAGCCTCAGCTTAATTCAAAGTTCTGTATCAGCAAGTAGTGAATCTATCCAAAAAAGTGAACAAGTTTCAGCTAGAAGCTATCTGGAAGATTTAATTCAATCTCCAGCTCCAGATAGCCAAAATATAGACAGTTCCGTAGCAGTAGAATCAGAACCTCATTCTTTATCAGAACAATTAGCGGCAAAATTAGGAGGTGGCACTCAATTACCTAAAAGCATTGATAAACAAGAAAAACCCCAAACTTCTTCACCAGATACTTCAAGAAATGAAGAAGAAGTTGAAGATTTAACAATAAATGATACGATTCAATTTAAAGATTCAGAATCTAATAAAATTGAAGAGAAGAATTTAGAAATGTCAGAAACAACTGTTAAAAACAATGCTGCTTTCAAAAATTCTGTAGTAATGTATATAAAGAAATATAAGTGGGCTGTTTTATCAGGTGTAGCAGGAATAATGATTGTAGGAGCAATCGGGACACTGTTGATAAATTCAGGAAATAAAAATCAAAACGCTCAGCTCGCTCAGTCAAGCTCGACTAGTTCTAGTTTTAAAGATAAAAAAGAGAATGTTTCAGGAGTTTCTAGTAAATCAAAAGAGGATGAATTGGATGTAACTTTATCAAATAAAGAATATCAAAAGAATATAAAGATATTAGTTGCTGCAAATATAGGTATGTATCTTGATGATAATGATGAACTTACTGGTACAATGAAAGTTAAGAAGGAAGATGGCTCAACTTCTCTACGTTATATCATTGAATATAAACGAAATGGAACTTTAGTAGTTAAAGATAAAGAAGGGGCGGTTAGTACCTATGATAAGGAGTGGGTAGATAACCTTATCCAAACTCTTTCTAAAAAAGGAGAAGCAAATGAGTAATAAAAACATTGATGAACTACTGAAAGGGCTATCTGCTAATAATAATTCTGTTGAAAAGGTTGAACATAGCTCAACAATCTATGAAAAAAAAGATAATGAGGCTATGACAGCAGAAAGGAAAAAGAAAGGAATCGTTATTGCTATTTGTTCTGCTCTTCTTTTAATAGTGATATTTACTGCCTATTCCTTTATATCTAGTCAGAAGCAGAGCCAGCAACGAGAAGCTGACCGAATTAAAGCTAGTGAGCAATCTGTATCAAAAAGCATAGAACAGCGAGAAGCAAGCGAAAAAGAGAAAAAATTTGTGCTCTCTAAAGAGGAATATGAAGAAAATATTGCCTTACTATCAAGTTCAGATATAGGATTGAAGAGAGATGAAAAGAAAGGATTGGTAGGAACCTTAACTTTTGGAGACGGAAAGACTGAGGAGGTTTTATCTTATAATCGTAAAGATGGTTCTTTACATTGCTTAGATTCAGAAGAAAACGCAGTAACACATAACAGTAAATGGGTGAGAGCGCTAATTGAGAAAATTAAAGCAAAAGAAAAAAACTCTCCCAGTAGCGCACCTAATAATGGTTAAAAACCAGAAATAGTGGAGTATGATGAAGAAAATTCATAAAATTATCAATATATTAGTTCTCTTTTTAATGCTGGGACATCTAGCGACTTCTTCTGTTGTGAATGCAGATATTTATAATCTAGCTCCGCAGATAGAAGAAGAAGATGACTGTTATAGCCCTGATTCAGACTCGAAAAAAAAGCAAGAAAGTACAGCGAATTCTACAAATAGTTCTGTCGCTAGTGATACCGACTGGACAAAAGAAGGAACCACTGCCTACAATAACGCTAAGAAAGTGTTTATGGCTTTCGTAAACAATGGAACAAGTGGCTCGTTTGCAGCAGGTGTAGTAGGTTGGGTAAATTCTGAGGGCGGATTTTCCATGATTGGCCGAGCAGAAGGACATTATGGAAATAATATAAAAGAAAATTCTATCGCTTATGGTGTAGTGCCAACTGGATTATCATATTATACAACAGAGCCAGGTGGTGGTATTTTCCAGTTTACCCCTTATACAAAATATGCTCCTCTAGGAAGTCCTGATTGGGAAAACGCGGACAAAATGATTGATTTTGTCATTAAAGAGGTAGCAAGAGGAGATTGGAATCCAAGTCATGATTTAACAGGAGGGAATCATAGCTTCCAAGAAGCTGCTCAAATGACAAATCCCCAAGAAGCAACTTTGACTTGGAACGCTTATGAGCGAGGCAACACAGCTTACATTCACCAAGACCAGAAAAAAAGTGACGCTCAAAAAGCGTATGAAATTTTTGGGGGCAGTAAGTATAAATATGATAAATCAAAGCTAGAAAAAGCTTTTGGTTCAGGAACGGTAACGGAGAATCCTGAGCAAGAGAAAAAATCAACCAAAAAAAGTTCAAAAAAATCATCTAAGAAAAATAATAAGTCTAAAGAACTTCCAAATGTGTCGCCTAATGATTGGGAGCTTGTATTAGTCAATCGCGATAATAAAAAAGAAGAAATGAATCCTTCTTTAGCGACAGTTGAAAATATACAAGTTGACAGTCGAATTGAAGAAGCGACAAAGAAATTATTGGAAGAGGCTAAAAAAATTGATTCAAGCTTTCATTTGATTTCAGGATATAGAAGTGTCGATACTCAAAAAGGGGTATATGAAAGTTATATCCAAAAAGAAATGGGAGCAGGAATCAGTAGAGAAGAAGCTGAGAAAAAAGTTCAGACATATTCTCAACCGCCTGGAGCTTCTGAGCACCAGACAGGTCTTGCCATAGATATTTCGACCATTGATAGTTTGAATGAAATGCCAAAAGATAAAGCAGAAAAGTTGAAAGAAGCTGCTTTAAAATTGGGATTTGTTCGACGTTTTGAAGACAACAAATCAAGCTCCACAGGAGTAGGATTTGAAGATTGGCATTTTCGATATGTAGGTGTCGAAAGCGCCAAATATATGACCGAAAAGAATTTATCTCTTGAGGAATATATTAGTCAGCTAAAAAATGGTGATAATGAACAAGATAGTGAAGATGATTGTGATGACAAAAATAGTAAATCATCATCTTCGCATGGTGGAACTGGAGAATGGTCAAAAGATAAAACAGGAAAAGTTAATTATCAAGACCATAATGCTTGGAAACCACAAGACTTACCGAGCGATTTAAAACCTTATGCAATAAATCCTGAGAGTGTAGGAATGAAGTATGGTTCAAAAGAAACTTGGGCTCACAAAGTATGGAACTATGGACAGTGTACGGACTTATCTACCAACCTAATGTATGGGCTATGGGAGAAGAATGGTGACCATCCAGTTCAAATGATGGGGAACGGAAATCAAGTTGTTTCAAATTGGGTAAGTATGTTTAAAGGGAAGGAGTCTAAAACCCCAACAGCAGGAGCAGTCTTCTCAAGTTACGAAAACGGTGACGCTGGACATACAGGAGTAGTTTCTCACGTTTTCGAGAACGGTGATATTCTAATTTGTGAACAGAATTATCTGGGACTGTCTGGAGATGCGATTAGTACTCCAGCAACATGGGACTATCGCTATGTGTCAACAAAGTATATGAGTAGTCAAGGATATAGCTTTTATTCTCCAGCAGAAGCAGGTTATAAGATTGTATCTGAAGCAAAAAGTCATTAAATTTATAAAATAAATATTATTTATTTTATTTTTAAATATTTAATAAATAAAAAATATTTAAAAACCACAGAAAAAAGAAGCTTAATTACAGGCTTCTTTTTCTTGTTCTTGATATTTTTCATTTCTATCAGGTAATTTTAACTCGTCAATTGATATATCCAAAGCGTCACAAATTTCCTGAACTTTAGAAATTCTGGGATTAGATTTTCCTTGGCGAATATTTAAAAGTGCTAAAGGGCTTATAGAAATACGATTAGCCAATTCCCCAATTGGAATTCCACGGATTTGTGCCCAAGTGTCAATAGAGAATTTTTCTTTATGATTATAATAATAAATCAGAAGTTCAAAGGTGGCTTTGAAATCAAAATTTTGCTCTTTTTTCCAAATCTTTGAACTGCTGTTATCAATATTTTTAGTCATTAATAATACAAAGTCAGCTAAATCATAACGCTTGTTTTTACGATTTAGTGCATATTTTAAGACATCATAAAGAGCTGTTAGATTTTTGTCTTGGTTATTTTGTTGTAAGTCTGTTCGCACTTTTAGGTAAATGTCTGACAATTTTTCACTTAACATGTTATAAAATCTTTCTTTTTTAAGTATAGTAAAGTTAAATTTAGGTTTATTTTTACTTTTTATTGTGTTAGAATTATTTTAACAAAGAAATTCAGAAGTATCAATATGTGAGGTAGTAATATGTATGAGAAAAAAATAGAATATTCTGATTTAATGGTAACTCTTACAGATGAAGAAAAAGAGCTTTTGTGGGGGAAATCGGCTTATGAATATCGTAATCAATACATTGATTCAGAAGACCCAAAAGCATTTCATAGTGAAGAAGAAGCTGATGAAGGAATCCTTGAAATTTCCGAAAAATGGCGAAAAGATTTAAAATTTGAAAAAAAAGAGGTGTAAAAAGATGGCATTGATGTTGAAAGAAGATGTCGGATATGGTATTGCAATAAGACATTTTGGAAATAAATTAATTCATTATATGGCAAAAATTGATGATGAAGCTGTTAAACTAAACTATAAATATTTAAGCCAAATGATGTCGCCTTTTAACGAGAATTTAATAAGGATTCATGCTGGTATAGTTGCTTTAGATGACTTGGTTGGAGAGCGCGACAGTTTTTACATAGAAAGAGAATTAATAAAATTTGACGCACAAATAAAAGATACTTGTGTTGAGCTCCTATATAAAATAACGCAAAAAAAAGAAGAATTGAAAATTTATGCTAGTAAATTTGACGACTTGCTTTTGGTAGTAATGAATCTTGCTAAAAGAAATATCAACACATTTATAGACCAATCTATCGCGAAAAAGGAAGAAATTGTGCAGTCTTTGTTAGATGGGACTCCGACGTATGCAAATATCAGCCAGGTTTTACGACTTGCTGATTTACAAAATGGGGCAATGTTAGAAGTATCTAAAAAATATGTCAGAAAATATGCACGCGCCGCAGCTGCTATGTCAGCAGACGGAGCTGATAGTTTATTGGTATATGATAGAATTAGAGATAGAGCTTCAGAAGAAACCTATAATCTAGCAGTTGAACAAGTAAAGAGTGTTTTAATAATGAATGAGGACGGGAAAGCGTTCGTTACAGGGAATCTCAGAAAAACTAATGAGCACTTTTGGGATAAAAACAATTCAAAATTTGTTGAATTAGCTCAAGAGTATATTAAAGAAGTGTAGGTGATGAAATGGCATATAATCCAAGTGATTATTTTGGGAAAACAGTATCTAAAACCAATGATGTTTTAGTAGAAGTTGACCCATCTAAGATTGTAAGACGTAGTTCTATTTCAAAAATGACAAAAATAGATATAGAAAACTATAAAAGAGAAAGTAATCTTTCAGATAGCAGAATTGGAGCTACAATGGAAAAAGGAGTCAATAAACTAGGAGGCGCTAGTAGCGATTCCAAGTCAGATAGACTCTTTTATTTAGGAAATGCTATCAATAGTGGGCGTGTTAAGAATATAACTGAGGCATGTGCCTTTGTTAATGTCACTCCAAGCACGATTCGTAAATATTTGACAGAATTAGGCTACAAATCAGATGGATTGGGGGTTATTTTAAAATAAAACCCCTCTATTTTGTTGATAATAAAGGGTTTTTGACAAGAGATTTTAAAAAATCTCTTGTTTTTCTTTGTTAAGTAAACTTAATATGGTATAATATTAGAAAAGGCATAAGAAGGAGAAAAAATGACTAAAAGTGTTAATCAAAGTAGTAAGGAAAAACTGAAAGTTATTTTTGATAATTCAACGAAGAAAGGACAGAAGGCAACCCTAGCAGTAGTTTGTTTTGCAGCACTAAGTGCAGGTTTCTTTGTAGGAAGATATGTAAATACAGATGTTCGAGGAAACGTAGCAACATACAATGGTGGGAAAGTAACCAAAAATGATTATTATCAAAGTTTGAAGAACAATACAAACGGTTCAGGATTGCTACGTTCTACACTAATTATGTCTATATTTGATAAGGAATATGGCTCAAAAATTTCGGAAAAAGAAGTAAATGAAGCGTTGCCTTACTATGGTAGTGGAGCTGGCGGAAACAACCAAGCGCAACAGAAAGAATTGACAAGACAACAATTAGCATTTGAATACGGTATAAAAAAAGGGTTAAGTGCAAGCGATGAAGAAATGGAGAAAGTATTTCCTTCATACAAAGTTCCAGTTGATATTCAATTTATGGTGTTTACTGATGAGGCAAAAGCTAATGAAGCCGCAGATAAATTGAAATCAGGAGCAGTTGCAACAGAACTTGCTAAAGAATATCAAAGTCAAATTGGGAATGGGGAAACTGTTACTTATACAAATGCGGTGAATTATAACTATCAAAACATCACAAATGTTTTTGATAGCTCAATTGTTGACCAAATTTATCAAATGCAGAATAAAGAAGTTAAAGTTATGCATTACGAAGCAGTTCAATCAAATGGAACAACCACTAATTTCTATTATGTGGTAAAAATGATTAAAACAAATAAGAATTCTGGGAATTGGGAGGACTACAAAAAAGACCTAAAAAAACTAGTGCAACTAGAAAAATTAAACAGCAATAGTAAAGAGGTTATTCAGATAGTTAATAAAACTTTTAAGAAAAACAATGTTCAAGTAGAAGATGATTATTTGAAAAAAGCCTTGGCAGATTATATTGATTGATAGGAGAACAAAATGTCAGAAGATAAAAAAACAGGCCAAAAGCAAAATGAAAATAAAACCTTCTTCTCTAAAAGAGTAGACAACATAAAAACATCTGTTAAACAAACTATTGATGATAGTGACGAAACAAGTATCATAGCTTTATTTATCTTAATCGTTAAAACGGTGTACCTATTTTTCTTAACGATAGGAGAAACAATTGGAAGCTGGCTTTCAGACAAAGATAAGGAAATGAAGGAGAAGAAGGATAATGGAACATCAAGAAATGAATCAACAACAGATGAATGATGACATTAAAGCAAGAAATGATGAGATTGAAGAGAATGTTGTAACTGCTGATTTTAGACCAAATATGACAAATGGTACTGCTGACAATCCCATATATTTTAAATGGTTTGACTGGCTTACAAATGGGCGAGCTTTCTTGGTAAAAGATATTTTTGCAGTTGTGATAGAGTTCATAATTTCATTTGTAGTTCTGTTTATATTTATTGGGACAGATTGGTTCTTTATTTATCCTAGTCAATATCTGCTCCCCTCGTTTTTATTTATTTGTCTGATTTTACTCATAATGGCCTTAACGCTCATTCCTAAATATGACAAAAATTATTTGAGTTACATTTGGAAATATGGCAGCACATTGCGTTTGAAAATCAAACCCAAAAAAGAAGACAAATCAGAATACAATAGATTTGCAAGGGTGGAGCCAAATGGTGATACAATCTATCTTTTAGTTGCTAATGGTCGGATGTCTGAAATGCTTTTCCAGTCAGATATAGCGATAGAACAAGAAAATATTGCTTTGGAACGAAATGATTTAAATGGTATTACAGTAACAAATTCTAAAGGATTCGTGGACCAAAGTTTTAAGAAGCAAAAAGAAATGCTTCAGGAAGTTATTGAAAAGGAAGAAGATGAAGATTTAATTGTTTTTGCTAAAAAGTTCATGTTAGGTTATCGTAAAAAAATGAAGACCGAGAAAGTAGAGCGCCAGTTTATGACTTTTAAAGTACATAACGAAGATGAAAGAAACCGTCTTGACAAAGCTCTTGATAGCTGGGAAAAGAAAAATGTTATTTCTATTGATAGAGAATTGAGTGAATTAAAGGCTAAAGAAATTTTTGAGGAGTTCTAATGCAAGTAATAGAAAATGGAAATTACACATATGAAAACGGCTGGTATAAATCGATTTTCTGGATTTATATTCCTTATGGGCGTGGCATTAATTTAACACTTAGCCAATTAAAGGCGATAAAACGAGTTGTGCAGCTAGAAGGATGTCAAATTCGTTTTACCTATAAGTCTAAAAATATAACTCACGCGCAATTAGTGGACTACACAAAGAAATCAGATAAAAAGGGAATGGCCGCAGGAAATCTGGATGAAGAAGGAGATAGTGACACTTATCGACAAATTATTAAAAAGATGTTTCCTATCCATTGGGAACAATATGGCTCTGTTAGGTCTGACCCAAATGCTACAGCAATCCAATCAAAAATGTTTTTCTTGGTTAAAGCAAAATCTGTAGAACTACTACAAGAACAAATTGAATTAGCTTTGGAACATTATAAAAAAGGGCCATACAAAGAGTTTACTCAATACATTGAGTTGGTTCCTATGTTGGGAGCAGAGTATAAGACTATTAAGGAAGTTCTAACCTCAGACTTATCTATCCTGGATAAATCTAGTGATACAAATTTACAAATTGACTATGCGTTAATTGATAATTTTGAAAGTGGAGTACTTCAAGATGAAATGTTACCTATGCCAATAGGTTCAGACGTCAATTCTACAAAAACAAAACATGGCTCTATTACAAGAAAAGCTAAAGTTTTATTTGATTTTAATGGCCATACATCACACCAGGCTATTATTGCAATACCTAAAGATAAATCCTTAAAGTCTTATAAATATGCCAATAAATATAATGACAATGTGGTTCCTACAGCTTCTATGCTTAGCCAAGCAGCTGCAAATCAGATTGTTCTAACTAATCACATTTCAGAAGAAACAGGAGAAAAACATAAGCATAAAGTTGCTCACATGGTGTTGAATGGGTTTTCGTATAAGGATGTAGCCAATACAGAAATGTACTTAGACAACCCTAATCTATTTACTGTTGTAGATATGAATAAGGCGGCAATAAACCCATTACAACCAACAGGAACCTTAGAAGAGCAAGATTATTTATATAGTTCTTTTACAAAAAAAATATCTACCCTCTTAAATTCAGCATATAATTTTGAATTCGAAAAATCGGCCTTGTTAGTTATTGAAAAAGCAGTAAAAAATGCTTTCTCAAAAAGGTGGGGGGATGAAGATAATGAAAAGAAATTAGTTGGCCAAGATAATCAGATATTCCCTGGACTTTCAGCATTTACAGATTTTATAAGGAAAGCTAAAGCAGAATATTTAGCGGAATCAATGGGGGGAAAAGCAGAAGATGTTGATACAGTTATCGATATTGTGACTTCTATTGTTGAAGAAAGAAAAAGCTTGTTAGGGAAAAAAACGAATTTTGTAACCCCAAAAGCTTATCAAACATATTATGATTTCACATCAATATCATCAGATGAACTAAAAGTAGTTCAGTTTATCAATTCTATTAATACTGTAATGACAAGCCTTAAAGAAGGTGACTGTCTGATTATTCATGGATTTGATAAAATACCGCCTCAGGCATTTAAAGACTACCTGAAATATGAATTGCAAGAAAGAGCTAAGAAAAAAGGAGTCAGAGTTATTTATAGTTTAGACACTTTCTTAACAGGAAATGGCTATACTATAAATGATTATAAAGGAGTCGTCTATAGCGATTTTGATAAGGATTTTGATTGGCAGATTCATGGATATGTGCCAATAGATAAATTTTATGAGTTAGAAAGACTATATTTAAGAAAATTCAATGATAGAGTTAAGGTGAATATAACCCTTATAACTGAAGCAAGAGTAATAGTTCGACGTTCCAGCACTTTGACATTATCAATGGTAGATATAGGAGAAATGATAGTATGAGAAAAATGACTTTGCAGAGTGAAACTTTTACAGTGTTTTCCTATTTTCTGATTTTAACTCTAATAGCAACTTTTCTATTCTCTTTCGTTTGGGGTGTTTCTAAGACATCTACATTAAGAGGTGAAACTTCCACAGCGATTGGAATGCAAGGGACTTTTAAAAGGTCAAATGTGACTGCTACAATGAAGAGTTATGAAAGAGACGAGAATGGAGATGTGTTAATAGCAACTATCTCAGTAAAAGAAAATCCAAACTCGCCTTTGCCATATAAAGCGAGTGATTATTTAGTTACTCATAATGGCAAAAAGGTTATGAATGCTTATTTTGGTCGGTATTCTACGGATGGTGATTTTTATTTTATTATTCCATATCCAAAAGAAGGAGAAACATATCATATCCAAGTAACAAACAAAAATTTTCTAGGAGAAAATGAGGAGTCAAAAACTAATAACTTAACTGAATTAGCTGGTTCATTATCTAGCCAATTATCGTCAGTGACATCAATGGGAAGCGCTGTAGGTGAAACTGATAGTGACAAAGAGTCAAAAACAGATAGCATTGCCTTTCAAATGACTGTTTCTCCCAAATTGAAAGATAAGAAATATCAAGCGAAAGTCATTAAGACAAAGAGCCATAGCCTTCTTATCAAAAAGAAAAATGGAGAGGTTGCTTTTGACTTTGAAAGTTATTGGAATTATATGTATAAAGAACCTCTTATAGAAGCAGCTGAAAAAAACATTGAAACTAGTATAAAAAATGAAGCTGCTGCACAAGATAAGTATGACGAAGCTACAGAACGTTATGAAAGAAATAATAATGACGAGAATGCAAAACAACAAATGGCAAGATTGAGCGAAATAATTCAAAAAGAAAAAGATAATCAGAAAGAGTATTCAAGGAAGTTGAATTCTTATCGTTCATTAAAGTTCAATCCAGATGATTTTAGCGATTATTCTACAGAAGTTTATGGAATAGGAGAATAATATGGTTGTTAGAAAAAAACAATCAACCCCAAAGTTAGAAAAACTTAAACAGGAAGTGAAGCATAAAGCTGACAAGAAATACAGCGACCTAGTTCAACAACTTATTGGATGTACTGCATTCATGAAAGAATTTGAGGAGTATAAGCGAAGTATTTCTGGGGGGTTAGATTTCTTAGAGGAACTAGATGTTACTTTCAAAGGAAGGTATGAAAAAGCAAAACAAGTAGCAAAAGTTCTAAGTAAGAAACGTGATAATATTTGTGCCTTGGTTGGAGACGCAGGAGAGGGCAAGACAACTTTAGCTAAAAAGATGGCTGAACTTGTAAACAATCGAGAGATACAACTTAATCAACCTTATTACTTTGTCATTCTTAAAGTCAACATTTTAAAAATGAAAGCTCTGGGAGACGATAAGTTGTTGAAAGAAATGGAAAATGTTTTAGAGAACCTTTTCCGTCTTCAAGAAAAAGCTATTGAATATACTGGGCTAAAAAACATTCGATTTATTGCCTTTTTTGACGAAGCTCATAAATTACTAAGCGCCTTTGGTAATGATAATAAGCTGGGGGGAGACGCATTAAAAGAGGGGTTAACCCCTGCCAAAATCGGAGCTATTGCAGCTACAACTCGTGATGAGTATAACGAAACTTTTTCAAAAGATGTACCTTTAAGACAACGTTTTGAAGTTGTTCAAATGGACAGAATGGGTAGAAAAGATGTTTTGGAGCTCGGAAAAGCATTTTGGAAAGACTTAGAGAAATTACCTCCAAACTACAACCATTCTCCCTTGTTAGAAGAAGATATTGAACGACTTAACACATGGGCTGGAATATTTTTTCCTGATGAGGCAGAACCTAGACGAAGCAACAGATTATTAGAACTATTAGAAGCTCATTGTCGAACAGAACAAATTCCTCCAAACTTAGAAGCTATAAAAGATGTTTTTAAATTTAGAGGGACAGACCCAGACATCAAAATTCCTATAAAAAGAGTTTTAGATTATTTAGATAAATTAGTTGGTCAAGAGCTAGTGAAAATGCAGATTGAAGAACTTCTTTATCAAATACATGGTCGAGCAGGAGAAAGGGGAAATCGGCCAATATTCACCTTATTCTGCTTTGGGCCAACAGGAGTCGGCAAAACAGAATTGGTCAAGCTTTTAAATGCTGCTATCTATGGGGACGATAGCGAACCGATAGATATTTCTATTCCTTCTTATGCAGATGATAAAGATGGCGGAGTGTTACTTCTTAGAGATATTGGTTTGCAAGTAAAAAATAAACCAGCAAGTGTAATTGATGTTGGAGAGTATGAGAAAGGGGTTCCTAATAGACACAATGTTAATTTAAAAACAAACGTCCAGCCTTTATTTCTAGATTTGACCGATAAGGGTGTTGTTAAATATAAAGATGATAATGGAAATGGACGACCACAAACTTATGCTCAGAGTGTTAGGAGTACCATTATCATCTTTACAAGTAACGCAGGTTTTGAAGTTCAGGAAAACAGAGATAAATTTGAAGAAAAAATTGATTACAGCAAATTAAAATCTGGTCAAATGAAAGATGAATTAGCCAATCTACAAAGTCTAGCTAAAAATTGGCTAGTGGAACATTATGGCATTTCAAAAGAGTTTCTTAATCGTATGACTGCTTTCTTGGTCTTTACCAGTTTAGGAGAATACAACGGAATTCAGTTAGCGGAGAGAATGCTCAAAGAATATTTTTCGGATTTTGAAAAAGAGAAGGGAATAAAAATTGAGCGAAAAGCTCCAGTGAAATTTAACGCAAAATATATAGATGGAACTAACGAGGATTTTGAGGCAACTGATTTAGCAGTTTTTATTGGTAGAACTAAATCCGATATGAAAAGTAGTTCTTCTGGTGGAGCACGACAAATCAAACGTGTCATTGCAACCGAGATAGAATCTTATATCGGGAAAGCGTTATATCAATTTGAAGAGAAATACGGACGAAAACCGTCAAAAATAAAAGTGTGGGCTGGCAATAATGGTATTGACCCACAAGGAATCACTAGAGAGCAGATGGAGGTGAATGTTGAGTGCATAGCTTAAAACAGAAGTCATTAAAATATTTCATGGCGGTTGTAGTCCTTTTAGGAACAGTATTTTTCACAGAAATAACAGTACAATTGTTAGAAGGTGGTGTTAGGACTGTCCAAGCTTCGACTGTTGTTTATGGGGAAGACGCTTCTACTTACAGTGCAAACATCAACGACCCAGAAGTTCCGTTGGTTGCTGGTGTGAACTACCAATATACTTTTTATCTTTCCAAGGATGGTAAAACCAGATATGCTCAGGAAACTGAATTTAGTCATGAAGTTTGGTATAAATGGGTTGCTGACGAAAAGAAAAAATATGGCGGGGAATGGATTGAGGTAAAAGAAAAGATAATACCTCAAAAAAGCAAAGACATGGAGGCTTTGAAGAAGGTATTTGAAGCTGAATATGGCTATCCATATACAATCGTTGCCAATGAACTTAAAGAACAGTTAAACAATAAAAAAGCTGATTCTAATTCTGGTACAACGCCCGACTCAGATAATGATGGGAAGACAATTCAAGGTGATACACAGTATTACAAATATATCAGTTTGGGTCAAAAGCCAACTCCAGCTTCAATAATTTCATCAGCGATTTTAAGAGGCGGTGGACAAAGTGGTATTGATGAAAAATCGTTGAGTTTTTCAGAACTAGCAAAATTTCCAGCTCCAGAAAGTTTCTCAACATCAGTTGAGGGAATATCAGGAGAAGTAACGGTTTATGAATATGGAAATTTAAAACAAGTTAGCAATTCTTCTACTAAAGAAGGTGCCACAACAGTAAATATGGTGAAAGTCTTGACTTATTATGGTTGGTTAACAACTAATAATAAAGGAGAAAAGGATACTCCTTGGTATCAAGACCTAATGAATAACATATCCAATCCAATTTATGCGGTTGGAACCATTATTGCGACGATTTTTGGTGTTATATTTGACTTTTTAGCCGATTTGTTTTTAAGCCTAATAAAAGGAGCTTCTACAGTTGTAGGGTGGATGTTGCCTGCTCGTCTAACTGGTTTTGCGATGGAAGCTATTCAAGGAATTCCTAATGACCAGAATTGGTTTACTGACGTTGCAAAAGAAATTATTGATAAACTTTTTGGAACTGGTGATAAAGCAACTTTTGATTTATTGTTTGGTTTATCACTCGCTTTTGCGGTTCTTTGGTCTATAGTAGAATTTGCGATACGAGCGACTAAAGGACGAATGAGAGAAGGGCTGATATCTTTTAAGAAATTCTTCTTCAAATTAGGTATGTGGTCCCTGGGATTAGTTGTGTTTGTGAATCTTGGTAAAATTGTCGGTGGTAGCTTTACCATGCAAGCTGAGCAAGCTAAAAAATTACAGAGCGAGACGAGTTTTAACAGCAAGAAGTTTTTCATTGCAACGAATGGGGATGTGTCGGTTTTATATCCGAATAAGTTTAGCTTGGTACAGAAAAATAATATTTTGTCAGCTGAGGAATTAAAACAGTTTAAACCAAATGGTGAAACAGTAAGAAAAGCTAATGAAGCAGTAGAAAACATTCTTGGGAGTGAACTTTCGGCAGAAATAGATGGTAAAGATGATGGTAGCAGTGGAGTTTTGACAGGCGTTGTTAATAATTCAACTTGGACAGTAAATGACTATTTCGCAGGAATTGAACGTTCAGGAAAAGCTTCCACAGAAAATGGATTCTCGCTCAATACAAATATCGCTTCTAACAGATTACCTAGTGGCTTGTCGTGGAACCCAAGTATATCAAACAGTGTTAGGGTTGCGGTTACTCCAACAGGCGTACAAGGGGCAGATAATATCCAAGATATTATCAAACAGGGTCACTTTATGTTTAAAGGAACTCCTGTTTGGTTTGATAATCAGGCTTCTAGTTTTAAGGGCCCAGATGATTCATTTAATTATGTATCATCTGGTGGATGGGTAGGAATTAAATATAGCCCTAAAGTATATACACCAACGCTAGTTTCAATTACTGATTCTCATACCTATCTTTATGGAGCTAAAAATAGCAACAATGAAATGACACTCAATGTTTCAAACTACACTTTCTTTCAAGGTTTGACTTT
>ERZ773067.850-NODE-850-length-17191-cov-4.054972_pt1 | contig 17191 bp, 15 predicted proteins | sample MGYA00580622_ERZ773067 | MGnify/ENA primary metagenome ERZ773067 (study PRJEB29015, sample SAMEA2737998) | human oral metagenome | biome: human oral; feature: human-associated habitat; material: dental | place: China | collected 2113 ...
TAACTCCTGAATAGGACCATTTTCAGGAAATTTAAAATAAGGCAATTGAAACACCATGCCATCACTACCTAATTTCTTTTCTATTTCCATAATAAACATTTTATCACTATCAAATTTTTCCTTATACGATTTAACTACGGCAGTATAAGATATGTTCGGTGGTATTTGTTCCCAGATAGAAAATGAATACAATAAAAATAACGATATATATACATAATACAATTTATTTTTTTTATTTTTTAAAATATCATTTAATTTAGTGGCAACTGCTAATATACAAAAATATAATATAAAAATTGATATTCTATTATACCCCCTGATACTTGCTGTTCCAAAAATGGCAAATATACTTCCAAAACCAGAGGCAACTGCTAATAATATACCTGTTATATTAAGTAGAGCTAGTAATTCTATTAATTTACTGCTTTGTCTTTTTTTTATTAAAATTATCCACAATAAGTAAAAAAATCCTATTACACCTATTATTCCTAAATATTCTGAAGCTTCCATTCCTTTTAAATAACTAATATAATTCCTATAATTATCTAAAGCACTCCTGAATTTTATCTTTGATAAAATTTTGGGTAATCTATGTGAAAGAAGTAATCTTGAAATTCTAAGACCGTAAAAATCTGCTTCTGAAGCTCCTCTTACTGGACTTTCCAGATTTTCTCCAACATTAAATTTATATATCAAACCAGGAATATAAAATAAAAACATTGTCAAAAAAATAGTCCCAAAACTTAATCCAAATTTTTTAGAAAGGTTTTTAAAATTAGATTTGTTAATTTTTGAAATAAATATTACTAATAAAAAGAAACAGGAAAAAAAAGTATAATATATACCAGATAATGACAATATTATCAACGAAACTAAAACAAATATATTTTTCTTTTTACGAAAAAATCCTTTTTCAAATTCTAATAAAGTATCATCTGTATACAACATGTAAAATACTAACATTATAATAGGTATAGTAAAATAAACATTTAAAAAAATATGACCCATACCTCTATTAAATCTATAGAACGAAAAAGTAAAGTATAGAGAAGTAAGCATAGATATATATGTATTTATGTTAAGTTTTTTCATAACAAAGTAAGATGTCATGCTTGTAATAGGAAATAGTATTATATAAAATATATTAGTTGCTTTTCCCCAATCTCTAAAAAATATCAATATTATTTTAATTATAAAAAAGCTGAAACTATCAAAATATAAGGAAGGATAATCATACATTGTACCATAAAATGGCGCTCCAACCCTTGAATTTTTAAACCACCATCCAGAATCTTGTATAGTTTTAATTAGATATCCAGTACTTAATCCATCACCTGAATATCCAGCTATACTAAGCTTTATATTCCATATTTCTAAAATTAAGAAAGTAAAAAATAATGTTATTCCTCCTACTAAAAATATTTCTTTTAATAATTTTTTATTCAACTTTTTAACCATAAATTATTTAACTAGAAATAATCCCTTTCTTTTTAAATATTAATTTCCAAACTATATTTTGTATAGTCTAATTTTATTATTTGCCTGTATATATTCTTTTAATACGACTTATTTACAAATTCTATTGCCTCTTTCAATTTTTTCATGACAACATCCCACTTATAATTTTTATCTACATACCTTCTCCCATTCTCTCCCATTTTTCTTCTTACTTCTTTATTTTTTATTAAAAAATTTAAACTCTCTATAAATTCATATTTATTATTAAAATATAATCCTCCACTACTTAAGATTACATGTTCTTTTAAAACTGCACATTTACCATTTAAAAGTACAGGTATTTTTAAATACATAGCTTCTAATGTTGATAAAGATAAACTTTCAAATTTTGAAGGTAATATCAGTAATTCTGATTTTCTAATTAAGTTAACTTTTTCTTCTTCAGATACAAAGCCTAAAGCAATAATATCTTTATTTTTAGGTATTTCCATTATATTTTTACCAGCCAAAACTAATTTTAAACTATTTTTGTAAATTTTTTTGTATTCTAAAAAGTATTCAAACATTTCTTTACATCCTTTAGATTCGTCAATTCTACCTACATAAACAATGTAATCATCCTTTATATCAAATGATTTTTCTAAATCGATATCTTCTGTATTTTCATCAATATCTACACCCAAACCGACTATATCACTTTTTATATAATCATTTTTAAATTTTTTATTTACAAACTTTCTTTCTGGTATAGTTGAATATAATATTACTTTTGGTAAATTAAAAGTTTCATTAAAAATGCTATAATATATCGGTGGTTCATCATGAGCTGTAGGAATTAATATACTTTTTTCTGGTGCAACTTGTAATCCAAAATAAGTTGTATAATACAAATATGTAAGAAAAATAATAACATCGTAATCATCTTTATGCTCTTTCAGATAGTTTATTAATTTTGATGAATGCGGACCTTGATTATTTTGCCACTCTATTCCTAAAGTTATATTATTTTTTTCCTTATTTAATCTTTCAGATAGTTTGTTAAATTTATTTTGATTTCTTTCAAAATCAACTTCTTTTCTTATAACCTTTACATTATTTATGTACTCTATTCCTTCTTTATATTCATTTTTCCATGTAACATAATCTATTGCACAAGTTGTTAGAACTGATATATCATAGTTATCTATAAGTCTTTCAGCTAATTGTCGACAATGTAATTCTGCTCCACCGTTAACTTCCAAACCATATCTTTGAACAACAAACAAAATCTTTTTTTTCATACTATCCACCTATTCGTTTGATAAATTCTAATAGTTGTTTTTCTACTTTTTCCAATTGAAAATCTTCGAGCCTCTTATTTTGATTATTTATTATTTCTTTTTTAACATTTTTATCTGAAAGGACAAAATTCATTAATTCTGCTATTAAAAAATAATCTTTTTTATTTACGATTATTCCACTATTTCCTAAAGTATTTTTTATTGCACTGCTATTGTATGTCAAAATAGGAACTTCAAAAAACATACTTTCAACTAATGGTACACAAAAACCTTCATGTTCACTCATACATAAAAATAAATCTGCTACTTTATAAAAAGCTAATATTTCTTCAAATTTTATGTGTCCAGGAAATACAACATCATTTTCCAATTCCAATTCTTTTATTAATTTTTTTAATAATTCTAAATAATTCTCAAATCCATTACTATTTCCAACCAAAATTAATCTTGAATCTTTATTTATGTATTTTTTGTAATAATAAAATGATTTTATTATATCTTCTTGTGCCTTATTCGGAGCAATTCTCCCTACAAATAATATATTCTTTTTCCCATCTAAATATTTTTTTATAACTTCTTTATCAGGTTCTTTCTTATAATCTTCAAAAGGAATTAATATAGGTAATGTCATTGTATTTTTATAATTTAATTCATCTAGTTCACTTTTATTATAATTAGAATCAGCTAAACTATAATCAAAATATCGACTAGCATATTCTAATCCTTTTCTACCATATTCCACCAAATTATATAAATATTTATTATATTTTTCTAAATATTTTCCTGGAGTAATATTATGATATCTTATTACTTTTTTACATTTATACTTTTCTAGTAAAAAACTTAAATCTGTTCCAGTAGATTTGTGATAAATCAAAATATCATTTTTATTTAATTTATTTAATTTGTTTACTTTTAAAACTTTATTTTTTAATCTTCTATCTATATTTTCTGCATAAATTTCTGTTTCATAGCCATTTTTTCTCAAAATTCTATCAATATTTATTGCATCATTACTAACTGCATCTCCATAACTTATTGTTGGTAAAACTTGTATTATTTTAATTTTTCTCACCTACTAACTCTTTAAAAAAATTTATATACTTTTCTGTAACTTTTTTTCTTTCAAAATTATTGAAAACATATTTTTTCCCATTCTGTCCCATTTTATTTGCTATATTAGGATTATTCATATAAAATCTTAAAATTTCTTCAAATTCAAAATAATTATCAAAATATAATCCTCCGTTTGATTCTATTACAAAATTTTTTGTTACTTCGCATTTATTGTTTACCACTACAGGTGTTCCAACAGCCCAAGATTCCATAATTACTATTGAAAAACTTTCATTTATAGAAGGTTGTATTAATGTTATAGCATTTGAATAAGCTCTGTATTTATCTTCAATACTTACAAAACCTAAGTCATAAACATTTTTTTTTATATTTTTAGGTATTTCTATATCTCCTCCGCCTATTAATACCAAATCTAAATCAACAGAATTATTTTTTTCTTTAAATATTCTAAAATATTCTAACAAAAGATGAACATTTTTTCCTTCATCTTTTCTTCCTGCATATATAATATAAGGATTTCTCAAATTATATTTTTTTTTAAAACCTTCTAGTTTATTTGGTATATCAAAATCTAATCCTTCCCCTAAAATAGGACTCTTTACATCTTTCATTCCATAAAGTTTTTGTGCTAATTTTTGTTCAGGTTTAGCATGAAATATAGAAGCTGATGAAATATTGAAAATTTCTTTTATCGTTTCCATGTAAGCATATGACTCATCATGTAAACAGGGGATTAATACTGATTTTTTTTTAGCTTTTTTTACTCCATAATACGTTGTTCCAAACATATATGGAATAAAACAGAATAATGAATAGTTATCTATATTTTTTTCAATATAGTTCTCTAAATCTATACTTCTAACCATTTCTTCAAAAAATTTTTTTTCTTCTTCTATTGTTATTTTTTGATTATTCATCAATTTAAAATTAATTTCATCAAATTTTTGAGTATTTCGTTTTCTAATTTTAAATCTTTTAACTTTTATTCCACCTTCTGTATAATCACCTGGTTTATAATAATTTTTATTCCAGTCTGAAAGGAATTTTTCTACACATGTTGTTAAAACTTCTAATTCAATGTTATTTTTTTGTAAATCTTTAATTAAACCCTTTACTTCAGTTTCAGCTCCACCAGGTATATTTTCTCCATACCATGGAACTACAAAAGCTATTTTCTTCATACCAATCACTTCCAAGCTATTACTGCATAGTCTTGATATCCAAACAAGATTTCGTACATTCTTCTAATTTTTTCATTATATTTTTCTAATTCTTTTTTATCCATGTCATTATCTTTTAATACAGGAGCTTCTATATCAACAGGAGAACTATAAATAAATTCTACTTTTTTAAATCCATGTTCTTTTAATAACATTTCAATTGTAAATGGATGAACATATTGTCTATGTGTCAAATCCAAAGTATATGCCATAGTTTGCGTTACTAAAGCCATTGGGTTTATTGTTTCCAAAACTAAAGGACTTCCTTCTTGAAGATTTTTATGAGCTCCTTTTATTAATCTTACTATTTGTGATGGTTTTAAATGTTCTATGACTTGTGATGAAAATATCCCACCAAGATTTAGATTATTATTATTATACAAATAATCCACACCATCTTTTAATTCAACAGATAAACCCTCTTTTTGACATTTTTCAACCATTTGCGGATTAATATCCATTCCAAAGACACATTGTTTTCCAGAATTTAATAAAGTCTTTATAAACTCTCCTCTTCCACAACCTATGTCTAATATGTTATCTTTTCCTGCATATAACCTCACAAACTTTTCTTGCAACTTTTGTATACTCTCTTCAGATCCTCTATATTTATTTTCAAAAGAAAGATAATCCATTTCAAAACTACTTTCTTCTTTTAATTTTTCTATTTGTTCATTTAGATTGTTTATGATCTTAACAGCATACGAATTAAATATTATTTGATCTTGCATAATTGGAACTATATACCATCTTGTCAATTTCCTAATTACTTTTTTTATAAATGAAAACAACTTATTTCTAGATAAGATTTCTCTTTCCAAATTAATATTCCAAACTCGGTTTAATACATCTATATCATATCTGAAATTATCTTCTTCGCTTATTTTAGGAGTAAAATCAAAATTATTTATTTTTTCTTCCTCCACATATCCTTTATCCTTTATATTTTGTCTAATTTTAGCCATTATTTCTTCAACATTAATATTGTCTATATTTATTTCAAAATCATTTTCTTTTATTTCCATAAAATCTCCTTCATTATTTTTTTGATAAATCTATTTCTTTAGAAATTATTCCCACTCCTAATTTTCTAGTATCTAAAGAATCTTTGGGAATCCATAATTTATCAGTTAATATTCTCAATTTTAACCATTTGTTGCTATAATTAGACATAGATATACTTATTTTGTTTAATCCTAAATTTAACAATATTTCTTTTTTTGAAACATCAGGTAATACTATTTTCATTTCTTCGAAATAATTTAGTACTTCCAATTCATAATTTTTAAAATTATCATTATATAAAAGGAATTCACTTTCCAATGAATTAGTCCAACAAAATTTTTTCCCATCTTCCATAGTTTCTAAATGACTAAAACCAGTTAAATATTGTATATCCCTTGTATTGGAATACCATAATTTTTCTGTATTTCTATCTCCTATGTATGAAAATGATGGATGCCCTATTTTTCTACTTGCTAATTCATATCTTGACGGATTATAAAAATCTTCAAGATTTTCAGATTTATAAAATTTTTCTCCGTATAAATCATTTCTAACAAAAAAAGCATTTACTCCTGATACATTTGTTCCAACTAGGATGTATCCTTTTTTTTTAGCAACTTTATTTATGTAATTTAATGATGAACCTACAAAATCTGTTCCATCCCAAATATGATTAGGATTATAAGGTTGAACCCAATCACTAGAAGGAGCTATTTTGCCATTATATTCTATACAAACAACTCTTGGATTTACTACTTTTATATTCTCCCATACATATATATCATTACCATCTATATCTACTGAAAGAAAGTCAATTTCTCCTTTTATACCGCTATTTGAAATTAATTCATTAATATTTTCTTTATCAATAAAAGCATTAGTTACAGTTAATTTTTTATTTGCTATAGCTGACTTAAATTTTATTTTTATTTCTTTATATTTTTCAATTGATCCCTCAATCCAAAGTCCACTCCAACCTTTTAACAACAAATAATGTGAATTACTTTCCAATCCATTTTCTACTCCAAATTCGATAAATTTCTTATTTGTCGTACCTATTCTATTAAATATTTCTTCAATTATCCCATCTTCATCACTTTGAGAGTATACTTTAAATCCATATTTTTCTAAATGTTTATCTGATTCTAATCTTTTCTCTAACTTAATATCCCATTTTATAGAATTAGTTAAATATTTAATTTTATTCATAACACTTTTGGTGTAATTTTTATTACACTATATCCTTTCTATTATAAATGTTTAAACTTATGGTTAATTCTGTAGACACCAACATCTTTTATATTACTATATATTATTATTTTTATTGCTTTTCGTATATAATCAAAAGGAGTTCCATATTCATCAACGAAAGCTAAATCAATATCGTATTCTCCTTCCAATAATTGTATTTTCTCTATTTCTATTTCAACAATTCCTTCATCTTGAATTTTAATTTTCTCAAAATTATCAATAAATGTATTTGTACCATAACAATTTAATCCATCATTCCTAAAAATTCCAAATCCAAAAACTGAATCTTTTAATTTGTCATCATTTCTTTTATATCTAACTTGTATTTTTAATTTATCTTCTGAATTATAAGTATCATTTACCTCATTTTTTTCATTCAATAATTTTACACTAATAATTTCAATATCTTTATTTCCAGTTCGATTTTTATCTTTTTTCTTTTCTTTTTTTTCAGTGTTTTTTTCTTTGGATTCCTCTTCATTCTTTTCTTGATTATTTACTTTACTTTGCCCCTTTATTTTAATTTTTTCATTTTTATTTTTATTCATAATATCATCTAAATATTCTGCAACAATATCATGGGGTACACCTTCATCTTTTATTTTCCCATTTTCAATCCATACAGCCCTATTACATAATCTTTCTATAGAACCCAAATCATGTGACACTATTACAATTGTAATTCCACTTTTTTTTAATTCCAACATTTTGTTAAAACACTTAGCCTGAAACCTAGCATCACCAACTGCTAAAATTTCATCTATCAATAAAATATCAGCATCAACATTTATTGCAACAGAAAAAGCTAATCTCATATACATTCCTGAAGAATATGTTCTAACTGGACTGTCTATAAACTCTTCTAACTCAGAAAACTCTATTATCTCGTCTAACCTAGCATCTATTTCCTTTTTAGTAAGTCCAAATATAGAAGCATTTGTATAAATATTTTCTCTCCCTGTCATATCAGGATGAAATCCTGCTCCTAATTCCAAAAGACTTGAAATTTTTCCATTTATTTCTATTTTCCCTTTATCAGGATATATTATTTTTGTCATTAACTTTAATAGTGTACTTTTTCCACAACCATTATGTCCAACTAATCCTACAACTTCCCCTTTTTCTATTTCCAAAGTTACACCTTTCAAAACTTCATGTCTTGTATAGCTATTTCTCTGTTTAAAAAAAAGCAACCTTTCTTTTAAAGTATGTCCTTTATCACTATATATTTTAAAACTTTTTTCTACATTTTTTATATTTATTACAACATCTTTCGCCATTATAGTTCCTCCGCAAAGTTTTTCTGTAATTTTTCAAATACAAAATAGCCAATGACAATCATAATTATTCCATAAATTAATATTCCACCAAACGAATTAAAACTTGGCATCCTTTTATAATATAAAATATTTCTATAAAAATTTATTATACCTGTCATCGGATTTAGATAAAACCAAAAACGATGCTTTTCTGGTATCATTTCAATTTCATAAACTATCGGAGTTAAATAAAACCATATCATTACTATAATATTTAGAATGTATTCCAAATCTCTAAAATATACATTTAAAGCTGAAAATATAAAAGTCATTCCTAATACTAGAATATATTGCATAATCATAGCAAGGGGCAAAAGCAATATATATTTGCTAAATCCAATACCACTGACTAATATTGTTAGTAATACAACTATCATACTATAAAGCATATTCATAAAAGCAGAATTTACTGTTGAAATTGGCAGAATAATTCTAGGAAAATATATTTTTTTTATCAAATCTTTATTCATCAAAATACTTGTAGATCCTGCTTGAATACAAGTAGCAAAAAACAACCAAGGAATTAATCCAATAAATAAATATATATAAAATTTATCTATATTAACTTTCATAATTGTTGAAAATACTATCGTATAAACAATTAACTGCAAAAGAGGATTTAAAAAAGTCCACAAAAACCCCAATACTGAACCTTTGTATCTAACTTTTAAATCCTTCTTTACTAAATTTGAAAGCATCTCCCGATAATCATACAACTCTTTAATAATTTTCATATAATTCCTTTCATTTCATTCATAACAATTAAACTAAATTTCTCCAGTGCTCCAACACTTCTCTCAATGTATCATCAATAAAAAACTCCGTTTCCCACCCTGTATCTTTTCTTATTTTACTATTATCACACACTACAAGTGGAACATCCACCGGTCTAAATTTATTAGGATCAATTTCTATTTTTATTTTTTCCTTTGACATACTTACCAACTTATTTAAAAGTTCACTTACTTTGATTTCTTTTCCTGAACCAATATTGTAAATCTCTCCAATTTTTCCCTTTTCTAAAAGCAGAGCATAACCTCTAACAATATCCCTAACATCTGTAAAATCTCTAAAAGTTTCTAAATTCCCCACTTTTAATACAGGCTCACTTCCTTTTTCAATCTGAGCAATTTTACTTGCAAAATCAGCTACAACAAAGTTTTTACTTTGCCCTGCTCCAATATGATTAAAAGCTCTTACCATTACTATATTCATGTTATAAGCATTCACATAAAGTTTACACATTTCTTCCTGTGCTTTTTTACTTACACCATAAGGACTTTGTGGATTTTGAATTTTATTTTCTTTGATTGGACACTCTTCTGGTTTTATTGGACCATATTGATCACTTGAACCAATGATTAGTATTTTGGAATCTTTACTGTAATTTCTTACTGCTTCAAGTAAATTCAATGTTCCATTTACATTTATATTTACAGTCAAAACAGGCTTTTCCCATGAAAGTCCTACAGCACTTTGTCCTGCCAAATGAAATATTTTATCTGGTTTTACATCATTTATGACTGCATTAACCTGTTCTGTATCCAATAAATTCATTTTTTCTACATTAATTTTATCATTTTTATAATTTTCTGATATTGTTGTTCCATATACTTCATAACCTTGTTCTAAAAGATATTCAGATAAATATTTTAGTTTCTCAGGACAATATTTGTTACCTGAAAAATATAATTGAGTATCTAAGAAACATAAATATATATGGGCATCCACGTGTAAGTATAAATGTTGGCCGTATACAGTGCAGAACAAATCCCGACAATCCACATTACAAAAGAGAATTGCCATATAAGGATTTCTTCTCATCGATGATTCATTATTACTCGACAGATATTTTTGATTATGAAGCAGTAACAATTGGAAGCGAAATGGGATTTTTGGCTGATTTAATTGCCCATTGGAAAAAGAACAGAATTTTTGTTCCTTCATTTTCCGGATGCGAAGCTATATATCCGGGAAGATTATGCTTCTTTTTGGATGGAAAAATATACCCTTGTACAGAAGTGACAGGGAATAACAAATATGTTGTTGGAGATTACAATTTAGGGGAATTCAATCAACTATATACCACTATTTCGTCTTTGGATACCAGTGAATACGATAAGTGTAAAAAATGTAAATACCGCTTGCTTTGTAACGGAGGATGCTTTGTTTCCGGCTGTGAGGTGAATGGTAAAACGGGAGTCCCGTATTGCTTGGATTATGAAACAACGTTGCGAAACATGGTAATAGAATTAGATAGGGAAGGCTTTTTTGATGAGTTTGGAAAAGATAAATGAAAATGCAGACATTATTGATACAGGAAAAAGATATGCGGTAATAGATTATCATTGTAACTCAATACGTTTTTTTGACTTATCCACGGAATTTGTTAGGGAGGAAGATTCGATAAGTGAATTGGATTTTAATTCAAGGATTAATTGCAATCTTTGCACTAAGAAAAATGATAATCTTTATGTAACAATAGTCACAAATTTTGAATGCAATATGTTTTGCGTTTATTGTTATGAGCAGGATGTAAGGGAAAAAGGTGTATCTTCTAAACAATTATCTGAGGAGAGAATAATTTCGTTTATTAGTGAATTGTCAAAGGCAAAGAATACCAATATTATTCATCTCTCTTTTGTAGGAGGAGAACCTCTGCTTGACGAAAATATTGAATATATAGATAGAATACTTGCTTCATTAAGAAATAGAGGACTGTCATTAGTAATTAGTATTGTTTCTAATGGGTTGACAGTTAAAAAGTACATTAAGGAAATTCAATCTTGGAAAATATCAGATATTCAAATAACGTTGGACGGAATGGAAAAGGTACAGAATTTCCGACGAAAACCATATAGTACTACGTTGAATGGATTCGTTGAGATATCCCAAGGAATTGAATGCCTACTCGAGGATGGGATTAATGTTAATCTCAGAATTAATGTGGATGGATATAATGTCCAAGAGTTACCTCATCTCCTTAGATACATTATTGAGAAAAAATGGAATACATATTCTTCGTTTTTTCCGTACTATTACCCGATAACCGCATCTGGGAATAAAAATTATCAGATTACCTTATCAGAAGCGGACGTTTTTGAAAGATTGCTTAGTGTTTTGAGGGATTGCAGTGAAGAAGAACAGAAATTATGCGTTTTAAATTTTCATGGAATCGATTACTTAACATCAATCATGAGTAATCAGATACCTGAGTTAAGAAGAAATTTCTGCGGATATTCAAGAGGACAGATTATCGTTAATAATGATGGAGATCTATACTCCTGTTGGTGGGGAATAGGAAGCCCGTTATTCAAAATAGGAAATATAAATGATAATCCGCCCATTGATGAAGATAAAATGATAATTAACTCATTGCGAAATGTTACAGAGATAGAACGATGTAAGGAATGTAAGTACAGATTCCTATGCGGAGCAGGATGTGCTTACAGGGAATGGCAGAAAACGGGTGATATTCAAAACGGGAATTGCGCAGAATTTCATAAGTTATTTTCGTTATATTTTCATTACCTGGAGGATGAACAATGGTTACTTATGAATTGATGCAAGAGGCCAAAATTAAACTAATAAAAAAATGCGTCGAGCATGCAAACTGCGTTAGGGTTCCGGTATATGGGGACAGTATGGAACCTACTATACTTGAGGGCAGTGTAATCACAATAAAACAGAAGGAGAGCTACTTGCCAGGGGATGTTGTGTTGTTTTATGACAGTCAATACAGATTGGTGGTCCATCGAATAGCATCTGTTAGTGATGACCTTGTTTGCCTAAAAGGTGATAGCGCCGATTTGTATGATTATATACCTCCAAATCAAATATTCGGGGGTATGGTGGTTGAATCTATAGAATTCCAAAATCTGGTTTTTGAAGAGAAAATTGAAAACATTATTTTAAGATTGACGCTTATCAATGGCGTTCTTCCGCGTCATATTGAAATAACCGAGGTGATTAAGTAAATGGGAAACGAAATAATTACTGTTAATAGATTAAGCAAGCAATATCACGTTCGTACGATAACAGAAGGAAATATTATTAAAAGGATTTTTTCGAAAAAAAAATATAAGGAAATTGACGCTCTAAACGATGTTTCTTTTTCGATACAAGAAGGGCAATATGTCGGAGTAATTGGAAACAATGGAGCAGGTAAATCAACATTGATTAAGCTATTGACCGGAATACTGTATCCAACTGCAGGTCAAGTATCTGTAATGGGAAGGAATCCATTCAATGACAGAATCAAAAACAATAGGAACATTGGTGTAGTGTTCGGTCAAAAAACTCAATTGAAGTGGGATTTGTCACCTTTAGAGTCATATGATTTATTAAAGACTATATATGGGATAGATGACGAAACATACAAAGAAAACATAAAAAAATTTGTTGGCCTTTTTGAAATGGAGGATTTCATAAATAATCCGGTACGCTCTTTAAGCCTTGGACAACGCATGAAATGTGAAATAGCTGCAGCATTTCTACATAATCCAAGCATTGTGTTCTTGGATGAACCCACTATAGGGTTGGATGTTTTTAGTAAGGACAGCATTTTGAGGTTCCTGCGTTCTATCAAGGAGGAGTCAAATGCAACATTAATTCTCACTACTCATGATCTTGAAGAAATGAACAGGATTTGTGATCGCCTGATAATCATTGATAAAGGAAGAACAATTGAAGAAGACTCTATAGAACATTTTACTGAACGATTTACATGTTCAAAATCAATTGTTTTTTGTATAGAAGGCGGCGTATGGAAAGATTTTAATCCGATCGATAATGAAGTTCTGACAGTTGATAATGGGAAAGTTTTTGTTTCTAACGTTCGGAAAGAAAGAGTCAATGAAATTATCTCTCTTATGTTAGCTAACAATACCATCAATGATGTGCAGATAATCGAACCCAATTTCACCGAGATAGTAAAAAAACGTATTAAAGAGGGCTATTGAGATGCAGAATTTATTGTACCTATACAAATCATCTCGAGCAGGATTTCGTGCAAACTCAACATATTCGGCAGCAACCGTTGTTAAGTTTATTTCAAGCATAGTAATTCTGACGGTTTACTATTTCCTTTGGAAAGCAATTTATTCCGGAACAACTTCTATCCAAGGTTATTGCTTTAACGAATTGATGGTCTATATTTTGCTAACGCGTATATTGCATATGTTATATCCGTTTGGAATCGCTGACGCCTATTCACAGCTTGTAATCCGAGGAGATATAGGATTACATTTGTTAAAACCGATTCGTATGGAATGGACTATGTTAGGTAATTTTATAGGAAAGAATTTATATTCCTGTCTATCAGGAGGAATACCATACACAGTTTTGTTTTTTGTTTTTGCGAGTCCTTATATCTCATTGTCTGGGATAGGAGTAAGCATTATATTTATACTTTCGGCATATATCTTTATTTTCCTCTTTGAGCTGAATATTGGAGTCCTAAGTATATATTTTACCAGTCTATGGGGCGTTGGAAAGTTTGCGGGAGCAATAATTGCTTTGCTTTCGGGTGAATTGCTTCCTATAAGTTTTTATCCGAAAAAGCTGAGTGGATTTTTAGATATCTTACCATTCTCCGGTATGTACTACATCCCGGTAAACGTGTTGCTGGGAAAAGAATGTGAATGGAAGCAGGCGTTGGCAATTATTTGTATTGTAAATGTACTTTTATTAGTTATATATTCCTGCACCTCGAGAATTTTGTTGAAAAAACTGAATATTTCAGGAGGTTGACATAATGAAGAAGAGGCTTCTATATTTTTGTAAATCTTTCAAGATTAATTTTGATGAACTGGAGATTTATGATAAAGATTTTATTTTTGGTGTGCTGGGAGTGTTGGTTGAATATCTTTCAGGATTACTTATGATATTTTTCATTTATGATTTTGTTGAAGATATCAACGGTTGGTCGCTTGATCAGGTTCTTTTCTTTTATGGGTTGAACCTGATGGGGTACTCCCTGTGGTCTTGCTTTTTTATTAATACTATCACTTTGCCATATTATATACAGAGGGGCGAATTCGATCGTTTCCTTGTCAGACCGGAGTCACCATTGTTTCAGATTATGATGGATAGCTTTGATGATGATGCGTGGGGAGAATTAGTAACAGGGTTAATAATATTATGCTATTCATGGATAAGATTGAAAATTCCTCCGATTTATTTTCTTGCGCTTCCAATTATTGTTGTATCGGGATGTCTGATATATTTGGGAATTTCAATCATTTTATCAACGATTTCCTTCTTTACCATAGCACAGGCAGATGTTGCAAATATTACCATGGAAGTAAAGGAGTTTGCAAAGTATCCGTTGACAATCTATCCAAAAGTATTGCAAATAATCTTTACAGTGGTTTTCCCGATTGGGATTGTGGCATTTATTCCCGGAATGGTGTTATTGGGGCAAATACCTTGGCAGCTTTTACTGGTAATTCCTTTGGTGGCGATTGTATTCTTCGTTTTATCGACCAGGGTGTGGTATTTAGGTTTAAAGCATTACGGCGGAACAGGGACATGAGTAAAATTGATGAATAATATATTATTAAATTACCTTAATGGTACTGATACGCCTGCAATTGTTTATAGCGAGACGTTGATATATGATGCCTTTCGCAAGATACGTGGTTATTTGGATCCTCAAATTAAAATATTATATTCTGTGAAAGCAAATCGAAACCGTGATGTTGTACGAACAATATCGAAGTACGCAGATGGACTGGAGTTTTCTTCAATTAGTGAGATGAGCCTATTTGAAGACCTGGAAACGCGCAAATATTGCTCAATTCCAGGATTAACCATGCCTGATGTTGAGAAATTACTCAAAGCAAAGATAAATATAAATTTTGATTCAATAAATCAAGTGCAGAAATTTTCATCAGAAGTCGAAGAACTTCCGATTGGAGTTCGAGTGCGCAATACAAATGATAATTCCAGATTTGGAACTAATTATGGAGAAAAAGAATTGGAATTATTAAGCAAAATGAACATAAAAATCGGCAGATTACATTATCACTTTGATAATAAGGATTTGGCTTCGTTTCGTGATTCGGTTCAGTATGTGGAATCCTTGCTGGAAACTCGGTATTTACAAGAGCTTACGGAAGTGGATTTTGGCGGGGGTGCATTTGATTTTATTGCTAATGGTGAATGGGCAAATTATTGCAAAATCATTAACGATTTTTCTGAAAGGCATCCCAATATTATGGTTATGATTGAACCCGGACAAGCATTTATAGGAAATAATGGCTTTCTGGTGACATCTGTAGTTGACATCAAAGAAGACATTCACACGTTAGTCTTGGATTCATCTAAGTTCATTTTGTTTACGTGGCATACTCCAATTCTGCTAAATAATTCAGAGCAAGAGGGGATAAAATACCGAATATGTGGCAATTCATGCGCAGAGGGAGACGTATTCTGTGATGAAGTAGTGATTAAAGAGGCTAGGGAAGGGATGAAACTCGTTTTTTTCCCTGCTGGAGCTTACGTTTCATCTATGGCTCGTACACTTCATGCATATGAAATACCGAAAGAGAGTTTATGTTATGACATCTTATAGTGATAGAATCTCATGCCAAGAAGAATATCGGCATGAAGTACTGGAATTAACTAAATTTATTAATAATAATCATTTATACAATTCTGCATCTGAAGCAGAGCTGCTTCTTGCATCAGAACACATAAAAGAGGATGAAGTGGATTTGCTTCAGGCGTCTATAAGAAGTGAACTTTTCAGACGGGTTTTCGAAGCGAGCGTTCACATACCCAAATCTCCCATTCTTGGACAGAATTATGATGCTAAGTGTATCAGTCAAATTTTTCAGTATGAAAGATGCCTTGAGCCGGACTTCTTGGAATTGAAATACATGTTGCCCGTAGATAATTACTATACTAATGTTGTTGTATACAATTCAGGAATGGCCGCCATTCATGGGGTATTAGAAGTATTGTCTTTGCTGTCAGGGGAAAATAAATACCATTTGTATCATAGGGTTTCGTATTATGAGACATTATTATTATTTAACTTTTTTTCTCATAGTTTTGTTGATGATGATTTATGCCCGGATGTAATGTTCTTTGAATTGGTGGAATATAATGGAGATAACACAGAAAACGAGCTTGATACAATATGTGATAAGATAAACAACTCAGACAAGACGACATATGTAATAGTTGATGTTACACTGACTCCTTGCTTTGATGTCTCTGAGATGACCAAATTAATAAAGAAAGATAGTATTGTTTTATTTTTCATTGAATCTAACCTTAAAATTGGTCAAGAGGGATTAGAACTTGCAAACTGTGGGATACTAAGGCTTTATTCGCAAAATGAAATTGTCGTTCAAAGACTTAAATCATTATTGGTAAAGCAAAGAACGATAAGTGGGACTACTATACCATATCCTTCTGCACTAATGTTGTATTCTACGATATTTGATACGAAAAAATATGCACAAGCAATTTGTAAAAAAACGGAATCATTAACGGAACTGATTCCCTCCGAATATCGAGTTTATTCTTCAAAATATTATCGATGCCCTATTTTTTTCCTGGAACATGGTGA
>ERZ773067.857-NODE-857-length-17116-cov-3.242952_pt1 | contig 17116 bp, 12 predicted proteins | sample MGYA00580622_ERZ773067 | MGnify/ENA primary metagenome ERZ773067 (study PRJEB29015, sample SAMEA2737998) | human oral metagenome | biome: human oral; feature: human-associated habitat; material: dental | place: China | collected 2113 ...
ATTCGTCCTAAGATAGTGCTGCAAAGCTATATATTTGAAGATGAGGAACTGTTAAAGTATGTGCTTATCCACGAGTTGACACATATTAAGAAATTTGACATAGCTTTCAGCCATTTGAAAAATTTGATTATGTGTATAAATTGGTATAATCCATTTATGTTAGGAGCAGCAAAATACATTGAAGATGATATTGAAATGCTCTGTGACAAGCTGGTTATAAAAAAGGTTGGAGATACCAGAGAAAATAGAAAAGAGTATTGTATGGCAATGTTGAAGCTGACCGAACGAAATGAGAACAGCAGATTTGTATTAAAACTGCACCCTACAAAAGAAAGGATAATAGTCATGAAAAAATGGAGAAGAACAGTATCGGGAATGGTTGCTTTGGCGGTAGCTGTCGGAGTGTCAATGACATCATTTGTAGAAGTCAGAGCGATTGAAACAAATCAGGTAGTAGCAAATGTAGAGTCTTCCTACACTCCTATAAATGAAGATAATAAGGTAGAAGAAATAACTGAAAAAGAATATAGAAAATTAATGGAAGATCAGGAGGAAATAGCTCCATATATTGCTGATATAAATGCAAAAGAGACTTTAGATGGACTGAGCCATAAAACTTACAGTTTTAATATGTCATCCTGGACAAGTGCCAATCATGATGGATTTACAGTAAAGCTTAGCAATATGTCATCAAAAGGTGGAGCAGACTATCAGATAATAATAACTGAGAATGGCAATGTAATTTATAAAAATAATTTTAATAAAGAGACTACTTTAAAAGTCAAGGCACAGGATGGAAGCAGCTACGAGGTTATTATACTTAATTCTTCGGTAAATTCATTGAAATACAATATTAAGATAAAAAGTTATTTAAGGTAACTTTTGGGAAGGAGTCTATCTATGAAAAGTATAAATCCAATGAGGTATAAGAACGGAGATTGAAAATTAATCAAAATTCTCATACGCTATATGAAATGTTATTAAATTTATGCCTTAAAAAATACGTTTTAATGGCGTTAGCTTTCTATAGGGCTTATTGCTGTTACTGTTTATTACGGCAACAGCAAGCAGGTTTATATGTGCCCTGGTATTAAGGGTTGTAAACGATGTATTAGTAGTAGTCAACATTTTTTTGTTATATTGATTTGCACATGACTATTTTGTAAAAAAGGAGGTTTCTATGAAAAGATTATTGATAAGTACTATTTTATCTATATTGATAATGCTTAATTCTGTAATGCCGACAATGGCCAATACCACTACTGTAAATGATAACACAATTGTTTCTTTATCAAGATCAAATCATATGGAAATTTCTGTTATTTCAACTAATGGATATCGAGCAGCAAGGGGTGGAGAAATATTTCTTATTAAACACTATGATAATGGTAATGTCATTCAAACGGTACAGGGGACAATAGGTGGTGATCAAATTTTATCTACATCATATGAAAATGGTAGAGTAAAAAGCAAAAAAGTGATCAATGTATCAGACAGAATACAAAAAGTAAATAATGCAGATATTGTCCTTGGAAGTAGTGCAAGAGCTGTTACAAATTCTTGGGGTGTTTTGGGACATATAATATACAACAAGGAATATGGCAGCAATGTGGAACAAAAAGTTGCTGTGCATAGTAAACTTATAAAAGATGATAACGAAGGATATATAATTAATGGTGCTCTTAAAGATTCTATATCCGATATAACTGGATTAGTGTTGTCTGTTATGGGAATATTCCTTCCAGGTGCTTCTGTTGCCGCTCAAATTGCAAAGGCGATAGTATTACATTACGGTGGGAAAATTATTGGTGATGCAATAGGAGTGAACTTTACTGAAAATGTATCTGTAAGAGCAAAATATTATACTTTAAGAGGATATCATATAGCATCTAATTATTATACCGCTGGATTCGATGGAGTAGAAAGGCACGTGAAAACTGTTTCAAGTAAAGCCTATAACAAGTGGCTGTATGAAGGATTTACACCACATACTTGGAAAGATGGTGATCACTTGGCATCAAATATCTGGACAGCAATTTTTGGAAGAGCTTTTCCTTATGTAAAGGAATATCGTTAGTTTTAGAAAAATTAAAAAGGTGTGTGATATTATAATGAATATGAAAAAAAAGTCATTTATCAAATCTGTTCGGATTTCATGGATTTTATATATCATAGACATACTTTATTTTCTGATAGCAGCTGAATTTTTTTCGAAATATGGAATAGTAGGACTTTTACTAATGATGGGAATTGGATTGTTTTTTATGATGGGAACATTAATATTTATGTTTAAAAACTGTAGATGCCCTCATTGTGGTAAGTATATAATTTACTGGAGTGATGGTCGTTGTCCGTTCTGCCAAAGACGGCTTGATTGAAATTTTTCTATATCATATGTCTGAGTATAGTGATAAAGACGAAAGAAAGACTGATAGCAATTATTTTTTAATACTTCAGTCTATTTTGAAATTTGCTGTGACTACTGAATAGAGTAGATAAAGACTGCTGGTTTTAGTTCTATACTGGTTACAGGGGCAAGGCAGGTGGGCAAGACCGCAATGCTTAAGCACCTTGCCGAGGGAACATACAGAATTTAAGTCAAAAAAGTGATGGAAATTACCAAATAGAGATTTCCATCACTTTTTATATTTATCCAACTCTCAACTTAAATTTCATCAGCTCTTTTTCATCATCTACAGGAATCTTTGCAATATCAGCACCAAGTTCCTTTAGTTTTTCTTCAAAGATGTGTATTTTCCGTAAGGAAGCAGCAGATCACAAAAATTGAATCTAAATGGTTCTAATAGGTTCAAAATGTTGATTTTTTATAAAAAATGAGGTATAGTGAATATAGAGAGAGTAAGTATAAAGGAGGTTATCTATGGCTTTAGCAACTTTTAGTGTAAGAATGGATGAGAATTTGAAAAAACAGTTTGATATACTTTGTTCAGAATTTGGAATGAATGCAACCACAGCGGTTAATGTATTTGCAAGGGCAGTTGTTCGTGAAAGAAAAATACCATTTGAAATTCAAGCCACAAGTACTGATACATTAAAAGCGCTGGGGATGCAGACTTTTCTTGCTCTTAGAGAACAGGCTAAAGAAAATGGCGTACAGGATTTAAGTATAAATGAGATTAATGAAGAAATAAAAAAGGCTAGGAGCAAGGAGAAGTGATATATGATTTTATATACTGTTATTGATACGAATGTACTGGTTTCTGCCTTGTTATCCGGTCATAAAGATGCTGCAACGGTTCAGGTATTGGCTAAATTATTTTCAAATGAAGTTATTCCCCTGTTTAACAGGGAAATATTGGATGAATATAATGAATTTTTAGATATATTAAATAAGTCAAAAAAGTGATGGAAACTCTCAAAATCAATTTCCATCACTTTAATTTTATCCAACCCTCAACTTAAACTTCATCAATGCTTTCTCATCATCTACAGGAATCTTCGCAATATCAGCACCAAGTTCCTTCAGCTTTTCTTCGAAATGCTCATAGCCTCTTTCGATGAATTCTATCTGGTCAACTTCGCTGACTTCATCCGAACAAAGCCCTGCTATTACAAGGGCAGCACCGGCTCTAAGGTCAGGTGAACTAAGCTTTGCACCTGAAAGCTTTTCTACTCCGTCTATAATGGCACTATTGCCTTCAACCTTGATATTTGCGCCCATTTTGGCAAGTTCATCAGTGAACTTAAAGCGGTTTTCAAATATACTTTCGGTAACTACACTTGTACCGTTTGACATAGCTAAAAGAGTGGTTATCTGAGGCTGCATATCTGTAGGAAAGCCAGGATAAGGCAAGGTCTTAACATGGGTATGATTAAGTCTTTCTTTAGCACAGACTCTGATAGCATCATCAAATTCATAAACTTCAGCACCGGTCTCCAAAAGTTTGGCACTTATAGCTTCCATATGCTTCGGTATAAGGTTTTTAACGAGTACATCTCCCTTGGTGGCAGCCGCAGCTACCATATAAGTTCCTGCCTCTATCATATCAGGTATAATGGAGTACTCGCTTCCATGAAGCTTCTCCACACCCACTATTCTGATTACATCAGTACCTGCACCCTTGATATCGGCACCCATACTGTTGAGGAAGTTAGCTACGTCTACCACATGAGGCTCTTTTGCCACATTTTCCATTATGGTTTTGCCCTTTGCGAGAGTAGCCGCAAGCATGGTGTTTATAGTAGCACCCACGCTGGACACATCAAAATAAATATGACTTCCAACCAACTCATCAGCTTTTACCGCAATTAGGCTGTGCCTGATATCTATTTCGGCACCAAGTGCCTCAAATCCCTTGATATGCTGGTCTATAGGACGGCTTCCTATATTGCAGCCGCCGGGAAAGGCAACCTTGGCATCTTTATTTTTGCCTAAAAGCGCTCCCAAAAGATAGTAAGAAGCCCTTATTTTTCTGATAAACTCATTATCTACACAGAAATTAGTTATGGTACCGCCATTTATGCGTACAGTATGATTGTCTATTCTTTCAACTATGGCACCTATTTCTTCAATAGCACTTAAAAGTACCTGTATATCACTAACATAAGGAAGATTTTCAATTTTAACAGGTTCATTGCACATAACAGCGGCTGCCAATATGCCAAGAGCAGCATTTTTAGCTCCGCTTATGGAAACTTCACCAACGAGCGGTTTACCGCCCTTAATTACAAATTCATTCATCTTAGCCCCTTTACTAAGTCCTTTAAGGTAATGATACAAGCCTTATCTGATGCTTGTATATCTTTTAATTATAGCGAGTTAGCCGATAAGTGTCAACATTTTAGGGATAGTTTGACAAAATGAGGACTCTGTATTAAAATTAAAAAGTTAAAGATTATACAAAATTACAGTATTTTTCAGGTCATATCTCAGTAACTTCATGCATTTAAATATATTGAACTTATATTTACCTGTGAACTGTGATAAAATTTACAGAAATATGACAAAGTAGTATATTTTAACAGAAATGCCTTTCTCACAGGATTTTGGTAAGCAGACCACAGGATTTGAAGAAAATTGAGTTTGTAAAAATTTGGAAATTATTAATAAAACATACAGAAAGAGGGAACAAAATGGCAAAAGATAAGAAAATGGTAGAGGCAATTACTTCTATGGATGAGGATTTCGCACAATGGTATACCGATGTGGTGAAGAAGGCCGAGCTTGCAGATTATTCAAGTGTTAAGGGCTTTGTAGTGCTTAAGCCTTATGGTTTCGGTATTTGGGAAAATATCCAGAAGACTCTTGATAGTGCATTCAAGTCTACAGGTGTAGAAAATGTATGCATGCCGCTTTTGATTCCTGAGAGCCTTATAAATAAAGAGAAAGACCATGTTGAAGGTTTTGCACCTGAAGCAGCCTGGGTAACTCATGGAGGCTCCGAAGAGCTTCAGGAACGTCTTTGCGTACGTCCTACCTCAGAAACACTTTTCTGTGATTTCTATTCAAAGGATATCCGCTCCTACAGAGACTTACCTAAGATTTATAATCAGTGGTGTTCGGTAGTCAGATGGGAGAAGGAGACCAGACCTTTCCTTCGTACAAGAGAGTTTTTGTGGCAGGAAGGACATACTGCACATGCGACAGAGGAAGAGGCACAGGCTAGAACTATTCAGATGCTCAATGTATATGTGGATTTCTTTGAAAATGAGCTTGCAATTCCTGTTATAAAGGGACAGAAAACCGAAAAGGAGAAATTTGCGGGTGCTGTTTCTACCTATACCGTAGAGGCGATGATGCATGACGGCAAGGCTTTACAGTCAGGTACCAGCCACAACTTCGGAGACGGATTTGCAAGAGCCTATGATGTAACGTTTACTGATAAGGATAACAGTATTCAGTATGCACACCAGACTTCCTGGGGAGTAAGTACGAGAATGATAGGTGCAATTATTATGGTGCACGGAGATGACAACGGACTTGTGCTTCCGCCTAGAATTGCTCCTACACAGGTTATGATAATCCCTGTTATGCAGAATAAAGAAGGAGTGCTTGAGAAGGCTAATGAGCTTAAAAACAGGCTCAGTACAGACTTCAGAGTTAAAATTGATGACAGTGACAAGACACCGGGCTTTAAGTTTGCAGACCAGGAAATGCGCGGTATCCCTGTAAGAATAGAAATAGGGCCTAAGGATATCGAAGCGAATAAATGTATAGTTGTAAGAAGAGATAACGGAGAAAAGATTGAAGTTTCATTGGATGAGCCGGAGACAAAGCTTTCTGAAATCCTTGAGAGTATACAGAAAGATATGCTTGAGAGAGCAAGAGCACACAGAGACAGCCATACTTACAGTGTTACAACCTATGATGAGTTTAAAGAGACTATAACCAATAAACCGGGCTTTATCAAGGCACACTGGTGCGAAAGCAGAGGATGTGAAGATAAAATTAAGGAAGATACTTCAGCTTCAGCAAGATGTATTCCTTTTGAAGACGGTAATTCTGAAGGGGTTTGTGTATGCTGTGGTAAGCCTGCAAAGAAGCTTGTTTATTGGGGAAAGGCATATTAATGCATATTAAATTGCCTGTAAAGGTAAAACATATAATTTCAAGACTTGAAAAAAATGGCTATGAAGCCTATGCAGTCGGTGGCTGTGTGCGGGATTCTGTCTTGGACAGAGTACCTGAGGATTGGGATATAACCACTTCTGCAAAGCCTGAGGAAGTAAAGAAACTTTTCACGGCTACCATAGATACGGGCTTACAGCATGGGACAGTAACCGTAGTCATAGAAAAAGAAGGCTACGAGGTCACTACTTTCAGGCTTGACGGAGATTATTCAGATGGAAGGCATCCCGACAGGGTTGCCTTTACATCGTCTTTGACAGAAGATTTAAAAAGACGTGATTTCACTATCAATGCTATGGCATACAGTGAAAAGACAGGCTTAATAGACAGATTTGACGGGGAAAAAGACCTTGAATACGGAATAATCAGGGCTGTAGGCGATGCCGAAGAAAGATTTTCGGAAGATGCGCTCAGAATGCTTCGTGCTATACGTTTTGCCGGGCAGTTAAATTTTGATATAGCTGAAAAGACTTTTGATGCCATAAAAAAGCTGTCGCCTAATATTTCCAAGGTCAGCGTTGAAAGAATTGCAAAAGAGCTTGAAAAACTTCTTTTATCGGACAATCCTGAATATATAGGTCTTGTATATGAGACAGGGATTTTTGGGGTTATTGCTCCTGAAATAGCAGAACTTTTTAAAGCAGGAGTGATTTATAATTCGATAAAGGCAGTCAGGCGGGCTTCTTATCCCGAAAAAAAGGAACTTTATCAGATAAGAACAGCCCTTTTTCTTGAAATGCTGGGAGCAGATAGAGCTGCTAGGCTGCTTAAAAGATTTAAGATGGATAACGATACCATAAATACAGTAAAAAAACTTATTGGTTTATTGCAAAGAGATATAGAGACTTCAGCTCTTGAAATGAGAAGGACAGTTAAAGAAGCGGGACATAAGATAATGCCTCTGCTTTTCGAGGCAAGGAGGGCAAAGGCTCTCCCTGACAGTTCCAAGCTTTATGAAAACCTCCTTGCAAGAGGAGAATGTACCGATATTGCAGGACTGAAAATAAACGGAAAAGACCTTATGGAAGCCGGTATTCCTAAGGGTATTATGATTGGACAGACGCTTGAGAGATTATTGGAACTGGTTATAGAGAACCCTGAATTAAACACCGGGGAGGCTTTGCTCTCGGAGGTAAAAAATAATGAAGAATAACCGCATACTGCCTATACTGGTTATATTGTTATTAACCGGTCTGGGCGTATTCATAGGAATCAAAACTATTTTAACCACAAATCAAAGTGCTCCTCTTGTCACCTCCCATCCTGAGGTAGTTGCAGTTTCCTCACAGCCTGCTATAGAAACCGGAAATAAAAAGAGCATTACAGCGGTGCTTAGGGGGATGGATAAGGAAGGAAGCAGGATAGGAGTATATCTCACAGATACAATGAAAGAGACCAGCTTTCCTTATGATTTGGCTACTTCCGTAAAGAGTGTAAATGACCGGGAACTGGTAATGGCTGAACTGCCTTTTGGAAGTATTCTAAGTCTGGAAGTAAATGATGAGACAGGGATTTTAGCCAAGGTAGCTGTAAGTAAAGAAGCCTGGGATTATAAGGGAGTAAGGAATTTGCAGATAGATGAGGTGCTTTCCAAGATGCAAATCGGAGAAAGTAACTTTATGTATGATGCCGGTCTTACCGTAATAAGCGGTAAGGACAATGTGAGCCTTAGGAATATTGATACTTCAAAAGACATACTTGAAGTTCGCGGAATAGGTGGAAAGATACTTTCCATAAATATTACAACAGGTCACGGAGTGCTGGATTTCACTGATTATGATGATTTCTTAGGCGGAACTGTTGAAATAGGTTATGACGTGTTTGATGACATATCGGATAATATGAAGTATGTACTTCGTGAAGGCAAGTATAAGGTAATAATGAAAAACGGGAAGCTTTCCGTAAATAAAGTTGTTGATATAAAAAGAGACAGAACGGAAGTCCTGAAGATTTCAGATTTTACCAAGGAAATGAGCAAAAGCTCAGAGGTTACTTTCAATATTTCTCCAAGCAGTTCTTCTATTTACATAGACGGCAGGGAAGTGGACGCTTATAAAAAGCTTGAACTTGATTACGGCGAGTACCTGATCAGGGTAAAAGCTGAAGGCTATGTAGGCTGGGAAAGGGTAGTAAACATATCAAAACCTAAAACTGTTATGAGCATTGCCCTGGCTCTTAAAAAGGAGAAGCCTGAGGAAGAAGATGATGATGACGGTATGGCAGAGCCTAATACTGATTTGGAAGGAATAAACGTGGATAACACAGATGACTCTGAAGAAGATGAAAGCAATAATACTTCGTCAGAGGATAAGGAAGATGAGGAAATAAAGGTGCGTACCGACAGTACGAAAACTATTTCTTTCAGGAAGCCTGAGGGTGCAACCATCTCCTTTGATGGCAGGATAATAGGTGATGCTCCCTGTGAAATAACCAAGGTTACGGGCGAGCATGAGATAACTTTGAAGAAAGACGGATATGAGACTCAGACCTTTACCGTGAATATCGAAGATGACGGAGAGGATGTTGTGTTTAGTTTTCCGGAGATGGTTAAATCGAGAGAATAAATATTATAGATTGTGAATATGTGAGTTTCGTCTAATTTGACTTTTACCTATAAACATGGTATGATAACAAAGTGAGTATACAGGCACACTTGTATGCAAAATGTATGTTGCATATCCCGATGTTATCGGGGTTAGGTTGATAGCTTAATAGTTTGGAGGCTTAGTCATGGGAAAAGTTGATGTAAAGGCAGTCCGTAATGCAGTGTACCGCGCTATCGGAAGTAGGGTTGTAGTCAAAGCCAACAGAGGAAGGCACAGATTTGATGTGAATGAGGGAGTGATTAAGGAGGTTTACCCTCACTTGTTTATGATTCAATTAAATGACAGTGAAGATGATACAGCTAAAACCGTATCTTACACTTATACAGATATTCTTACAAAGGATGTTCAGTTACAGCTTTGTGTAGAATAAAACTAAATTAAAATTTTATAACCCTTATGTAAGGCTATTCACTCTTATAGAGTTCATATCTTACATAAGGGTTATTTTTTAAGGATTAAACTATATGTTTATGGCTAACAAATATGTTTACACACATCTTTCTCTCACTATATAGCCACTTCTGTCTCTTCTGGGACTCTTAGGCATTTCCCAGGCAAAATGGTCTGTGTGAAGTACATTATGAGCTTTATGTGAATTAGGAGTCCCAAAATAATTCTCATAAAGTGTCTTGATATCCGGATTCTCGTGTGAATGGCGTACCTTGGCATTTGCATCAAGGAAATAAAGATTCTTACCACGGGCAAAAGCCAGTTCTTCGCCATCATGGATAGGCTGACCGCCTCCGCCTACGCAGCCGCCCGGACAAGCCATAACTTCTACAAAGTCATACTTCTTTTCTCCGCGGTCAATTTCCTCCATGAGTTTTCTTGTATTAGCAAGTCCGTTTACAACAGCTATACGGAGATTTGTATCCTTAAGGCTGAATGTAGCCTCTGTGAGCCCTGTTTTCTGAGATTCGGCTCTTACCACCTTGAAGGCATCAGGAGGACAGTTTTCGCCCATAAGAGAGTGGTAAGCAGTTCTGAGAGCTGCCTCCATAACACCGCCGGTAGCACCGAAGATTATACCTGCACCTGTAACATCGTGGAAAAGATGGTCAGGCAGGATGTGGAAGGCCTTGATCATTCTTATAAGCTCTCTTGAAGTAAGTACACAGTCTGTGTCATGGCCTGCATATTCTTCGTGGAAGAACTCCATGTTGCGCTCACCTTTCTTAGCTACGCAAGGCATGATTGCAACAGAATATATATTCTCGGGATCTACTCCGATTTCTCTAGCAAAATGGGTTTTCATAACTGCACCGAACATCTGCATAGGTGATTTCGCAGAGGAAAGCTGGACTGTCAGATGTGGATAATTGCTTTTAATGAAGCGTACCCAACCCGGACAGCAGGAGGTAAACATAGGTTTTTCCGCAAGCTCTCCGTTTGAAAATCTTGCTATGAATTCGCTTGCTTCCTCCATTATTGTAAGGTCGGCTGAGAACGCGGTATCAAATACATAATCTACACCGATTCTCTTCAGGGAATCAAAAATCTTACCAACGGTAGCTTCGCTTAAGTCAAGACCGAGACCTTCTCCCCAAGCAGTTCTGACAGCGGGAGCTACCTGAACCACAACCACCTTTTTAGGATCGGCTATAGCCCTTAAGAATTCTTCCGTGTCATCCCTTTCTTTGAGAGCGCCTACAGGACAGTGGGTTATACACTGACCGCAGAGAGAACAGTCAGCTTCGGCTATCGTTCTGGAACCTGATACATTGATGGTTGATCTTGCACCGGTACCTTCAAGAGTCCAGATTCCAAGCCCTGCAATCTTGTCACATACCTGTACACAACGCATACATTTTATACATTTTTTAGAATCCCTTATAAGTGGGAAGGTTTTGTCCCATTCCTGAATCTCAAGGCGTTCTTCATAAAGGGTATCTGTAATATTTAAATCGTTTGCAAGAGTCTGCAGTGAACAGTTTCTGCTTCTTACACAGGTTGCACATTTGCAGTCATGCTGTGAAAGTATCATCTGCACGGTTCTGCGCCTTGCAAGTCTGACTCTTGGGCTGTTGGTATAGACTACCATACCTTCTTCAACCTCATTGTTGCAGGCTGTTACAAACTTGTCATTACCCTCTACTTCTACGATACAGACACGACAGGCTGCTATTTCGTTGATTTCCTTTAGGAAGCAAAGGTGTGGAACAGGTAATCCTATACTGTAAGCCGCATCCATTATGGAAGTGCCTTCAGGTACAGTTACATTTTTTCCGTCTATAATTAAATTTACCATATCTTCTCACGACCTCCCTTGAATATTCCAAAGCCATAGTGATCACATCTGAGACAGCGACCGGATTCCTGACAAGCTTCTTTTTTATTCATGCAATTTTCAACTCCGTCAAAATCCTTAACTCTCTCGGAAGCTTCTCTTTCTGTAAGTTCAACTCTTCCGCAGGCAGGATGTTCTTCCTTGCTGGGGATAGGGATACTTACATCACAGGTTATTTCATGTCTGTAACCCAAGAATTCGTCTATGTTAGCGGCCATAACCTTGGCTGCGGCAATGGCTTTTATAACTGTGGCAGGGCCGGAAGCACAGTCTCCGCCTGCAAATATTCCCGGAAGTCCGGTGAATCCGCCGTTTGGCATGGTAAACATCTTGCCTTTTTGAACAGGAATTCCTTCCTCTTCATAATACTTGGTTTCGATATTCTGTCCTATAGCTACAATAAGGGTTTCACAAGGGATAAATTCATCAGGCTCACCTGTCGGGATTACGCCGGCTCTGCCATCTTTGATTTTGGATATCATCTGAGGGGTTACCCAAACACCCTTTACATGACCGTTTTCTATTTCAAGTCTTGAAGGAGCTTTCAGTGTAACCATTTCAACGCCTTCTGCCAAAGCACCCTCAATTTCGGCAGGAAGAGCTGTCATATCGGCTATTCTACGCCTGTAGACACAACTTACTTTCTTGGCACCGAGTCTCACAGCGGTTCTGACTGCATCCATAGCTACGTTTCCGCCGCCTATAATGGCTACATTATGTCCGGTCAAATCATCATACTGTCCTATTCCGACATTTCTGAGGAATTTAACAGCAGACATAACACCCTGGGCATCTTCACCGTCAAGACCAAGCTTCTTATCTGTAGATGCACCTATTGTTATAAGTACGGCATCATACTCTTTCTTTAAGTCAGGGAGAAGGAGGTCAACACCGAGTTTAAGACCGTATTTTACTTCTACTCCTGTAGCAAGAATAGCATCTACATCTTCTTCCAGCCTGTCTTTCGGAAGGCGATAATTAGGTATACCATATCTCAACATTCCGCCAAGCTTAGGGAGCATTTCAAAGACAGTAGTCTGATGTCCCATAAGCTGTAAATAGTAGGCAGCAGAAAGACCGGAAGGGCCTCCGCCTATAACGGCAATTTTTTTGCCGGTTGAAGGTGCGCAGGGAGGAGGTGGAACTTTCCCCGCCATATCGGCAGCTACACGCTTAATTCCTCTGATATTGATGGCATCATCAACCATATTTCTTCTACATTTTTCCTCACAAGGATGTTCGCAGATAAAGCCACAGGTAGTAGGGAAAGGATTGTCCTTTCTTATAAGTCTTATGGCATCTGCATAACGTTCTTCCTTTACAAGGGCGAGATATCCCGGCACATCAACATGGGCAGGACAGAGGGCAACACAAGGAACAGGCTGCTTTGTCTGGCAGTTACAGCGGCCGTTTCTGATATGTTCCTCAAAATCATCACGGCAGGTGGTTACAGCCTTGTATACCATATTTGCGGCTTCATAGCCGATAGCACAGTCAGCCGTTTCAGATATGGATTTTGCGGTCTCCTCTATGAGAGGGATGATGTCCATAGTTGCATTTCCGTTCAACACTGCTGTCATCATATGCTTCAAATGAAGCAGTCCTACACGACAGGGAACACATTTGCCACAAGTCTGTGCATGGCACATTTCAATAAAAGCCCTGGTGATGTCTACAGGGCAGAGTCCCGGAGGGCTTGCCTCTATTCTCTTGTCTAAAGTTCTGTACAGGTCTTCGATTACAAGTGTCGCTCTGTCCGGTGTAAAGATTTCCAAACGGCTCATTTTACCTACCTCCTGGTTTTACCATCATATTTTTGGGGCTGATAATCGTACTTTGTAAAAATGTGCAAAAAATACAGATTAATACTTCAAAAACTTCACAAACACATATATTAATCGCGATAATTTAATTGTACAAAATAGCTAATGGAAAATCAAGAATAGTTAAAAAATAGACAAATAAATGAAGTGATTTATAGCGATGGTTGATAATAATTATCAATTAGTTGAATTTTTGATAGCTTAAACCGGTATTTTTTCTTGTAAACTAAGTCTACATATGTTATATTTTACAAAGCGCAACAAAATAGATTATAAGAACTTTGTAAGCTGAAATAGATATAGGTGTAATATTTCATTTGATAAAAGGATAGGATGTGAAAATATATGAAAATAAGTATGATTGCTATGACTCTTATGCTGGTATTATTACTTAACGCCTGCGGAATACAGGCAAAGAAAGATAATAAGCCGATTCAATCAGAAAAGGCGATAAATACAAGTCAGAATACAGCGACAGAATCTGAAAAGCCGGAAGAGACAAACTCTTCCGGCAAAAAGACAAAGGAAATATATAACTGCTGTGGTTTTATAACAGATACGGGTGTGACGGTAAAGCTGGGAGGAACCAAAGGAAAAGGACTTATAGGTATGGTTAAACTCCTTGATAATGCAAAGCAGGACAAAACTGTAAACGGATATGAATTTAAAATGCTTTCTACAGCAGAAGAGCTTAGTGAAAAACTCTTAGACGGTGAACTGGATATGATTATCTTACCTGTGAAAGCAGGAGCTAAACTTTATAGTGAAAAAGACAGCAGAGTAAGGATGCTTGTGACCGGTGAGATTGATATCAGTGAGAAGCAGAAAAAGTCGGATAATAAGAAAAAACGTATGATAACAGGAGTTTTCACGACTGAAGACTATATAAAAGAAAATAAAAATGCAGTTGATGCATTTCTGGGCGATTACAGGTATTCAGCTGTATGGATTGCCAATAAAGAAAATATAGAAGAGGCTGTAAAATTAATCGAAGAATATGATATAGCAAAGGCTGACAAAGTAAGCAAAGTTGTAGCTTCAGAGGAAAAAGCCTGTCTGATAGGGGAAAAAATGAAATCTGTAACTGAGGATTATCTTCTTACAGCTAAAAAGAAGGGAAAGAAAGCGAAGGCGAAGTTGCCAAAGGATGAGTTTTATTATATCAAAGAGACCAAATAATGGAAGGTATGTTAAGCTATTGATATTTGGAAAATACTTAAGCTATAAAATAATGTGTATATTCCGAAAAGAGAAGATTAGCAATATGGGCTGTCGCACCAAGAATTAGTGTGATAGCCCATATTTTAATGTAAAACTTATGTGAAAGTCGGGAAACAATTAAAAGTTATCTGATTTTCTTTCTTACAACAACACTCAAACCAAGAAGTGCGGTGCCAAGAAGTACGAGTACGCTTTCGTTACTTCCGCCGGTCTTAGGAAGTTTGCCGAGAGGAGCCTTGGTATCATTAACATCTACTTCGTTTTTATTATCTGCAACCACGTTTTTGCCGGTGTTTGTATTACCGCGAGGGGCGGTATCATCAGAAATATCGGTTGTGTCTGTGTTTGCGTCACCACGAGGGTTTGTGTCATCAGAAACATCAGTTGTATCTGTATCTGCATCACCACGAGGAGTATTCTGATTATCTACATCAACTGAAGGAGTTGAAGGCTGATCAGGTGAAGGATTAGGTTCAGGTGTAGTAGGATTACCGGGATTTGGACCCGGTATAACAGGACCGACATTGGTATTTCTGTAATTTAGAGTGATAACCGTCTGCTTATACCCTACTTCATAACCGTCTCCATAAGCTACATCAGATACTATGGATGTATTAGCAGGATCTAAAGTCACTTCATAATCATTATCACTTCCGGTAACCTTTGTAAGCCAGTTCTGAGTAACGGGATTTGTTGCAAACTCATATCCTGTAGGAGCATTAGGCAGGGTAAACTTAATCTTATCACCGAGCTTGAAGTTGCCGGTATCTGTTACTAAAGCTGAGTGTGTTGTGACCTGTATGGAACCGTCAGATACAGTTCTGGTTCTTTGTACTTCTATGTTTGTAACAGGTAAAACAGTGCCGTACTGGTCTTTTAGTTCGAATTTTACAGCTACAGGATTAAATACATAGAATTTGCCGTCATCAAGCCTATTATTGGTCTCATATGTGGTCTTATCAGCATTAAGCCTGTATAAAGCAACTTTATCGGTACCCTCTGTCCAGCCCTTATTGTCAGCAAAAGCACTTGAAATACTATATTTATTTCCGTTAATATCATATTTTAAGACATTTATGTAAGCAGGGAAATTTAAGCTTCTAAGCAGACCGTTTTTAAAAGCATTTGGACTTATAGTGTTATCTTCGCTTTGTCCGAATGTTCCGCGGCTGCCTGACTTAGGGCTGGCATACTCAAATGCTATATTTTTAAGAGCCTTTGTATTTAGGAAAGGAGCAGGCTCAAATCCCCAACTGTTTAAATTAGATATATCTCTGATTGGATTACCTTCAAATGAACCCCATCCGATAAGTGGAGCATCCGGTCCGAAATCCACAGCGGTTATCTTATTGTTTTTAAATGCATAACGCCCCATTTCTCCCATATCTTTAGGGAATGTTATTTTTCCTGTAATAGAGCATCCGTTAAAAGCATCACGATCGATCTGGTTTATTCCTTTGCCATCCGCATCCAGCTCAAATTCAAGTTTAGTTAAGTTTTTATTATCTTTAAATGCATATTTATAAATTTTTGTTACATTCTTAGGAATTTTAATTTCTTTTATATCATTATTCATAAAAGCATGTGAGCCGATAGCCCAAATACCTTCAGGAAATTCTACTTTTTCAAGTTTGTTGTTGGCGAACATTCCGTAAGCTATCATTTTTCCCGCAAGTGCCGTATCAATGTGTCCGCCCGGATCAGTGTCCCATCTCCTTGCGCCGAAACCATTTCTGGGATCCACATTAGCATAACTTCCGAAGTCAACGGAAGAAATCCGGTTATCGGCAAAGACCATACCATAGATAGTCGTAAGACTGTCAGGCAGGGTAACAGAGTTAAGCTTATTGTGCCTAAAACACTCTTCATGGAGCAATTCCAGATGCTCAGGCAACTTAAGGTCTCCGGTTAATCCGGAACTAAAGAAAGCTTTCTCATTTATCTTTTTAAGTTTCTTTTCGGCATTGGGAGCACCGAAAGTAACAGAAGTAATAGCTGAGTTTGAAGCAAATGCAAATTTTCCGATTTCCTGTATATTCTCAGATATTTCTAACTTAACGTCTTTTCCGGTGAATTTATTACTAAACGCATTGTCGGCAATCTTTATTGCAGGCAAGGTAGCAGGAAAATGAAGAATAACAGAATTATTTCCGGGCATATTTAATTTGGCATTACCTGCTGCTGTAAGGCCTTTAACTTCATTACCTTGTACATCAAAATCAGCAACCTCATTAATAAGAAGAGGTTCAGCTGCCTGTACAGATAGGACATTACCGAAATGAAAAGATTTCTGTGGGAATGTTACAGAGGTCATGGAAATAGAAACAGCAGCTACAAGAGCAATTGCGGTTCCGCCGACAAGGTATCCGGTCTTGATTCGTTTTTTCATAGCTTATTACACTCCTTTTCTGTTATTTAATTTTTGTATTCTGTTTAGAACAGATACTATCAATAATCGTATATTAACTAATAATAATATTGTTGTCAAACAAAAATTATATTTAATATAACTTGTTTAGGTACTGAAAAGACAGGTGGGTACTGTGATTATTTTTGCAATAATATAGAAAATGTCTGTAAAACTTCAATG
>ERZ773067.861-NODE-861-length-17083-cov-5.797980_pt1 | contig 17083 bp, 15 predicted proteins | sample MGYA00580622_ERZ773067 | MGnify/ENA primary metagenome ERZ773067 (study PRJEB29015, sample SAMEA2737998) | human oral metagenome | biome: human oral; feature: human-associated habitat; material: dental | place: China | collected 2113 ...
CGAGCATGAGCAGCGTTGCACCAGGTTCCAGGTTGAAAATATCGCGCACTTCCTTCGGGATCACAATCTGGGATTTTGGCCCGAGTTTGACCATCCCGATGTACTTCCCTTCGTAACTCTGATCGGCTCCCCGATTGCCATCATCAGCCACAGTTATGCTCCCATCGCACTCTGACATTGCACCTTAACGGCGGTACGTAGGGAAGTCTACTCCAGCGGCCACATCTACCAGCCCACACCCCAAAAATCACTCACATGCTGACCAGATCGTTCCGCTTTCTGGCCAGCGCATCCCTGGTGGCGATATCTCCGGTCCAGCACACTAGACACCATGAGAACAGCAATCATTGTGATGGATGTGCAGGAATCGTTTCGTCAGTTGCCGGTGTGGGCGGAGGTATCCAACCCAGAGATCGTGCGGGACGTCGATACGCTGGTGCAGCAGGCCCGAGCGGAGGGGCATGCGGTGGTGTGGGTGATGCATGCCGCGCCGGGAAGCGGAACCGCCTTTGACCCGGAATTGGGACATGTGCGATTGATGGAGGGGCTCACACCCGATCCAGGCGAGCCGACGTTTGTCAAAACCACAAGGAATGCGTTTACCAGCACCGAGCTTGCGCGGTATCTCACTCAGGAGCACATCACGCACCTAGTGATCGTGGGCATCCAAACGGAGCAGTGCTGCGAGACCACAGCGCGTCTGGCGGCGGATATGGGGTACGACGTTACATTTGTCACCGATGCCACCGCTACGTTCCCTATCGTTCGCCCCGACACAGGCGAGGTGCTGCCTGCCCAGGAGGTTATCGAACGCACCGAATACGCGCTAGCAGGGCGGTTCGCGCGTATTGAATCGAAGGACGCAGTAAGCTGGCGCAGGTGAATACCGTCGCGTTCGTGGTGCCTGACCGCGTTCAGCTTCTCGACGTCGCTGGACCCGCCCAGGTGTTCAGCACCCTCCGCGATCTCACTGGCGAGCCCTCTACCATTGTTTATGTGGGGGAGCAGCAAACCGTCCAGTCGAAACAAGGGCTACCAGTGAATGTGAGCACCGACTGGCCGGGCCTTACGCCGGATGATCTGCTGATCATTCCCGGTTTTGCAGCTACGGCACACCCGCTCAACAACAATCTGCTCGCCAGCATCGCAGCGCATCATGCTGCAGGCGGCACAATCGCCAGTATCTGTGCGGGTGCGTTCATCGTGGCGGAGGCAGGGCTTCTCGACGGCCGCCGTGCCACCACCCACCACGACCTTCAAGACACCCTCGGCGCGCGCTACCCTCGTGTCCACGTGGTGCGTGACGTGCTATTTGTCGGTGGTCAGGGCATCTACACCTCCGCCGGGATTGCCAGTGGCATCGACCTATCCCTGCACCTAGTGGAGCAACATTTCGGCGCGCGGATTGCGGCCCGCATTGCTAGGACCATGGTGGTGTACGCCCGCCGCAACGGAAACATGGAGCAGCACAGTGTGATGCTGCGCTACCGTGACCACTGCGATGATCTGGTGCACCGCATCCAGGATTTTTTGAATGATCATTTTGCCCAGAGCTTTACACTCGCGGACTTGGCCCGGCGCGGCAACGTTAGCGAACGCACCCTGAGCAGGTCTTTTATGAAGAATATTGGGCTAACGCCGAGCCAGTACCAACGGGCTGTGCGCCTGGAACATGCGGAGCTGTTGGTTGCGCAGGGTGCCACGATGGAGCAGGCGGCACGGCAGGTTGGTTTTGCGGATGCCAGATCGTTGCGTAAGCATCGCGCTTAGCGCGGATCAGTCCGGCTCGCCCAAAAATTCCCTGATCGCTGGCCATTCCCGCTCGGCTTGTTCCCGCCCGGCGCGGTAGGATTCTTGGAGTTTATGCAGGTTGCGTTCCCGGTTTTCCACCGACATGTTTTCAGCGAAGAACAGGTAGGCGTTGCCGCCACGTTCCAGTTCGAGGAGTCGGGCGCGGGTGGCGTTGTAGTGGTCGGGCCGCGCGATCAGGGCATCGGCAATGGCCGGGTGGGTGCGAAAGACCCGGCGCAGGATGCCCGCAGGGGTGGCTTTGCCTTTGGTGTAGGCGCGCGGCCTGCTCATGATCACTAGAAAGCGCCGGAATCCTGCAGCTTCAGCAGCATCGATGGGGATGCCTCCGCTGGGGCCGAGGGCGCCGTCGGCGTAGAGCTCGCCGTCAACGTGGGGCATGATCATGAAACCGGGCATGGTGGAGGAAGCGCGGACGCGGAGCATCAGGGCGTCGATAGTGGAAGTGTGGTCGCGGTTCCACCAGGTCATGCTGCCGGTGTCTACGTGGAATGCCCCGATGCTGAAGGGGGTGGGGTTTCGGAGGAAGGCGGGAAAATCGAAGGCGGCGATGCGCCCGCCGGAATGCTCAAAGGTGCGTAGTGGTGCTTCGTGGTAGATGTAGTTGCTGTCGAAATAGCCGCGTCCCCGCACGAAAGACCCCCAACCGCCCGTGCGCGGGTTGGCACCAATGCTGACAAAACTCTCCCGAGTGCGCAGCGGATCGCCCGCAAGAAAGTTCGCCGTGTGCGAGGCACCTGCGGACACGCCGCCCACCCAACCGAACTCGATGCCCTCACGCATGAGCTTTTCGACGACCGCCCCGGTGTAGCTATTGCGCATGCCACCGCCCTCAATGACCAGCGCAGTGTCAGAAAACCGCATGAATCTAGTGCTTTTTGCGGAAAGGAAGCAGGTGCATGACGCCCACAATCAGGGCACCGACGATGCTGCCGACGATGAGTGAGCAGAACGTATCCACAAGCCATTCGGCGAAACCACCCAGGTGATGAACCGCGTGGGTTGCATGGTGGATGATGTCATGCGGAGTGTGCCAGCCAAGCTGGTCCAACCCAGATACGATGATGTGCCCGCCGACCCACAGCATGGCGAACGTGCCGATTACGGCGATGATGTTCAAAAGACGGGGCATCGCTGCCACCATTCCACGCCCAAGTTTCTGCGCCCCGGCGCTGTCGCGGGAGGCTAATCCCATCCCCACATCGTCCATCTTCACCAGCAGGCCCACCACCCCGTAGACCAGTGCGGTAATCCCGATGGCCACGATGATGAGCACAATAGTGCGCATGGCCAAGGGTTCGGCCGCGACCTCGTTGAGGGAGATGACCATGATCTCTGCGCTGAGGATTAGGTCAGTGGTGACTGCGCCGCGCACCAGCTTGTTTTCCGCATCGGGTCCGGTATCCACTGCGGCTTCCTCGTGGTCCTCGTGGCCGCTGATTTTCTCCCAGACTTTCTCGGCGCCTTCAAAACACAAGTAGGCACCACCCAGCATCAATATGGGGTTCAGTAACCACGGGGCAAGCCAACTGAGCAGCAGTGCCACAGGCAGAATGATCACCAATTTGTTGAACAGTGAGCCTTTGGCGATGCGCCAGATGATGGGGAGTTCGCGCGCCGGGGTGACTCCTTGGACGAAGCGGGGGGTGACGGCGGCGTCGTCAACAACGATTCCTGTGGCCTTGGCGCTGGTTTTTCCTGCGGCGGCGGCGACATCATCGATGCTGGCTGAGGCTGTTTTGGCGATGAGCGCGACGTCGTCAAGCAGTGCTGCAAGACCTCCGGGCATAGTGACACTCCAGTGGGGTAGTAGGCAGTAAGCCCTATAATCTTACCTTTATTTAAACTTCCAGGGCCCATCGTACAAACTTGGACATTTCCTCAGCACACAGCACCAGCGATGCCATGCCGATGGCTACTACCCAATGCGTGAAGTCCAGGGAGGCAGTTCCGAAGGCTGCTTGCAGGAACGGAATGTGCACCACGCATACCTGCAGGAACACCGCGATGCCGATGGATGCCCACAGCCAGCGGTTGCGGAAGATGCCGATGAATGCGGAATGAATGTCGGAGCGGGCGTTCAGGGCGTTGAACAGCTGGGCAAACACAAGGGTGGTAAACCCTGCGGTGCGGGCCACCTCCAAAGAATCGTGGCCGTTCACAATGCCGCCGGGGAGGAAGAAATCAATGGTGGCTAGCGTCACGGCCCCCATAATCACGCCAATGTAAATGACCTGTGCCCACATGTCGCGGTTGATGATGCGGTCGCTTATGCGTCGGGGTGCGCGCTCCATCACGTCGTCATCTGCGGGATCAACGCCCATGGCCAGCGCCGGTCCGGAATCGGTGATCAGGTTGATCCACAGGATTTGGGTTGCCAGTAGGGGAAGAACCACCCCACCGCCGCTGTCGTTAAGCCCTAGCCACCCCGCCAGCAGGACGCCGAAGAACACGGTGACCACTTCGCCCATGTTGGAACTCAGCAGGTAGCGCAGGAATTTTCGAATGTTGTCAAAGGTCACGCGCCCTTGCTCCACCGCCGAAACGATGGTGCCGTAGTTGTCATCGGCGAGGATCATCGTGGCGGCTTCTTTGGTTACCTCGGTGCCGGTGATGCCCATGGCCACGCCAATGTCGGCGCTTTTCAGCGCAGGTGCGTCATTCACGCCGTCGCCGGTCATGGCCACGATGTTGCCGTCCGCCTGTAGTGCGTCCACAATGCGGAGTTTGTGGGCGGGTGCGACGCGGGCGTACACGTCGGTTGTGCGCACCGCTTCAGCAAATTCCTGATCGCTCATGTCATCGATGTCCTTGCCGGTGAAGGCGGCGGTGGCATCAAAACCCAGGGAGGTTGCGATGCTGCTGGCGGTCACCGGGTGATCGCCGGTGATCATGATTGTGCGGATACCGGCATGGTGAGCCTGTTCGATGGCCTCTTTCGCCTCGTCGCGCGGTGGATCGATAATGCCGACGACACCCAGGAAGGTCAAGTCATCTTCTTCCAGCGCCACCAAACCCGTGCGCCGCGCGACCCCCAGTGTGCGGTAACCCTTCCGCGATAACTCTTCGACGGTGTCCAGGATTGCTTCACGACGCCCCGGTTCAAGCTCACGTTCGCTGTTACCCACCTGCTCTCGGACGCAATGCTCCAACAACACATCGGGAGCACCTTTACTGTACAGATAGCCGGGAACCAAGACGGTCATCATTTTGCGCTCAGAGCTGAACGGGATTTCTCCCAGCCGCTGAGGGGCAGGGTCTGGGTTTAACACCACCTTTGGCAGCGCCACCAAAAACGCCGCCTCGGTTGGGTCGCCTACAATCTCCCAGCCGTTGGCGGTGTACTCCAGCTGCGCATTATTCGCGGTTGCACCAGCAACCATCGTCAACTCCGCCTCAATGCGGGCGTTGTCATTGATGCTGGTCGCGTCGCCGGAAGGATCGTAGCCGGACCCCTCCAGGATGGTACTTCCAGATGCTGTGACGATTTCCCGCAGGGTCATTTCGTTTCGGGTGAGCGTGCCGGTTTTATCTGAGCACACAACGCTCGCGGAACCGAGGGTTTCCACGGATGGAAGATTCTTCATCACCGCGTTTCTGCGTGCCATGGCCTGAACGCCCAGCGCTAACACCAGCGACAAAATTGCAGGCAGTCCCTCCGGCACCGCCGCCACCGCCAGGGAGACGCCGAGCAGCAAAATATCCACCGCATCTTTGGTGCTGTGTACGCCGTTGACCAGTGCGAGGGTGACCATCACGATCACCGCAATACCCACGACGAGGAGGCCAAGTGTTCGGGAGATGGTAGCAATTTCCTTCTTCAGCGGCGAGTCTTCCGCCTCGGTCTCGTCCAGCATGGTGGCGATCTGCCCCATTTGGGTTTCCATGCCGGTGTGCATGACTTCGGCGGTCCCCACGCCCCGAACCACGGCGGTGCCTTTAAATACCATGTCAGTACGGTCTCCCAGGGGTGCATTCTCTGGGGTGGGGGATGGGTCTTTGATAACTGCTTCGGATTCGCCTGTCAGTGATGATTCCTGCACGGCGAGATCCGTGGCGGAAATCAGTTTCGCGTCGGCGCCAACAGCGTCGCCTTCCGCAAGAAGTAGAATATCGCCGGGAACTAATTCTTCCGATGGGATGATGGTTTGTTTACCGTCGCGAAGCACGGTGGAATGCGCCGCTGTCATGTGCGCAAGTGCTTCGACGGCATGTGCTGCCCGTTGTTCCTGAGTAAAGCCGAGAATCGCATTAGCTATAACGATTAAACCAATCACCACTGTGTCAATTGGAACCCCATGTGAGCCTTCAATAAACCATGCTCCGCAGGAAATTGCCATGGCGATAAACAGCAAATACACCAGAGGGTCTTGGAATTGGCGGAGAAAAACCAGCCATGTGGGTTCCGTTGTTGCCGCGCGGAGTTCATTGCGCCCGTAGGTGTCCAGGCGTTGTGCCGCGTCCGCAGACGTGAGTCCAGTGGGGCGATTCGTTGCTGTCATTGATGGCACCTTTCGTCAACTCTCCATGCTACGACAAGTTTTGTGCAGGTTTGTGACCTAGCAACCTCACTGCGGTCTCACTGTGGCATCAGGCCGCCTCGCCTACTCTTTTACTAAATTCCTTGACAATTTCCAGCATGTTCACAGCACTACTACTTAGCCTTGGATAAACCAGGTGCGACGAGAAGGAGAAACGATGAGACGACGGTCTTTTATTGGTGTGACAGCGGGTGCTGTGTTGGGTATTCCCATCATCAACGCATGTAGCAGTTCCGGTGGTGGCGGCGGGACGTCGACAAGCTCAGTGTCGGCAACAGCGGGCAGTAATTCTGCATTAAATTTTGATGCCAAAGCATTCACTGAGGAAAGCACCACAGTGACAATGGCAGACGGTGAAGAAGTGACTGTCAACTACAAACTGTGGAAGGGGATTGTGTATGTCGCCAACCCGGTTGATGCCGAATATCAAAGCATGAATATCAAACAACCTACGTCCGTGAATGGAAAGGAAGTGGACGCTTCAGGGGCGCCCATTGTTTTTGCCATGAACATTGGTGGCTACACATCATCGGCCGTCAACGCTGAACAGCCGGGCGGAATGCCGGGCGGTGGCATGCCTCCAGGTGGTGGCGCCCCGCCGGCCGGGGCCGGTGGAGTTGAATCCGACAGCGGCGCGCAAATGAGTGCCGGAAAGCATATTGACCTCGGCGATTATGCCCTGGCTAGTGGCCTTGTGGTGGTCAATCCTGGCGCACGCGGTCGCGATAACGTCAATGCGGATGGCGTGTACTTTGGCAAGGCACCTGCCGCGATTGTGGATCTTAAAGCAGCCGTGCGATACCTGAAGGCCAACTCTGGTGTCGTGCCTGGTAACACCGATCGGATTGTCTCAAGTGGTAGTTCCGCTGGTGGTGCGTTGTCCGTGCTGTTGGGGGCGTCCGGCGGCAGCGACCTGTATCAGAAGGATCTTGTGGCGCTCGGGGCGGCGGATGCCAGTGACGTCATTTACGCCGTTGCTGGTTATTGCCCCATCACTGACCTGGAGAATGCGGACGCGGCCTATGAGTGGTGCTTTGGTGATGCCACGAACGAAACAGTCTCGGTCAACGCCACCGCCTCCGAGGAGCTGCGTGCACGTTTCCCGCAGTACATGGAGCGGTTGGGCCTCAAGGATGATCAGGGCAGGAAACTTACTGCGGATAACCTGGCGGAGCATATGTTGTCGGTGCATCTGCGCCCCTCGGCGAAGCGTTACCTGGATGGTCTATCGGATGAGGACCGGGCAGCATATGTGGCACAAAATCCGTGGGTGGAGGGTGATTTCACCTGGGAACAGTTCATTGATCACACAGGTCGCGGGAAGGGTGCTCCAGCATTTGACGCGCTTGATTTAAGCAGCGGCGAGAACAGCCTGTTTGGTAATGAGAACACAAATGCCCGGCATTTCACCACCTATGCACAGGGTGGCGATCTGGAGGAAGGAGTGGAGGATGCGGTCACGCGCATGAACCCGATGGGCTTTATCCTGGACCGCAACCCCCAACGCGCTCAACATTGGTTCCTCCGGGTGGGTGCGAAAGATACGGATACCAGTTTCTCTATTGTCAGCAACCTTGCCTCGGCGTTAAGTAACGCTGGTGACGCAGTGGACACGTCCTACTACTGGGACGCAGGCCATGGTGCTAATGAAGATCCTGATGTATTTATCGCATGGGTTAAATCACTATAAGAGTTAGGACATGTGCGTTACTGACAGAGTCTCCACCGATTCATCGGTGCAGGTTTCCAACGTCAATGGTGCCGTGATTGATCCAGTGTCATTCGGGGGGTAGACCTGCACAAACACTGATTCCGCAACGGAATCACAGTTGTGGATGTGTGGGTTGCTGGACCTGAGGCCAAAGTGCGCGTTAGAACCGGTTTGGATCAGGCCGTCGGAACCGGAATTGTCGGATTGCCCCTCGCCTTCACGGGTGGCGGCTGCACCGATCTGGTTTTTCGCGCCGTCGAGAAGTGATAGCCCTGGGAAGCCTTTGAGGATGCAGGCTGGGCCTTTGTTGGTGAGGGTGATTTCTGTGAAGGTGGAGCCTGCGCCGTTGCCGCTGGGGGTGGCGACCATCTCTAGTTGCTCAGCTTCGCAGGGGCCTACGGGGGTGCTTTCGGGGGTGGATGGGGGTGCTTTATGGGTGGTGGTTGTCTTGGTGGTTGAGGTGGAAGTGAGCGGTGTTGCTGCGTTCATCTGCGAGGTGTTTTGTGTTCCGCAGGCACTGAGTCCTACTGCTAGGCAGAAGGCGGCTGCCGCGATTCCTATGGTTGTTGTGGTGAGGCGTGGAGTAGTCATACTTCCCAGTCTATGTATAGTAATGGCGACCCCGCGGGTGCCAGGCGCGTAATGGCTGTGGCTGAGAATAAACCGCACGAACCTGATCCGGGTAATACCGGCGCTAGGGAGGATAAATGAAAAAGATGATGACGTGGCGTGTCGTGGACATTGTTGTTGCGGCAGTGCTTGGCGTGGCCTGTGGCCTGCTGTTTTGGGTATGGAATTCAATTGGCTACGCCTGGTACACGGCGGCGCAGGCCATAACACCCGGTTTCGGGGGTATCGCAACGGGTATCTGGTTGATCGGTGGTGTCTTGGGTGCACTGGTGATCCGCAAGCCGGGTGCCGCGATTTTCGTCGAAGTGGTGGCGGCTTGTGTGTCGGCCATTCTGGGTAACCAGTGGGGGATAGAGACGGTGTATTCCGGCCTGGCTCAAGGGTTGGGTGCGGAACTAATGTTTGCGATTTTTGTTTACCGCCGGTTTTCCCTCCCGGTGGCTGTGCTCGGGGGTATTGGCGCGGCCGTTGGCGGCTGGGCGCTTGAACTGGTGACTAGTGCGAACTACGCAATGTCTGTGACCTTCAACGTGATTTATCTGTCCACCATGTGCATCAGTGGCGCGTTGCTTGCTGGTGCGTTGGGGTTTGTGTTGGTGCGCGGCTTGGCGGCGACGGGCGCGCTGGATCGTTTCGCCGTGGGTCGCGAGCGCCAGCGCCTGGTGTAGCGCCATGCCCGTTGCGGTACGTGTCCAGGATTTCGGCTGGCGGCACGCCGGACGCAAAAACCCCACCCTTGAGGGCCTGACACTGAGCATCGACCAAGGTGAGCGGGTGCTCCTGCTCGGGGAATCCGGCTCGGGTAAATCAACGCTGCTCGCCGCCATCGCCGGGATTCTCGGTGATGATGAAGGGGAACAGGCTGGTCAGGTGCTTATCGACGGCCACCCCTCCCGCAGCGTCCGCGGCATGGTGGGGTTGGTGCTGCAAGACCCCGATTCGCAGGTGATTTGTTCCCGCGTCGGCGACGACGTGGTGTTTGGCTGCGAGAACCTGGGGGTTCCGCATGAGGAGATGTGGCACCGTGCGCGTCGCGCTCTGGACATGGTGGGATTGCCGCTGCCGTTTGATCACCCCACGGAATACCTCTCCGGTGGGCAGAAGCAACGCTTGGCTCTCGCTGGCGTGATCGCCATGGGGGCGCGAGTGATCGTGCTTGATGAACCCACGGCGAACCTTGACCCGGCTGGTGTACGGGACGTCCGCGATGCCGTCGCCCAGGTCGCGGCGGAGACGGGCGCCACGCTGATTGTGGTGGAACATCGCGTGGACACGTGGTGTGACGTGGTGGATCGGCTTGTGGTTCTCGGCACCGCTGAGCGGGGCATCATTGCCGACGGTCCGCCTCACCACGTGTTGGAACACTATGGGCAACGTCTGGCCGACGTTGGTGTGTGGGTGCCCGGCATCGATGTTCCTATTGAACCGCTGCCTGGGGTTGGGGATGCACAATCTGCTCTCCAGGCAACACAATTGAGCGTTGGCTGGGACTCTCACACCCCTGTTGGCGAACCCCGCACATTGCACCTTCCCCTCGGCTGCTCCACGGTGATCACTGGACCCAACGGCGCGGGTAAAACCACCCTTGGTCTTACTCTCGCCGGGTTGCTGAACCCGATTGCGGGCACCGTTGAGGCCGACGCTACTGTTGCGCGCGGGCTTGGTACCAACCCTGGCGGGTGGACATCGGAAGAGCTGGCCAGCCGCATCGGGTGCATCTTCCAAAACCCCGAGCACCAGTTCCTAGCGCGCACTGTCCGGGAGGAACTGCTCATCGGTGCCACGTTGCGCGACGGCGCAGGTGGCAGGGGTAGGGGTTGGTTCCGCAAGCGCCGCACACCCACCACCGCAGACCTGGAACGCGTCGATGAATTGCTTCATATGCTGCGCCTTGACCATCTCGCCGAAGCGCACCCTTTCTCGCTGTCCGGTGGCCAGAAGCGCAGGTTGTCGGTAGCAACCGCACTGGTGTGCGCGCCCAGCGTCATCATCATGGACGAACCCACGTTCGGTCAGGATCGTCAAACCTTCATTGAACTCGTGCGTCTCCTTCGCGGGCTGCGTGAGGAGGGAATTACCCTGGCCGCCATCACTCACGACGAGCTCTTCATTGCCCTCATGGGCCAACACCACATTGAGGTGCGTTAAATGACCAGCTTCATGGACGCCATCAACCCCGTCACCAGGATTGGCGCGGTTCTTCTCCTGGCCACGCCGCTGCTGGTGAGCGTCGATGTGGTCTCCGCCGCCGTGGCACTGACAGCAACTATTCTGCTCGCGCCCCTCGCGGGGATGCCATGGTTGCAGCTCATCCGCCGCAGCTGGCCTATCCTCGCCGCCGCACCCATCTCGGGACTGTCGATGGCGCTCTACGGACGCCCAGAAGGAACGGAATACGCCAGTTTCCTCTTCGCACACATTACCGACAACTCCCTCCAGCTCGCGTTGGCGATTATGGTACGTGTTCTGGCCATCGGCCTGCCAGTGGTGGTGCTCACCGCGCGTGTGGACCCCACTGACTTTGGCGACGGCCTTGCCCAAGTCCTCCGATTTCCAGCACGTTTTGTCATTGGGGCTGTCGCAGGTGTCCGCCTCCTTGGACTCTTTCGCAGGGACTGGGCATCTCTCGGCAGAGCACGCCGCGCGCGGGGTGTTGCCGACACCTCCCGCATCCGCCACGCCGCCACCATGTCCTTCAGCCTGCTCGTTGTGGCATTGCGACGCGGTACGAAGCTCGCCACCGCCATGGAAGCCCGAGGATTTGGCGCGCCGGGTCTGCGCACATGGGGTCGCGCATCCACGGTTGGCTGGCGGGACGCGGTGGTGCTGATGATCGCAGCATTCATCTCCACCGCCGCCATCGCCGTTGCCGTCTACGCTGGAACATTCCGGTTTCTGGGGGCTTAATGGACCACCTGCACACCATTGCCCATGCCTGCGCCGATGCCCGCACGGTACTTATCGACGGCCGCTCCGGCTCTGGCAAAACCACGTTTGCTGCGGCACTTGCCAGGCTCACCGGCCATGAGGTTATCCATCTTGATGATTTCTATCCTGGTTGGTGGGGCTTGAACGATGCCATGAGTATGGTCGCCCACGATGTTCTTCATCCCACGCATCCCGGTTATCAGCGCTGGAACTGGGGGACCAACACACCTGGTGAGTGGGTAAACCTGGATCCTGAGCGGCCGAGGATTGTAGAAGGGGTGGGTGCGGTCAACGAGGCGTCGATACGCGCGGCGCAGAAACGCGGCAAGGTAGTGAGCATTCGGCTTCACCTGGATGCTCAGACGCGTAAACAACGTGCCTTGACGCGGGACCCAGCTTTCGCCGACTGGTGGGACGTGTGGGCGGCGCAGGAGGATGCACGTGGTGAGCAGCTGCCCGTAGACTATGAACTAGGGTGAAATACCATGACTGTCATACGGATAGCTGCGGTGGTTATTGAAAACCCACATGGGAAAATTCTGAGCGTTCGAAAACGTGGGACCACTGCATTGATGCTGCCCGGGGGTAAAATTGAGCCAGGGGAGGAGCCTATCCAGACAGCTGCCCGGGAGATTTTCGAGGAAATTGGGCTTGAGCTGCCGCTGAGTGAACTCACGTATCTGGATACACTGACAGCGCCAGCGGCGAACGAACCAGATGCCACCGTGTGTTGTGACGTGTTTGTCTGGAGCGGGACTCTTGATCATTTGCCCAGTGTGCGGGCGGAAATTGATGAAGCATGCTGGTGTGATGTCTCGTCAACAAGTCCAAAGTTAGCACCACTGAGTAGAGACGTCGTGTTTCCCCGATTGCGTGGGAAACGGGGTTAGTGTGGCGATATCGACATAACGCCCGTTTTAGCAGTTCACGGGACTGGTAGGGGGGAGTGGTGAACATATTTTTGTAACATGTATCAACCCTGTTTCTTTTTTTGATGTTCCTCACAGTTAAGATATCCAATAACGAAACCGGGTTGGCTCCCTCGCTGCCCGCCTTGTCGTTCGCAGACACTGGAGGTCTTCATGACGCTTAAGAAAACAATCGCTGTACTCACAGCAGCAGCGCTCGCAGTCGGAATGGCTGCCTGCTCCTCTGGCTCGGGAGGCAGCGGCGGCGACGGGAACTATATCGTTGTCAATGGCAGCGAACCCCAGCATCCCCTCCTTCCGGGTGATACCAATGAAAACGGTGGTGGTCGCATCATCGACATGATCAACTCCGGTCTGATGTACTACGACGCAGAGGGTAAAGCCAAGAAAGACCTCGCTGAATCCATTGAGCTTGAGGGCGAAAAAACCTACCGCATCACCCTCAAAGACGGCATGTCCTTCTCCGACGGCACCCCCATCAAAGCTGATAACTTTGTCAAGGCATGGAACTATGTCGTGGAACATGATCAGCTTGGATCCTCCTACTTTGAATCCATTCAAGGGTATGAACCTGGAAAGCCCATGGAAGGCTTGAAGGTTGTTGACGACAAAACATTTACCGTGGAGCTGAACCAGCCGGAAGCTGACTTCCCGAACCGTCTCGGCTACACGGCCTTCTTCCCGCTTCCCGATTCCGCTTTTGATGACATGGATGCCTACGGCGAAAAGCCCGTGAGCAGCGGGCCCTACAAGCTGCAAGAGTGGTCCCACAACGAAAGCGCCACCATCGTTCCCAATGACAGCTACAAGGGCGACCGCAAGGCCCAAAACGAGGGCGTGAAGTTCGTCTTCTATCCCCAGCTCGACCCCGCCTACGCTGACCTTCTCGCGGGCCAGCTCGACGTGCTGGATACGGTTCCGGACTCCGCCATGACGAGCTTCCAACAGGAATTGGGTGACCGCGCCGTCAACAAGTCCGTAGCCTATTTCCAAAGCTTCACCATTCCACAGAAGCTGGAACACTTCAGCGGTGAGGAAGGAAAACTCCGTCGCCAGGCGCTCTCGCTGGCCATCAACCGCGAGGAAGTGACCGAGAAGATCTTTAACAAAACTCGTGTTCCAGCAAAAGACTTCACCGCTCCTGTCGCGGAAGGCTACTCCTCCGACATTGCAGGCAACGATGTTCTCGCCTACAACCCCGAGAAGGCCAAAGAATTGTGGGCCAAGGCCGACGAAATGTCCCCCTTCACCGGTGAATTCAGCATCGCCTACAACGCCGACGGTGGGCACCAGGGCTGGGTCGATGCTGTGACAAACTCCATCAAGAACACTCTGGGCATTGAGGCCGTTGGTAACCCCTACCCGGACTTCAAGTCCTTGCGGGACGACATCACCAACCGCACCATCAGCGGTGCCTTCCGTTCTGGATGGATAGGCGACTACCCCGGTTTGGGTAATTTCCTCGTCCCGCTCTATGGCACAGGCGGCAGCAGCAACGATGGTGACTACTCCAACCCTGACTTTGATGCCAAGTTGAAGGAAGCCGCAGGCGCAAAGACTTCTGAGGAATCCAATGCCCTCTACAACCAGTCCCAGGAGACGCTGTTTAAGGATCTTCCGGCTATTCCACTGTGGTACTCCAACGCAACTGGTGGATACTCCGAGAACGTGAGCAACGTGGAGTTCGGCTGGAATACCACCCCGCTCTACTACAAGATCACCAGGAAGTAACAGGATGTAACCCGTCCTTCGGCATGCCCCGAGGCCGCATGTGAGCGGACTCGGGGCGTTGCCACTTCACCAAAACTCGTGAAGGAAACCAACCATGTTGCGTTATGTTGGGCGCCGTTTGCTCCAGATGATTCCGGTCTTTTTCGGAGCGACCCTACTGATTTACGCCCTCGTCTTTCTTATGCCTGGTGATCCAGTCCAGGCACTCGGCGGTGACCGCGGCCTTTCAGCAGCAGCGGAAGCTCGCGTCCGAGCTGAATACAATCTGGATAAGCCATTTATTGTCCAGTACTTGCTGTACCTCAAAGGTGTGTTCTCCCTTGACTTTGGTACAACCTTCTCTGGACGGCCCGTCACTGAAGTGATGGCGCACGCGTTCCCTGTGACCATCAAACTCGCTGTGATGGCACTGGTTTTTGAAACCATCTTCGGTGTGGCCTTCGGCGTGATTGCTGGTATCCGCCGCGGCGGTATCTTTGACTCCACTGTCCTGGTCATGTCGCTGTTTGTCATTGCCGTTCCCTCGTTCGTGATCGGCTTTGTACTGCAGTTTGTGGTGGGTGTGAAGTGGAAACTTCTGCCCGTAACAGTGGGTGCGAATGATAGCTTCCAAGCCCTACTCATGCCCGCGATTGTGCTGGGTGCGTTGTCGTTCGCGTATGTCCTTCGGTTGACAAGGCAATCCGTCAGTGAAAATCTCACCGCCGATTATGTTCGCACCGCGCGGGCGAAAGGCTTGAGCAACGGCGCTGTGATGGGGCGGCATGTGTTGCGTAATTCCCTGATCCCCGTGGTCACTTACATTGGCACAGACCTTGGTGGACTCATGGCTGGTGCCATTGTCACGGAAGGCATTTTCGGTATCAGCGGTGTTGGTGGAACCATGTACCAGGCGATCCTGAAAGGTGAGCCCACCACTGTTGTGTCTTTCACCATGGTGCTCATCATTGTCTATATTTTCGCCAATCTCCTCGTGGATTTGATCTACGCCCTTCTCGACCCAAGGATTCGCTATGTCTAACTCAGTTACACCACGCCGTGGTCAAGAGCGCTTCATTGCGGACACCGACGAAACCGGGCTAGGCGCTGTCGATGCCGTGGCTGACGAGTCAGCCCCCACCTCAGTGTGGAGTGAGGCATGGCGTTACCTGCGTCGCCGCCCCCTGTTCTGGATCGCCGCTACCCTGATCCTCATTGCACTGCTCCTCGCACTTGTGCCGCAGTGGTTCACCTCTGTGAAACCCGGTGTGTGCGTGCTGGGGCAGCAACTGAAAGGTCCCGAGCCTGGCCATCCGTTTGGCTTTGATCGTCAAGGCTGTGACATTTACTCACGCACCGTCTATGGTGCTCGTGCCTCCGTGGCCGTTGGCGTGCTCACCACCTTGTTGGTGGTGATTATTGGTACGCTGATCGGTTCCCTCGCAGGCTACATTGGCGGTTTCCTTGATTCGGTGCTGTCCCGCATTACTGACATTTTCTTTGCTATTCCGCTTGTGCTGGCCGCCATCGTTGTGATGCAGATGTTCAAAGAGCAACGCACCATCGTGACTGTGGTGCTTGTGCTGGGCATCTTCGGCTGGACCTCCATTGCCCGCATCACCCGCGGTGCCGTGATGAGCGTGAAAAACGATGAGTATGTGACTGCGGCGAAGGCTCTTGGGGCGTCGAAAAGCAGGATTTTGCTGCAACACATCCTGCCGAACGCTGCCGCGCCGATCATCGTGTACGCAACAGTGGCTTTGGGCACCTTCATTGTGGCGGAAGCAACGCTGTCCTTCCTGGGTATCGGCCTGCCGCCGACAATTGTGTCGTGGGGTGGGGATATTTCCAACGCACAGGCATCGCTCCGTACGCAGCCCATGGTGCTGTTCTACCCGGCCATGGCGCTAGCGCTGACGGTGCTCAGCTTCATCATGATGGGTGATGTTGTGCGTGACGCCCTTGACCCGAAGTCCCGGAAACGATGAGTGAGAAAGCGATGACTGACAACAACGACCAACCATTGCTTGAACTGAAGGATCTGAAAATCTCCTTCACCTCCTCCACGGGTGTGGTGGATGCTGTTCGCGGCGTCAACCTCACCATCTACCCGGGCCAGTCCGTGGCCATTGTGGGGGAGTCCGGTTCAGGCAAGTCCACCACGGCGATGGCGGTGATCGGGTTGCTTCCCGGTACGGGCAAAGTCACTGGCGGCACGATTTTGTTCAATGGTGAGGACATTACAGGGCTGAGCGACAAGGAGATGCAGCACTACCGCGGCTCCGACATCGGCCTGGTGCCGCAAGACCCGATGAGTAACCTTAACCCGGTATGGAGCATCGGCACCCAGGTGAAAGAATCGTTGCGCGCGAACAACGTGGTGGAAGGATCCGAAGCCAACAAACGCGTGGTGGAGCTGCTGCAAGAGGCAGGGCTTGACGACGCCGAGCGCCGTGCCAAGCAGTACCCTCACGAGTTTTCCGGTGGTATGCGCCAGCGTGCGCTCATTGGTATCGGGCTGGCCGCACGCCCGAAGCTACTCATCGCCGACGAACCCACCTCTGCCCTTGATGTGACGGTGCAGCGTCGTATTCTGGATCATCTGGAAGGGCTGACGCATGAACTAGGCACGGCGGTGCTGTTTATTACCCACGATCTGGGCCTGGCAGCCGAACGCGCCTCGCACCTTGTTGTTATGCACCGTGGCCGCGTCGTGGAATCTGGCCCGAGTCTGGACATTCTGCGCGACCCGCAGCACCCCTACACGCAGCGCCTAGTCAAGGCAGCACCCTCGCTGGCGTCCGCGCGTATCCAATCTGCGCAGG
>ERZ773067.862-NODE-862-length-17078-cov-3.341655_pt1 | contig 17078 bp, 22 predicted proteins | sample MGYA00580622_ERZ773067 | MGnify/ENA primary metagenome ERZ773067 (study PRJEB29015, sample SAMEA2737998) | human oral metagenome | biome: human oral; feature: human-associated habitat; material: dental | place: China | collected 2113 ...
TCCCGTCGACGATGACATCAGGATTGGTCAGGCGGGTTCCGTTGGCCTGGATGATTCCTTTGTTGGCGTCGAAGATCTCGGGATAGCGGTTGGGGTCCCCGAGGTAGTGCTCGGCCAGGTTCCATAGCGAGTCCTCAGGTCCCACGGTGTGTTTGACAATGTTGGGGGCTTGGGGGGTGTCATCGGTGATCGTGGCAGGGAGGGCGGTGGTTGTGGTCACAGCCGGTTGAGCAGCAGCGGTGGTTGCTGGGGGGTTGGCGTTGGCGATGGCTGGGGTGGCGACGAAGGCGAGTAGGGCTGCGGCCACAAGACGTTTGGCGATTCCTTGGGGAAGACGAAACCCTGGCAGTTGGGGGGCGGGGAGTCGGCGGATGGCTGCCCATCCTTCCACCAGGACAGCGATACTCAGATACAGCCAGGCGATCCAGGCCACGAGGTAGATCAGCAGCAGCACCATGGTGCCGTCATCCCGACGGAACAGCGCTCCTATAGCTTGTCCCAGGTCTGGCACTGCGGTGGGGATGAAGGGTTGTCCGAGCCACCACAGCAGCATTGGCACCCCGGCTAGTAGAAGCAGGATCGCCACGAGGGCGATCACACCTGTGATCCGTTTAGTCAGGTTCATCGTTGGGCTCCTTCGTAGACCCGTTTGACCTGGGCTGATGCGTTGCCTTTGACCGTGATCTGGCCGATTCCAACGGCTGAGAGGAAGACCGGCTGGAAACTCACGTAGGTGGTCACCTGTGCTTCACCGTCGGCGATCACGACGTCACCGGGAACTCCTGCTGTTTTGAGGTATTCTTCGGCGGCGTTACGTGCCCGGGTGTTGTCGACCAGACCGGGGTTACCAAGGATCGGGTCCCCGCTGACGGCTTGGGCAGCGGAACGAGCGGCTTCACGGGCGACCTGGTCTGCTTTCTGGCCGGCACGTAGTTTGGCTCCCCCATCGACGACCAACCCGACCACCAACATGAAACTGGTGGCGATGATGACCGCCCACAAGGTGACCGATCCTCGCTGTGTTTCCCTGGCGTGGCGCATCATCGGTTTCTTTCTCGGTAGGGATCGACCGGGCTGGATGCGGTCGCGGTCAGGGTGGTGCTCGATGGCATGCCGGGGAAGGTGATGTCACGCAGTTCTACGGTGCAGGTGACGGTCGCTCCGACGGTTCGACGGGTTCCGGCTTCGGCGTGCAGTCCGCTGGTGTCGAGGCGAACGTCTTGGCTGGTGCAGTGCAACCCGTTGGATTCCAAGGAGGTTGTGGCTGTTGCGTTGGCGATGCGTTGGGCTGAAGAGACGTCACGCGCCAAGGAGGCCGCCCGGGCGGTGTCGAAGGCTACGGCGTTGATGGCCTGGTTGGCCATTGCGATTCTGCCGCCCATCACAATGATCAAGATGATCAGCAAGGTCACCGGCACCACGATCGCTGCTTCCAGCGTTGTGGAGCCACGTTCCTTGCTGAGTGGGTTCATCCTCAGGTGATCCTTTCGATCGGTGCCGATGCGGTTTGTTGGATGCTGGGGGGAAGCGGTAGCAGTGAACCGAGGATTCTGGGGGTGGTCACCGTCACGGTGACCACAACCACGTTCGCTGTGCGGGTTGTTGCCGCACGTGGGTTGGTGGCCCCAGATCTTGTGGCGAAACTGATTGCGGCACTATCCCCAGCTGACGTGTCTGCTTGATAGGCTGCGGCGGCCCGGGCCCCTTCCTGGGCTGCGGTCAAAGCGATGTTGGTGTGATGGAACCACAGCCCTGCCTGCACGACCCCGAAAAGCACGATCAGCAGCACCGGGAAGAGGATCGCCCACTGAAGGGTCGTTGATCCTCGCTCCTCACCCATGCGCTTCACTTCGGGATCTTCGCCACCCAGCCGTTGGCGGCAGCCACGATGATTCCGACCACAGCCACTGCTGCTAGGGCCATGAGCGCAGTCACGATCGCCGTTTCGACCGTGTTGCTTCCCCGCTCACTCCTGGCCGCCAGCCTCGTGGTTACGGCGTGTTTCCTGGCAGCTCCCCAGCTGTAGACCCGTGTGCAGAATTGCAGCATTGTCACCCTCCTTCTGTCTTGTCGATCAATTCTCATGCTCCCCCACGACCTCACTCAAGGACCTGTAGCCCCACAGCCCGAGCAGCCCCTCACCCATAGAAAAGTCAACCCGAACCCTCATCTGTGACACCTCATGGTGTAATCAATCACCCTAGTACCACATCAACGAGGGCCTCGTGATATCCGAGCATGCTTGCTCCGCCCGTTGCCGGGCCCGGCCGAACTCGTCCGTACCAGAGCCTCCGGCCACGGTGAAAACCAGCTCCGGTTTTCGCGTTGATGATCTCGACGATCTGCTGCCAGGCCCTGGTCGGATGCATCTCGGGCCACCAACCGAGCCTGTGACGATAGTGGCCGTAGGGGCTCGTCTCCTCGCGCCCCGACGGTTTCGTAGGGCTGCTTCGGCCGCCAAGGGAGGCAGGTGGGGTGAACCCGAGCGGCAGGGACGGTTTGCTAAAGTTGCTGAAGCCTAGCAGGCATGAGTCTTAGCGGACTTCTCAGGGGCCCACATCACATGTGGGCCCTTTCAGGATCTACTCAAAGCAGAGGATGTCATCATGCAATCCGGCAGAAGCGTGGCTGAGGGCAACACGACAACCAGCGATGTTGGGTCTGTGGTGGGTGTGCGGTTGTGGTGGCCGTGGATTGTGGGTCCGTCCCGCACCATGGAGGAGTGGGAACGTTTGATCGTGTGGGTGGATGGGATCTGCGCCACTCACGCGGTGACTGCGATCCCGACGTGCTGGCTGGCGCACCCTAACCTGGTGAATCAGCTCGAAGCACTCAAGTGCGCGTGGGAAGACGCTACTGATCATCACCCCGGCCCCAAGTTGATCTCCTGGTACACCGATAGCTGGCGGCCGTTCTTGGAGTATGTGCAGACGGTGGATCGGTGCCGGAATGGGCATCAGCCAGATCCGGCTGCGATGGTCACTGATACCAGCTTCCGTCCAGCCGCCACGCAGGAATGACCCGGCCAGGCTGTGGCTTTGTCAGTGCTGTTGGCGTTCCTGGTGTTCCTAGCACAGTTAGTGCAGTGAGGGCCTGGGGTGGGAAGCTGGGCGGCGGGTACGCCAGTGGGTGAGGTCGATGATGGTGGGGTCGGGAATGGTCTGACCGGTCCAGCGGGCGATGATCTCGGCAGGCATGGCTGTGGCGGTGGCGATGGAGTGAGCGTCCCAGGTGGTGATGCGTTTGAGTGCCTGGGCCAAGAGGAGGGGTTGTTCATCGCCGACGGGAACGGGTTCTTGAGTGCGCCAGCCTCGGGCGGAGAGTTGAATGAACAGGCTGCGTGCTCGCTGGGGGGTGATGACGTGGAGACGTTTCGCGGCCATGATGATGGCAGCGAGGCTGGCTCCGTAGTCGGCTTTGATGGGGAGGTAGCCGTTGAGGTTGAGGGTGTCGGTGACCCGGGTGCGGATCATGTCAGCGGGCAGGAGAAGAGCACCGGCGAAGTCGTGGGCGCGTTTCTCCTGGGGGCTTCTGGAGCTGGTCCATGGCTGGGCGTCCTGGTCCCAGACGAGGTGAGCGAGTTCGTGGGCCAGGGTTAACCTGGCTGCATCGCCAGGTAGATCAGAGGCCAATGCGACCAGGGGTCGGGTGGGGTTGGCGGCTGGGATGGAGATCCCGGCATGGGCTGATGACCCATCATCGGTGGGGGTGAGGCGCCAGATGACTCCGATACCGAGGCGTTCCAGTAGGCGGGTCATATTCCCGATGGGCGCGGTGGCGTCGATGCCGGCAAGATGGCGTATCTGCCTAGCTGCTGTATCGACGTCGCAGGCCGTCAGGGTCGGGGAGATCTGGTTGGTGTGGTAGCCGGAGGCCTCGGAGGCATCGGCCCATACGCGGGCGGCTTCCCGGTAGGTGCGAAGGATCCGACGTTCCTCCCCGGCCCGGGCGGTGCTGGATTTCCGGAAGGTCGGGATCCCGATATCGAGGATGCCGGGTGGGATGTGGAAGAACTGGGAGGGAAGGTCGTAATGATGCCTGGCCCGGTCGATGAGGCCTGTGCTGAGAGGGCGTTCCGCTTTCTCGATCTTCGACAGGGTGGGTTGACTGATTCCCAGGGTGTGGGCCAGGTCCTGCTGGGTCAGCCCCAGCAGTTCACGCAGAGCGAGCAGACGACGCCCGTTCGGAAGACGGGAGGTCATGATCCGGCCTGGTCTTCGAGGATCTCGAAGGTGTTGAACAGATCCTCCTCCTGGTTCTGGGGAGAGAACGAGAGGTTCTCGAAGGTGGTGCCGTGGCGGGGAACCTCGACGTCGAGGTCGCAGGGCACCTTGCCGCGGTACTTTCCGGATCCGATGGGGTGAACAAATCGGAGGCTGAAACCATCAAGTCGCGCCTGCTCATCGAGGTAGTCCCACAGTGCAAGGAAGACGACCTCCTCGGATGGGTCGGCTGGCCAGTTGGCATCCAGCGGAGGCTGCTGCCATACCCGGACACGGGCCTGGTTCGTTCCAGCATGAGGGATCCGGTCTGGCTGGAGAGGGTTGGCTCGCAGCAGCCGCAACGAGATCCGGCCGGGGTTCTGGAGGATGAGCTGCCCCATCTGGGCGGGGTTCCCGGCCAGCTGCCACCCGCTGGGTAGACCAAGTTCCTCCAGCTCCTGCCGGACTGCAAGACGCACGTGCATCGCTCGGATGAGCCGAAACTTCTCATGCGGGTAGGGGCTGCACTCCTGCTCAGCTCGACTGATGGCTACCGCCAAGGCTTCATCGAGAGCCCCGGTGAGAGGACCAGTTCGCTGAAGCAGCGTGGCGACCCGCTCGTGATTCACAGCTCAACCCCTTTGAAACCACCCAACACAACTCATTTTGAATAATATACCCCAAGATGTTACATCTCAGCGTTCGTAGCGCTGCGCAGGTGAGACGAGTCAGTGGGCGGGGTTTGGCGGATCGGCTCGACGTCTGACTCTTTCTTGTGGGAGTCGATGTACTTGCAGATCAGCGGGATTAGCAGTCGAGCTCCACGAAAAAGCCTCCGGACAGCCACCTGGCCGGCACCAACCTCCAACGCAGGGCTCCCTCTCGGTGAGTTCGTTCCCAACTCATCCTCTGGTAACCCCCGGTACGCGGGTAGCCGGGCGATGTTGTGTTACTCCTGTTCTTCGGGCATGCTTGGTTGTGAACACCCCGGATGACCCCTCGCAGTAGTGATGTCGCCGGGGTTTTGGTTTTGATGGGGGTATGTGGTGGAGCAGGTCATGCAGTGGGCTGCGGTTCGGGTGGCAGTGAGGCCAGAAGGGCAGGGATTGGTATGAGGTTCCTCCGGGAGGTTGCGCCTGGGGAGTCGGGACAGGATCGAGGTATCGGTCGGCAGAAAGGGTTGTTGTCGCGGGTGTGGGATCGTGTCCGCCGGAGGGATGCCCCATCTGGTGGCGCGGTTCCTCATCAGCCGGTCGGTATCAATCATGGCTCGGCCGCGGCCGAGGTGGCCACTGACGTCGGGAGTGGCTGGGTGATGCCGTATTTCGATGGGGTACCGGTGTGTGACTGGGTGGACAGGATCGACGCGTTGAAGCGTGCCGGGGACCTGGAAACAGCCTTGGGGCTTGCGACCGGGTGCATGCACGCCATGATCGAGGTCGCACAGCGGCATCCTGCTTCAGTGATGGAGCATTACGTCATCCAGGTGACGATCATCCAGCACAAGATGCGCGCGTTCCGCGACGAGGTCCGCACGATCGAGCAGTACCTAGCCCTGGGGTTGCCCGCAGCCCGGGCAGATCACCGCATCAACTTGCACAAGCGCCTGGCCAAGGCCCACGAGTTGTGGGCGAAAGCGGAAGGCAAGCCGAGCGCCATGTACCAGCAGGATTGGCGGCGGCTGGTCGAGGAAGAGAAAACTGTGAAACAGGCAATGGATGCTGACCTTGCCGGGTCACGAACCACCAGCGGCCGTACCGCATTCCATGGCACAACCAGAGAGCGCTCAGCTGGTGGCCGGAGTGCTTTTGTTCCCCATCCGGCAGAGTTCGCGTCACGCTCGTTTGTTGCGGTTGATTTCGAGACCGCGAACAACCACGGCTCGTCAGCGTGTCAGATCGGTGTGGTGAAATTCCGTGACGGCAGGGCCGTGGGCCGGTTCACCACGCTGCTGAGACCGCCAGCTGGGCATGACGAGTTCATCTACACCCACATCCACGGCATCACCGGTGGTGATGTTGTCAATGCTCCTGCATGGCCGGAAGTGGCCGGCCGGGTCGCCCGGCTGGTTGCCGGTGATCCGGTGTATGCACACAACGCATCATTCGACCGGAAGGTGTGGGCGGCTCTCGATGACTACTTCGGCACCGCAACTCTCCCGGCCCGGTTCTACTGCTCGTACCGTATCGCGCAGCAGCTCCTGCCCGGTTTGGAGAACTACAAACTCCCTACCGTCCTAGCGGCCTGCGCACCCCGCATTCGCCTGACCCATCATGCGGCTGATTCCGATGCTGAAGCGTGTGGGTGGATCATCCATACCCTCCAACAAAAATCCTGACCGGCCGAGGCACCTGCCACGCGTCAATCGTCTCAGACTGTCAGCGTTCGCGGCGTGGCGGTGCAGAGTTTCGTCACATCGACAGCAACCCTAGGAGCCCGGGGATGAGCAGTGCTGCCATGAACACCATGGCCAGCAGGGTCATGGGGATACTGCGGCGGGTCGAGATTTCGTTGGCGGTGGTGATTTCATGGGCCAGGTGTGCTTTGCGCATCGCCTTGGCGCGTTCCGCGAGGGTGTTGTAGACCGAGGCTGATTCCTGGCCGGCGATCTTCATGATGTTGCCGAGCTCTGCCAGCTCGGTAGATCTTGCCGAGTTCCTTGAGACGTTCCCACGGGGAGATACCGGATAGACGGCTGTGGGCCATTTCCTCGCCCAGACGACGGAAGACCCAGTGGTCACCGATCAATGCGGCCTGGGCCATGGCTTGTGAAGGAGCCGGCGAGGCGGCACCGCGACGTTCCAAGGACACAAGGTCCATGTAGGAACTCAGCACATAGCGGAACTCTTCCCGGGCTTCCTTGGCCTGGGCGCGGACGGTGAGATCGGGAAGGAACGACAGCACGATTCCCAGGGCGAGTGATCCGATGACCGGGATGCCGACGGGTAGGGCCATTCCCATCAGCCACAGCATGACTGACAAGAGGGTGGGTGCGCTCACTCCGATCAGCGCGTACAGGGCACGGCGTGTCAGGTATTTGTGGATGGGGACTCGGAGGATCTCTAGTTCGTCCTTGGGAACGCCCAGGCGTCCACCGAGGTTGCGTTGGAGCCACAGTCCCAGTCGGTCTTCCCAGTGGTCGGATTCGATGGCGGTTTCTGTGAGGATGTTTGGGGTGTGGGTGGTGGCTGTCAGGTAGGCGTTGAGGGCGGGGTGTTTCGGAGCGTAGTGGGCGATCAGGAGTATGGGACCGGTCATCAGGAGGATTCCTGCCGCCACGGCGAGTTGCATGCTGGTCATGCCGGTCTCCTGTCCTGGGTCAGTAGCCGCGGGAGGGGTTTGGTGTGGGTCATGCGTCTCATCCAGATCAGTAGCGCAATGTAGCTGGTGATGAGCAGTAGTAACAGGATGCTTCCCAGTGGGGTGCTGTAGGGGGCGATGTAGCTGCCTCCCAGCAGCAGGAATGCCGCAAACGCTGCGAAGGCGATCCAGGTGACGTATCGTGCGGTGGCGCTTTGTTTGGCGCGTTCGGCGTGGACCATCCGTCGGGCCGCAACTTCTTCGGCGACTGATTCCGCGAGATCGGATAGGACGCGTCCCAGGCCGCCGTCTCCACGTTTGCTGACCAGGATCAGTGCGCACACGATCTTGTCGCAGGTCGCGTCATTGACTTCGACGGCGAAATGCCTGAGCGCGGCTTCCAACGGCATGCGGGATCGGATTCTGGCCACCAGGGAGTTGATCTGAGGGCGCAGTGCTGGGGGTGCTGTTGTCTGGGTGACGGTGATTGCCTGCCCGAGACTGACACCTGCACCGATCACTCCCGCCAAGGACCGGGACCATTCGTCGAGGGCGTCGAGTTTTTCTATGTCATCGCCGCCTTCCTGGCCGAACAGGTAGGGCAGGAAGGCGGTCAGGAGCGGCAACAGGGGAATCAGAATCACCCAGCCGGTCAGCAGTGCCGCCACGATACCGACGCCGACAGCGATGCCCAACTGGACCAAGAGTTTGCGCGGGATCGGTTTCCTAGTGTTGCGGGCTGGGTTCCTTGGTGGAGTCGTGGAGGTGTCACTGCCTGGGTGGAATCCGAGTATTGCTGCCAGGATTCCACCCAGGATTGATGCGGCGGAAAACACAGCCAGGAGCCCGGGATTCATGACTGCCTCGCTTCGAGCATGAAAGCGTCACGGTCGAAACCCTCGTGTACCAGTTCTTCGATGTCATATTCCATGGGGGGCGGCATGTAGGGCAGCACCTGACCGGTTTTGTGGGGACGGAAGATGTCGGTGAACTGCACCTCACCGTCTGAGTTGATGTCGAGGGCCACGATCTCGGTGACCTTCCGGCTCCTACTGCTGGTTTCTGATGCCGGGATTTTCCGGATGAACACGATGTAGTCGACGGCACCGGCTACCGCGCGTCGGGCGTAGGTTTCCGAGACTCCTTCTTGTTTCAGTGCGAGGGTGATCAATTTCTGGTAGGCGTCTCGGGCGGAGCGGGCGTGGGTGGTGGAGATCGATCCGGTGCCGGATTGCATGGCCTCGATCATGGCGATGATCTCGGAGCCGCGGACCTCACCGACCAGCAGCCGGTCGCCGTTATGTCGCAGCGAATCTCTCAGACCGTCCGAGACGGTGTACACCCCGGCTTCACGACCATCGCTGCGGAACTCGCCGAACCCTTGCCTGGCCTCGATACCGAACACCCGGGGGTGTTTGTCCGGCATCTGTTCGAGGTGGAGTTCACGGTCGGTCTCGAAGGTGATGATTCGTTCGCTGGGGGGAAGGGCCGCGCATAGCGCACGGCACAGCGTGGTCTTGCCGGCTCCTTGGTCTCCTGCAACCACGATGGAGAAACCTGCGTTGACCGCGGCGTGGAGAAAGTTGCTCATCAGCGGGGTCAGAGTGCCGAGGGCTTCGAGATCGGCGAAATTGACCTTGACCAGACCGTGGATTCGGATCGTGATGATGGGCCGCAGGGTCACCCATGCGATGGCTGCCAACCGAGCGCGGATCCCCAGGGGAAGGTTCATGGCGGGGTTTGCTGGGGAGAAGGGGCGTGGGGCTTTGGCGCGTTCCGACCAGTACTTCACATCCTCGATCAGTTCCTCATCGGAATCGGCTATCGGCGGGCCGTGGACCAGGGTACCGTCGGTCAGCTGGATCAGGGTCCAGTCGCAGCCGTGGATCTCGATGTTCTCGATGTACTCGGAGTCGATCAGGGGTTGGAGTCTGCCCATGCCGAACAGAGCGTCTCGCAGTGCTTTCGTGGTGCGGGCAACGTTCAACTCGTCCGGGCTGCTGCCTGCTCGTGTCTGATCGGCAATCCAGTTGCTGATCAGCTGATCGATGATGTGGTCACCGATCTCGCGTTCCTCCTCCTCGGACATGGGTGTTGTACGAGTTTGGTTTTCCTCACGGAGCAGGTTGGAGGCCTGGGCGCGCAGACTCTTGATCGCTTCCCAGTCCAGGTCTGAGGTGTCCCAGTCTTCGTCAATCTCGTCAGGTTTGGTGGCAAAGATGCCTTGGCGCATGACAACACGATCGGGCGCAGGAGGGGTGGTGGCCATGCGTTTGGCCGAGGGAATGAGAGTGGGGGTTTCCGTGGTTGCGGTCCAGTCCGGGGCGAAGAACTCGTAGGAATGCAGTGGCGGTGGCGGCTGGTGGGGTTCGTGCGTCATGTCTGAGCACCTCGCATGGGTTGTGGCATCGGGAAGGATGTTGTCGGGGTCGAGGGGGTGGCGGCGATCGTGTTTTGCCATTGCTGCCAGTGCTGGGTCAGTGCTGCTACCGCCGAGGGAAGGGACCGGTACAAAGGCGAGCGGGTAAATCTGCGTCCGGGCTTGGCCCCCAGGCTGAAGACCTCGGCGGTAGTGGCATCGAGGGGCAGTTTGGCCAGTGTGGGGATTTTCAGTTCTGCGGTGATCTCGTCGGCTGTGTAGGGGTGTCCTTCGCCAATGACGAGCAGTCCGAGAACATCCGGGCCGGTGGCGATGGTGTTCGTGGATTGGGTCAAAGTGGAGGCCCAGGAGTGTGCTGCGACGATGGCAGGCAGAGTTGAGCGCAGAACCACCAGTCCTAGGTTGGCTCCTTCCAACAGGGTGGTGGCGTAGCCTTCGAGACCGAGCCGTCCCAGGTCGATGAGAACATCGATTCCGGCAGTGTCAAGACCTTGGATCTGGTGCAGGAGGTTGTTCCAGATCTGTTCCTTGGAGCGGGCCTGGCTGTGGGATCGGAAGCCGGAGAGCAGCCGGATGTTGGTGTTGGGCACCGGTGTGGCGAGTTCGAGCAGGTTAGGCAGTTTCCCGGTTTGCCGGAAAGCGACTTCCAGGTCGAGGACGCTGGTGATGCCGTTGGGTGCGTATTGGCGCATGTATCCGGTGAGCATGGCCGATGAACCTGTCGGGTCGGCTTCGATCACCAGACAGGGACGTTTCCACGCCAGGGCCAGTCCGATGACGCTGCTGGAGACTCCTGGGGATCCGGCAGCCGAGGTCAGGGCGATGATCGTCATGGCTCAGGCCTCCTTCACGATGATCGCGACTCTGCCCGCAGCGCTCAGCGCGGCGATCTGTTCTGCGGATCCGCTGGGGACCGCGACGTCGACCACGGTCAGGTTGCTGTCTTGGGTGTTGGTTACTGCAACTACGGTTCCTTCAACCGAGGTTGTCGCACCGTCTGCGGGGGGATCGTCGCCGCTGCGTGGGGTGGAGATGAGTTGTACCTTGACGCCGGGACCGAGTTTGTTGGCGGGTCGTTGGGGTGGGGTGACCGCAACCCCGACCAGGGACTGTCCTTCTCCTGGGATCAGTGATTCGCCAAGCGATGCGGGGTTGACGAGTTGTCCCTTGGGGATGTCTGCCAATGCGGTTTTCCCGATTAGCGCGGCACGTTGATCGGCGGGAAGGGTGACCAGGCCGGGTTCGGGGTGGACCTGTACGGTGACCAGGTCTTCATCGGTTAGGACCCGGCCACGGGGGATGTCGCTGTTGGTTGCTAGCACGGCGACTGTGTCCTTGACCATGTTCACCGCCGCCCCGGCACCTAGGGCACCGAGCGCGATCAGTAGCACGGCCACGGCCCACAACCATGGTCTACGGCGCGGTTTGAGGGTCTCCAGGCCTCCTTCGAGGGGGGTTGTGGGGGGGGCGGCCTCACTGACTGGTTTGGGTTTCTTCGTCGGGGGCATGGTTCTCCTTGAAATGGTGTCGAAGAGCGGTTGCGATGACTTGACTGACCGAGGCTGCGCCCAGGCGGTGGGCCAGGTTTGCGAGGATGTCGAAGTCGTCGTGCGGCAGGCTGTAGGAGAGAAGTTTCATCTCCTCTTGGCTGCGTGGTCTGGGGATGCTGGTGGTTGCGCTGAAGCCGAGTTTGCTCTGGGTTGTGGCGCCGAGCAGGTTCGGGAGGATGTCGAGGGTTTCCTCGATGGCCTTGACGATGACCCCGCCCAGGGGAACTCCGGTTTCACGGCTTTCGGCGCGGGTGGCGTCGATCAGCGACACCGGCAGTCTGACGGTGCTGGAACGGGTCGAGTATGCACGTCGCTCCCCTTTCCTGGGGGCGGGGGTGGCGTCTGTTTCTTCCGGTGGCGGGGCGTCCACGAGGGGTTTCTTTGTAGGGGCTGTGGTCGCGGTTGTGGGTGGGGAGGGTTGGGGAGTTTGGGGGGGGCGGTGTTTGGCCAGTTTCTGCATGCTGCTGGCGGGTTTATTAGGAGGGGCCATGAGAGGGGGTGGTGTGTCTCCGAGGTCCTCTCCTGCTTCTGGATCGCGTACTCGACCTGCCGGGTACTTGTAGCCGTGGTTGGTCATTCTGTGATCCCTTCGGCTTCGATGATCTTGTCGGCGATCTCTTCTGCCAAGGCTCTGTAGTCCTCGGCCAGCGACGTGGAGATCGTCGAGGCCGCTTTGGGGATCAGTGCTTGTGGGTCATGTCGCCGGGCTCTCAGCGCGGCGAAAACTTCTCCTTGGGTGGGAGCCGCGGCCACGACCTCACGTACCAGGAGCCCACTGGACCGGCATTCCTGGGCGACGCTCTCGGAGGCCCGGATCGCGTTTTGGAGGAAGGGGATCGTGGAGCCTTCCAGTTGCTCGGACATGGCTCGTCGAACCCTGGTGGCCTTGCTCTGATGGGCGAACAACACCACTCCGAGCCACTCGATATCCGGGTTGATCCCCTCACGGGCATTCCGCACCAATGGACCAAGGGTGGTCAGTCCTTCCCAGCTTGCCGCATCAGATTTACTCGGCACCAGCAGCCACTTGGCGGCGGCAAGCGCCATCTCCTGGAGTTGCCGGTTGCCCGGAGGACAATCGAGCAGGACCATGTCGTAGCCCTGTGCTGCCTGGGTCAGCAGTTCTCGCCATCGAGCATCCACTCCCCCGGGCACCAGGTCCTGTTCCTGGGAAAGTTTCGCGTGACTGACCCAGTTCAGGGCCGCCCCACCCGGAATCCAGTCGATGTTGTCCCGGATCTCCGGAACCACACCGAGTGGACCTCCCCCAACGATCGCCTGGAAAACACCTCTGCCCTGATCGTCTTCTTCGTGTCCGACCAGCCCGAAGTCGAGCACCAGGTTCCGCGAGACATCCAGGTCCACTACAAGGACCCGCATCCCCCCTGAAGCAGCGAATTCACCAGCAAGGTTCGCCACCAAAGAGGTCTTCCCCACTCCCCCCTTACCGTTGATCACCGCAACAACCCGCTCCAACCCCATGGAACACCCTCCTCATTGCTTTACACGCATCACGCGTAAACCCACACTCTCACACACCCATCCCCACCGCCACCCTCACGTAGCCCCAACACCCACATATCCCCCATACAACCCCAATACATCACCGATACATCCCGGATAAACTCCAACTACATTGGACTTATATCGCCATTACATGCTCCATACCTAGCCGATAGATGTGGAATACATTGCTTATGTAGCGCCCATCTATCGACCGTACGTCGGCACTACAATCGCATTACATGGTCAATGCATCGCGCATACATCGGCGTTACATTGACCATACGGCGGCTCTGTATCCCACATGCAGTGGAGCTACAAGGCCGTCGTAACCCGGCTACATGGCCCGTGCATCGGGTTTGTATCCGATTCAGCACCATGGCATTGACAAGGACGGACATCGTGACGTACGACATAAACCCTCTGGCCCCACGGCAGCAACACGACCTCCGCCCACCCCGGGACAGGGCATGATCTGGCCTTGGGTCGGGATCGGCCTGACCTTCGGGCTCGCTGCGGGAAGCTGGCTACGACTGCGCCGCTACCTTCCTGACCAACCTGACAGCAACTCGATATTCGGGTGGCGACGGGTGCTCATCGCTGCGGTACTGCTGGCGCTCAGTTGTGCCGCTGCGGCTTGGCGGCTCCCCGCGGATGAACTGAGCATCCTGCTGCCATTCCTGTGTGGCGGCCACGCACTGGTCTGGATCGACATGGACTGCCAGCTGCTACCGAACTGGCTGACCTGGCCCATGTTCACCGTGCTGACAGGAATCATCATCCATACTTCCTGGGCCACAAGTTCTTGGGAGAAAACCAGAACTGCGCTGCTGTGCGCTGGAGCACTTGCAGGAATCGCCTGGTGCTGGGCGGTGCTGGGCCCTCTGGGATTGGGAGACGTCAAACTGGCGCTGAGTATCGGCCTGGTACTGGGTCATCTGGGAGGGTGGAGGCTCCTGGTGGCCGGGGGAGTGTGGATCATCCTCCTGGGAGGGGCATGGGCGGCAGCACTGCTTGTTGCGGGCCACGACCGCAACTCCCACCTCCCCTACGGCCCCGCAATGATGCTCGGTGCCCTGACGGCTTGTTTGGTCACCAGTGGCACTGTAGCCTGACCCGCATCCATCTGGTGTCTAACCAACACCGCCCATCGGCACTGAAAGGCCGCAATCATGTCCGACATCACCAGCATCTCCCAGATCACATCGGAGAATCTCCCGGGGTTCAGCGCACCGCTGTTCTCAGCTCCCGCATGCGCAGGAGACACCACCTTCGACTGGACCCCCAACCCCGAACCCACATTCCTACCCGCCCCACAACGAGCCCTGTGCATGGGCTGCCCAGACCGGCAACGATGCCTGGAATGGGCCATCGCCAATGATGCACATGGCATCTGGGGAGGCACCACCAGGCACCAACGACAACACACCCCCAACCCCGAACTCGAACAACCCATCCACGACGGCCCGGGATCAACATCCCTGTACCGCCGCGGATGCCGCTGCACCCAGTGCCGCGCAGCACAAGCAGAACGCATCAGACAACAACGCGCCCGACGTCGCGCCCGCGAGGAGAAGAAGTAATGGTTGATGCTCACCGGCCCTGGGCACGGATCACAGATCCCGCGGCGGTTCCTCGACCGTGTAGCGGTGTGCGATTGCGGCTGCTCGATGAGGAACGGTTCGGGCATTTGGTGGCCTCGGAGCTGGTTCCAGGGCCTGATCGCGAGGCACACCGGCTTCTGTGGGCCGTACTGGCTTCCAATAATGATCTGACAATGCGGACCTTTGATTTGCTGAACTTGTGGCTGGCCTCCTGCCGACACGCAGTCGGCACCATCCAGCAGGACACCGGTCGGGTACGGAAGTTCCAGGGGTTCGTGGAAGCAGCTTGGTACCGGTTGCTTTTGATCCGGAGAAAGGATCTGAATCCACACAATGAGGTTTCACCGAGAGCAACGAGTTTCACCGGGGCCCTCGTGACCGCGATCCACGAACATCAAGCAGCCGTGACTCATCCTCGGTCTGAGGACTGGGCTTTGTGGGCTGCGGTCCTGCACGCCCGAGGACGTCGACTGCGTAAGGGAAACAGGGGTAGGAACTCAAGCGGAGTCAGCCGGTACTGGGATGTGGTTCCCACCTACAGCCAGCAGCTCATCCAGGCCATCCAGGACCATGCCGAACTCACCCCAGCGCCGCGACCAGCCGACCGGCAACTACGAGAAACCATCAACAACCCCCCGACCTGAGGACTGGGCGTTGTGGGCTGCGGTCCTGCACGCCCGAGGACGTCGACTGCGTAAGGGAAACAGGGGTAGGAACTCAAGCGGAGTCAGCCGGTACTGGGATGTGGTTCCCACCTACAGCCAGCAGCTCATCCAGGCCATCCAGGACCATGCCGAACTCACCCCAGCGCCGCGACCAGCCGACCGGCAACTACGAGAAACCATCAACAACCCCCGGTCTGCTTTGAGGTGTTCGGGGTTGGCTTGCGGTGGCCGCAAGAATCATCGTGTGAGTATTTGCACAGTTGGGGACGCGGTACATGTGTCGGGCTGGTGAGCGGCATTGCGTGAACTGGGGGCGTCTCAGGAAGCATGCGATCACCGATTTCGCCCCGGAGTCCCGTGAGGGAGTCCCGGACGTGGCATGGGCGCATGGCGAGTCCAGAATCGACGTGGCCGAGTTGTGGGAGGCCGCCGATGCCAATGGGGGAGCTGGCTTGCCTGGGGGTCCCGGCAGGGCAGCAGTGTGTGCGGCGCTGCTTCGATGCGAACAAGACAAAGCCACCGAGCCGCAGATCACCACCGACGTGATGGCCTGCGTGACTGCCGGCGAGGGGGAGTTAGCCGGGTTGGGGTTCCGCATGAAGTCGCCAACCTCGATGGCCCGGAAGATTGACGACAAGGCCAAGGGGCGGATCGACAAATCGGGCTCACCGCTCCACGCTCAGATTGCTGCGAGTTTGACTGACACCATCCGCTACACCGACGAGGTCCGCTCGCCGGATCAACTGGTGGGGGAGGCCCGTTCGGTGACCCAGAATCTGAGACAGCGTGGCTACCGGATCGTCGAGGCCGATTCCTTCTACGCCGATGGAGCTGTTTACAAGGGTCTCCACACTACCGTGGAGACACCTGAGGGAGTTCGGTTCGAGCTCCAGTTCCACTCCCAGGAGTCGCTGGAAGTCAAGGAAGGGCCCGAGGGAATCCATGTGTTCTACGAACATTATCGACAGGCTCATTTCCGACGGGATCGTCGGGGCGCGGAGGTTTCCTCAGCCTGCTGGGATGAGTGCGTACGGCGCAGCCGGAAGGTTCGCATGCCACCGGGAATCGAAGAGTTGGACGAGCTCGGGGGCTGCAAGGTCACACATATCACGCCGTTGAAGCCCCGGTGGTATGTTGACCCCCAAAATCGCAAGGAATACACTGAAAGAGTAAGTCTTTCTGATCTTTCGGGTGAGGCGAGGAGGTTGGGACGAGATGCAGGATGAGAAGGTGTACTTCTACGCCACCCGGGGTCCGGACGGGGAGTTCGCGAGTCTGGCCGCGATGGTCGTGGGCGACGGCGCCTCCACCTGGCGGTGGATCCCGAACTTCGGGGAATGGGTCGGCGACGACGATGTGGCTTGGGCGTTGTCCAGCCGCGGTAAGCATGATTTCGAGGAGGTCTCGGCGGAGACCGCCAGGGATTTGGTGTGTTCGCTGTCCCGTTACGACGGTCGTCGCTACGGGATGATCCTGAAGAGGTTCGAGCTCGAACCCAGACGCCGAAGCAACGCCGAACTAGGATTGGACATCAAACCTAAGGCGAAACGCCCTACCTCCGACAAGCAGCTCGTAGCGACTGTAAGGAATGCACCACTGGGGACGTGGGTCACGATGCGGACATTCCCGCCCACGGGTGGGGCAGCCGCACGACAATGGGCATCCGAGGTGCGATGCGGCAAGAAGAAACGCCTGGCCGACCTGGGCCCCTTGGAAGCCCGGATAATAAGACTGCTGGACGGGTCGCTGGAGGTACACGTACGTCGCCCGGTCGTCGGACCGGCCCTGGTGGAAACAGCCCGCCAGCTGGCGACCCAAGCACACGGGGCGCAGAAGGACAAGGCCGGCAATCCCTACATCGATCATCCCCGACG
>ERZ773067.864-NODE-864-length-17070-cov-3.280400_pt1 | contig 17070 bp, 15 predicted proteins | sample MGYA00580622_ERZ773067 | MGnify/ENA primary metagenome ERZ773067 (study PRJEB29015, sample SAMEA2737998) | human oral metagenome | biome: human oral; feature: human-associated habitat; material: dental | place: China | collected 2113 ...
AGGGGCGTGCCGAGGGGCGTGCTGAGGGTGAAATAAATAAAGCTATGAAAATAGCAGGTGATATGAAGAAAAAAGGGCTTGAACTTTGCCTGATTGCAGAACTGACCGGACTTACCGAAGAAGATATTCAGGCTTTGTAAGTCATAAAATAAGATAAATTCAGTATTAAGAGGTATTACAAATGATAACTTACGATAACTTATGGAAAACTATGAAAGAAAAGGGGATTACTCAATACAGACTTATGCAGTATCATGATTTTAGTCAGTGTATGTTTAGACGAATGAAAAATAATCTTCCAAGTTCTACTTATACTCTGGGCAGGCTTTGCTGTGTTTTGGATTGCAGAATAGAGGATATTATAACTTATATCCCTAAGGAAGAGGATAAACCATGAAAAAGATACTAATGCTCACCACAGGCGGAACTATTGCATCCGTCAGTACACCTTACGGGCTTATTCCATCCCTCAATTCTGAAGAATTATTATCATATCTTCCAAAGCTTGAAGAAGATATACAAATAAATACAAGGGAACTTTACAGTATAGACAGTACCAATACCTGTCCCAAGCATTGGATACTCATAGCTAAGGCTATTGAAGATGAGTACAAGAATTATGACGGCTTTGTTATCTGCCATGGAACAGATACAATGGCATATACCGCATCTGCATTGTCATACCTTATACAGGATTCACCTAAGCCGATAGTTCTTACAGGGGCACAGAAGCCTATAGGAATGGAGATTACGGATGCCAAGTCCAATCTTCGCGACAGTATAATATATGCTGCCGATGACTGTTCCTGCGGAGTACAGATAGTTTTCAGCGGAAAGGTTATCTTGGGCACCAGAGCTAAAAAAACAAGGACATTTAGTTTTGAAGCATTTTCCAGTATCAACTATCCATTTTTAGCCGAAATATATGACGGTAAAATTATCCGCTATATATCTCTGAATAAGAATGGTATGAAGCCTGTATTTTACCATAATTTAAATGAAAATGTATACGTAATGAAGCTTATTCCCGGAATTTCAGACAGCCTTATTCCTACTATTTTTGAAAAATATGACGGATTCATTTTGGAAAGCTTTGGTACAGGCGGTGTTCCTGACAGCATACAGGAAACAATTTTTAAGAATTTAGATAAGTACGAGGCAAAGGATAAGGTTCTGGTTATAACCACACAGGTTCAGAATGAGGGCAGTGATACAGATATTTACGAAGTAGGTGTGAAGCTAAAAAAGTACAAATTCCTTGAAGCTGCCGATATGACCTTGGAGGCTACCCTCACAAAGCTGATGTGGGTACTGGCCAAAGAAAACAGAACTTGGGAATATATAGAGGATAATTTCAAGAAAATTATCAGTTTTGATCGTGTTAGAGGATAAGATTTTTTCACGAAGTAAGAAAGTTGGGGCAAGAGTCCCAACTTTTTAAGGGTTTACGCTTTTTAACTGTCAAAGATGGTAGAATATCATATTTTTCTCTCTTCTTCCGGCATGTATTCTTATTATATTTATTTATCATTGCATAAATTTTATTAAAAATATTTATCTACATCTTAATTTCCCCAACTATGGAATTATAGGCAAAATAATGTTAAAATAAAAGAAAGGAAGCTAATGGACAGCAAGACACATGAAATAAAATATGCAGTTAAGGACAGCGTATTTACACTACTATTCAGCGATATAAAAAATATAAGGAAATTGTATCAAAGTTTACATGATGATTCCGACAACTACTCAGATGAAGACTTTAAGATAATAACTTTAGAAAATGTATTTATAAATGCCCCATATAATGATTTAGGCTTTACTGTGAAGAACAAAGTTATTATACTTGCAGAGGCTCAAAGTACCTTTAATCCTAATATGGGACTTAGACTTCTTATCTACATAGCACAATCTTATCATGACTATATATCTGAACATAAGATTAATATTTTCAGTGAGAAACTTATAAGACTGCCTAACCCTGAGTTTATTGTAATATACTCAGGTTGCAAAAAAACTGATATTACGGAAATCAGGCTGTCAGATTGTTTCGAGCCGGGCACTACCCCTAATATTGAACTTTTTGTAAAAGTAATTAGCGGTGACAATGTAAAGGAAGGAATTATACAGGAATACCTGAAATTTTGCGAAATGTATGATAAAAAAGTACGTAGTGTAAAATCTTCCGACGAAAAGGCATACATCCTAAAGAAAGTAATAAATGACTGTATTGACAAAGGAATCCTTAAAGATTTCCTTACACTACATCAGAAGGAGGTAGAAAATATGATGATGACAGTAATTCCACCTGAACAAGCTTTGGAGTTTATAAAACTTGAGGAGTATAATAAGGGTATTGAACAGGGTATTGAACAGGGCAAACTTGATACCAGCCTTAATGTTGCCGGAAATATGCTTAAGAATAATTACAGTATTGATAGCATAATTGAGATTACAGGTTTATCCAGGGAGCAAATAAAAAGGCTATAAAGAAACAGAAGGAGGTATACAAGCTATGTGTGAAATAATGGAGATTGTGAAAGAAGATGGACGTATTGAAGGGCGTGCTGAGGGGCGTGTTGAGGGGCGTGTCGAGGGGCGTGTTGAGGGGCGTGTTGAGGGTGAAATAAATAAAGCTAAGAGAATAGCTAGTGATATGAAGAAAAAAGGTCTTGAACTTAGCCTGATTTCAGAGCTGACCGGGCTTACCGAAGATGAGATTCTGTCACTGTAAGATGTAAAGTAAGATAAATTTTAAAGAGGTATTACCAATGATAACTTACGACAACCTATGGAAGACTATGAAAGAAAAAGGGATTACGCCGTATCATGATTTATACAGGAATACCTGAAATTTTGCGAAATGTATGATGAAAAAGTACGTAGTGTAAAATCTTCCGACGAAAAGGCATACATCCTAAAGAAAGTAATAAATGACTGTATTGACAAAGGAATCCTTAAAGATTTCCTTACACTACATCAGAAGGAGGTAGAAAATATGATGATGACAGTAATTCCACCTGAACAAGCTTTGGAGTTTATAAAACTTGAGGAGTATAATAAGGGTATTGAACAGGGTATTGAACAGGGCAAACTTGATACCAGCCTTAATGTTGCCGGAAATATGCTTAAGAATAATTACAGTATTGATAGCATAATTGAGATTACAGGTTTATCTAGGGAGCAAATAGAAAGGCTGCTATCCTCACAAAGCTAATGTGTATACTTGCCGGAGAAAACAGAACCCGGAAATATATAGAGGATAATCTCAAGAAAATCATCAGTTTTGACCGTGTTAGAGGATGAGATTTTTCACGAAGTAAGAAAGTTGGGGCGAGAGTCCCAACTTTTTTCAGCCTGAAATTTCTCAGCCAAAAATCTCTGCCTTAGATTATTCTTCATCATATAAATTAACTGAATCATAAAGAAGTAACTTACGAGTTAATTTATTCCAATTATATCAAACTCATGCCGGAATTAAGTCAAAGATAATTTATAGCTTTAATGCTGCCCATAAGTATAGTTTCTTTTCCCTTCTGTGATTATTTAATAATCTCCGATTCAAAACATATCCTTATTTCATACACCTACTGTTCTCTGTTCCGGAATAGACTAATTTGAACTTCGCATTGGGAGTTAATTCTATAGTTAATGATAATTATCTAAATGATAAATCTAATATTCACGCAATTGGTCACAGTCCTCCAATTCTACATAGTACAGTAGTACAAACATTTTTTGTTCCTGACTATGGGGGATATTATCAAACACCTGTTAAACATCGTAATTTAGGCTTGCAACTTGATTACGATATTCACAAGATGTTTCGTTAATAATTTGGGATAAAATATAAAAATAGCACTTATTCAGACAATAAGATACCTTGCAATTTTGAATAATATGATACAAGTGTCAAAAGTATAAAAATTCGATTAGGGCTTGCTTGCAAGAGAATTTATTATCTTTTGACATGCAAAAAATATGAGTAAGTAGCCATTTTTTACAAAAAATTTGCGGATTACGAATATTTTGCTAGGATTACGAGAGGTGAAGCCGAAGCAATCATGTATCATTGGGGTTGTCGCATTAAGAATAAGCTACATAAAATACAGTGATAATTGGATGATAAATTTACTATATCTTGTTGCATTTTTTCTTGTTGCGACAGCTCCACATCATAATATAAGAAGATATAAGCGTTAGATACTTTTGGCATCCACATCATATAACAATTACATATTGACCGACAGAAAAATTACAATGTTTAAACCTTACAAAATTCAGCGATTTTGAGTAGTGAACAGCCAAATTTAAAACAGAAAAATACCGCTGTATTTACGATAATAATATCATAAATACAGCGGCAAATAATCACATCCTAACTGATAAGTACATTATGCAGTTATTATAACAACAACTTTGACAAGAAATTAAGCTCTCTTAAGTGTTATAACCTTTTCAAATACATAACTTGAACCAGGGAATGCAAACTTAACTGTAAGTGTTGCTTCAGTACCAGCATTCTTAACCTTAATCTTGGTAGCAGTAGTACCGTTACCGGAAACCTCTACTTTATCTGTATCATAATCACTGTATGTGATATATGGAGCCTCATCAATTGTTGCATCATACTGATCCTTGATCTTGAATGATGTACTAATATCAGACCAAGCTTGGTCATTGCCATTAGGAACTGTTATTGTTGTATTATCCATCTCAACCTTGTTAACCTTACGTGCTTCATTTGAGTAAGAGAATTCTCTTTCAACAGTAGTTCCGTTGTTATCAGCAATAATTACTCTAACCTTTGTCTTTTCTACAACTGTTTTCTTGATAGATGAATCAATTTCAGGAACAGGAGCAAATCCAGGGTTAGCTGTACCTCCATACACTGTGAAATCAGCTGCTGCAAGAGAAACCTTCTCTCCTAAATAATAACCGATTACACTTGGCTTAAATCCCTTATCTGACTCATCTTTTACAGGCAGAAGATTTGAAGCAGGTCTGAGACCCGGATCTTCTATAGCAAAGTTATTCATGTCTGACACAACAACACTGTATACTTCAAAAGTTTTATTTTCACTTGAAGCAATTTTATGTCCGGCATTGTCTCTAAGCTCTAACGTAACCTTTGAAATTCCTGATTTACCCTTTACGTCTGCGCCATCCATAGCTTTAATCTTTATAACTTCCGCACCACCTGCTATAGCAACATCATCACGTGTGTAATTTTCTGTAGCAGCAGCAACCGCACTATCGTCCCACTTAAAGTATAAATCGCCAGCAGCTGCACTAGGGTTCTTAAGAGATACTGATATCTTATATGAACCAGCACCGGCTACTTCAGAAGCAGACATGTTATTACCATACTGATCCTGGAATCTTATTTTGTCTGCTTTTATTGATAATGTATTACCTTTTGTAACACCCTTTGCTACATCAGAAGCAAGACCAAGAATTGTACTAGGAACTCTCTTAGCTCTAACAGCTATAGTTGCAGTTGAGAACTTATTTGTCTTGGTTACAAAAGTAAGAACCTGAGTTATTGATGTTGTACCTGTTGCTCCGGCAACTGTACCAGGATTGTAAACAAGACCTACCTTGCCGTCTGACTTCTTTACAAACATTAACTTTCTGCCATCTGCAGCAGAACCGTTTGCATAGTTCTGGATATATTTAGGATCATTAAGTTCCTTTAATACATCCCAGCTTGTTACTTCCTTACCGTTAGCATCAAGTGCTGTAAAATCAAGCCAATTATCCTGAGAAGCATATACACCTAAAGCACCTGATCTTACATTAAGAGTATCTACCTTTGTTGAAGAAACTACCTCAAACTTGTGGTTTTCAGCCTTTCCGTTATTGATAACTATGCTCTGAACCGAAACCTCACCAGCTCTTGAAGCTGTCTCCTTACCTGATGCCTCCTTAAGAGGAAATGAATAATAATCTTCATCGGCAATTGATATAACCTTTACTGTATTAACATCTGTAATTACACCTGTAACACTGATAAGGTTAAGCTGAATTTCTTTCTTATTATCTTCATTCACAAGTGGATTACCGTACTGATCTTTTGCCTTGTAAAGAATAGAATAATTAGCAAGCTTGTCCGCATCTGTTATGTTCTCTACAAATTTTCTCTTGGTTGTATCGTAAAGTCCCTTGTATTCAGTCTCCCAAACCTTAGCGTACTCACCGGCAGTAAGCACAGCCTGAGCATTAACACCTGTTTCAAGATCAACTACCGCAACACTGAACTTGCTGAGGTTAAGCTGATATCCAGCGGTAGCAGCTGTTGTAAACTCAATCACACCTCTGGATACCATTGTTGCATTATCGGAACCTGAAACCTGAATTCTTGCGGCAATAGGATTCTTTGTTACATCTTCTTCAAACTGATTATATACTTTATAATATACACGAGCCTTGGTAACAGGAGCTCCTGGAGCTGCAGGCTTAATCATAATAGCAGTATTTGTTGGAACGATTTCGATTCTCTTAACTACAGCCTTAACAACCTCAAACTCTACAGGATCGCTATTGTTGTATGAAAGTGTATACTTTCCGACAGGAATCTGAGCTGTATCTCCTTCAAGAACTGCCTCTGTCTTAGCTTCGTTAACCTTAACTTCATCCTTTAACGGAAGAACAACACCGCTTGAATTCTTAACTACGAAAGCAGCCTTGCTTGCTATAAAATCACTACCGGTAACGGTAATCTTGTTAGCACCTGTCTGCTTAGCTTCAAGGTTTGCATTTACCTTAACATCAAACTTCTGTGTAAGTTTAAACTTAACTGACTTAGCTTTTGCAAGACTTGATACCTGAGCAGCATATACTGTAACAGATACAGGAGTAGCTGACTTAGCAACACCCTTAACTGTAACCTTGCTGTTTCCGTCTACGCTAACTGTAGCAACCTTCTCGTCTGAAGACTCAGCGAAAAGCTTGTATGTTGTAGTCTTTCCACCGGCAGCCTTAATCTTCTTTGAAAGCTCGTAAGAAACAGCAACATCAGCAGAAGCGCCTTCCTTAACTGTAACAGCAGCAGGTGTAAGAGTCATCTTAGATGCTCTTGTTCTTGCATAGATTGTCATCTTAACTGTTTTAGACTTAGTTTTCTTTGTCGCCTTTGTCTTGAAAGAGATTGTTACTTTTCCGTTTTTAAGAGCTTTAACAACACCGTTCTTATCAACAGAAGCTACCTTCTTGTTGCTTGTCTTCCAAGTTCCTTTTTTTACATTCTTTCCCTTAACGATTGCATCAAAGTCAACTGTCTTTCCACCTATATAGATGTTCTTAGACTTAACAGCCTTCTTGCTGCCCTTAACAACAATTGCGTTCTTTGTAGCTGCCTCTGCATTCTGAGGTGCATAAAGGGATGTAACTACCATAGCGGTAGCCATAACGAATGAGAGTTTCTTACTGAAATTCTTCATCTTTTTTCTTCCTCCTTAAATTTGGGTTTACTTATGCCCTGTTCCCATATCTTACTTTCTGACACATGGCCGGTACTAAGCGGTGTGGCATAAGCAAGAGTCCTGTCACAGGATATAATCTTTCCAATTAACAAAATGATTATAACAATAAGTTAACTAAAGGTCAAGCATTCATACCTTAAGAATTTCTTAAAATATTACAACCTTTTTGTATTCAAAAGATTACTTGCTAAGATTTACTTTACAGGCACCAGTATAGCCTTAGTTTGTGACAAGACTATGTCAAACTTATATTTTTTTTGGTATTTTTACAATAATTTATGATATTTTTTCAAATTTAAGCTATGGTTTGGCTAAGTATTTTATCCTTAACCACCTGTTTCATCTCATTTTTACCGCATACTTCCTTATGTCTTACCTCTGCATTCTTTATTTCCAGCGCCACCTTCGGAAGCTTATTGTCTGAAAGTTTTTCAAGCTCGGCTATCTTGTCCCATTCCGAAGCAAAGGCCTCTGTCTTCTCTCCTTCAAGTGCTTTTAGCACACTCCCCGCAAATTTAAAAGGACTTGCGGTGGAAGCTACCAGGATTTTATTTTCGGAAATATTCTTATTTCTGTATTCATTTGCCACAAATACCGCAACCGCTGTATGGGTATCTATGACATAGCCTGTTTTCTCAAATACATATTTAATAGTAGAAAGGGTGCCTTCCTCTGTGGCAAAACCTGCTTCAAAATCACCCAGCGCAGCTTTCATAGTTTCATCTATACTGTATTTTCCTGCATTTACAAGTTCTTTCATAAACTCAGCATTTTTAGCCGCATTATTTCCGGATAATTTGTAAATAAGTCTCTCTAAATTGCTTGAAATAAGGATGTCCATACTGGGGGATATGGTAAGGGTGAATTCTCTCTGCCTGTCGTAAGTGCCTGTATTAAAAAAGTCGTAAAGTACTTTGTTGGTGTTTGAAGCGCAGATGAACTTCCCTATAGGAAGTCCTATTTCCTTGGCATAGTTTGCCGCAAGAATATTTCCAAAGTTGCCTGTAGGCACACAAACATCTACAGCTTCACCTTTTGCAAGCTTTCCTGCAGCATACATTTTCACATAAGCATACACATAGTAAACTATCTGAGGTACAAGCCTGCCTATGTTGATAGAATTGGCAGAGGAGAATACATAGCCTTTCTCCTTAAGTTCAGCCGCCAGTTCTTTATCTGAAAATATAGCTTTAACTCCGTTTTGCGCATCATCAAAGTTACCCTCTATAGCTACTATAGAAGTATTCTTACCCTTTTCGGTAACCATCTGCTGTTTCTGGAAAGGACTTACACCGTCTTTTGGATAAAATACTATGATTCCCGTGCCTTCCACGTCCGCAAAGCCGGCAAGGGCAGCCTTTCCCGTATCTCCGGAGGTAGCTGTAAGGATGATGATCTTCTCTTTAAGACCGTTTTTCTTAGCCGATGTTACCATAAGATACGGAAGTATGGAAAGTGCCATGTCCTTAAAGGCTAAGGTAGGGCCATGGAAAAGCTCCAAGTATGTAAGTCCGTCAGCTTCTTTTAACGGAACTATATCTTCCGTATCAAATTTTTCATCATAGGCAGAGGCTATACAGGACTTTAACTCTTCTTCCGTAAAATCGGTAAAGAAAAGCTTCATAACCTCGTATGCTACTTCTCTGTAATTAAGTTTGCCAAGTTCCTCTAAGCTTTTGTCAAGTTTCGGAAATTTATCAGGCACATAAAGCCCTCCGTCAGGGGCTATCCCCCTAAGTATTGCCTGTGAAGCCTTAACTGCTTCCTTATCTCCTCTGGTACTTATATAATTTATTTCCATTTTCTACCTCCTGTTTTGCTTTGTATGATAGCATTTATTAGGGAATTTAGCAAGATAAACAGAGAATAGAGTTGATAATTTTTTAGAATAATAGAGGACAAAATTTCCTTATTTTAATTATGACAACACAGAACTTATGTGCTATAATATTACCGTTGCCTCTCCCACTAGGCATAGAAGGGAGGTGAATTTCATTGGACACTGTTACTTCATTTGTAATCTCTGTTATGGCAGGCGTAGTTGCCAACTACATCTGCAAATGGTTGAACAGAGAAAAGAAAAAAGGCGACCAACCTAAAAAGGATTAAGCCACCTTTCTAAAAATCGGAATAGAACACCCCAGAGCGGCTACTCTGGGGTGTTCGTTTTCTTGAATTTCATTGGAATCGTTACCTCATTAATACACTCTTATTGTAAACCATTCTATTCTTAAAAGTCAAGCCTATTATATGCAAATTTTTTTTCTCTTAATTATGACAACACAGAACTTATGTGGGCGACCAGCCTAAAAAGGATTAAACCACCTTTCTAAAAATCGGAATAGAACACCCCGGAGAGGACACTCCGGGGTGTTCGCTTTTTGAACTCATGGAACACTTAATAATCTTTTACATCTTTCATTATAGTCTATTAAAACTAAAAAGTCAAATTCTTACTTATAGTTCACAATCTTTCCAAAATCAGCCTTAAGGCTTGCTCCGCCTACCAAAGCACCGTCAATGTTTGGCTTTGTGAAGAGTTCTGCTGCATTACCCGCATTTACAGAACCTCCGTACTGGATGCGAACCTTCTCAGCTGTATCGTCATCATACATTTCTCTTACGCAGTCACGAACTGCCTTGCAGATTTCCTCAGCCTGCTCGCTTGTAGCTGTCTTGCCTGTACCGATAGCCCAGATAGGCTCATAAGCTATTACAAGCTTGGCTACATCTGCCGCAACAACACCCTTTAAGTCAGACTTAATCTGAAGTCTGATAAAATCAACTGCTATGCCCATTTCTCTCTGCTCTAAGGTTTCACCGCAGCAAAGAATAGGAGTAATTCCGGCTTCAATAGCCTTCTTTACTTTTTTGTTCAGAAGTACATCATCCTCTTTAAAATAATCTCTTCTCTCACTGTGACCGATGATTACATACTCTACACCTGCATCTTTAAGCATAGCCGCTGAAATCTCACCTGTGTAAGCACCACTCTCCTCGAAGTACATATTTTCTGCACCAACCTTAACATTGGTTCCCTTAACAGCTTCTGCTACAGGAACTATGTCAATAGCAGGTACACAGTAAACTACGTCTACTTCATCATTTTTAACTAAATCTTTTAATTCATTTACTAAAGCAACTGCCTCACTGGGAGTCTTGTTCATTTTCCAGTTGCCTGCAATTATTTTTCTTCTCATTGTATTAACCTTTCAAAATATTCCACCAACCTTATTTATCCCAAATTATCCACGAAACATCTTGTGAAATATCGTAATCAAGCCTCAGTCCCTGCCTTAAGACATTTTACAGATGTTCGGTAATATCACCCCATAGTCACAGAGCGAAAGCTGTTTATCCTACTATACATGCTGAATAATAGTCTTGCGACCTATGGTGTGAGCAATTTGAGTTTACGTATAAAATTGGCAGAATGAGTATATTTTTAAATCCAAATTACGTTTTAATTTAGTTTCGGAAAATCTTATTTATCGTTAGCCGCCGCTACACCCGGAAGCTCCTTACCCTCAAGGAATTCAAGGGAAGCACCGCCACCTGTAGAAATATGGCTCATCTTGTCACCAAATCCCATCTGGTTTACTGCCGCTGCCGAATCTCCACCACCGATGATGGTAGTTGCATCTGTCTCTGCAAGTGCCTTGGCTACTGCAAGTGTACCTGCTGCAAGTGTAGGATTCTCAAATACACCCATAGGTCCGTTCCAAACTACTGTCTTTGCAGACTTAACTTCATTTGCAAAAAGCTCTGCACTCTTAGGTCCGATATCGCAGCCTTCTCTGTCTGCAGGGAGACTGTCTGAATCATAAGTCTCTACTTCTACAGGTGCATCTATCGGATTAGGGAACTCTTTAATTGTAACAGAGTCAACCGGAAGAAGAAGCTTCTTGCCAAGCTTTTCAGCCTTTGCAAGCATTTCCTTACAATAATCTATCTTCTCATTGTCAACAAGTGAAAGTCCGATTTCCTTGCCCTGAGCCTTAAGGAAGGTATAAGCCATACCACCGCCGATGATGAGAGTATCGCATTTCTCAAGAAGGTTGTTGATTACGTTAAGCTTATCCGCTACCTTAGCACCACCGAGGATAGCTACGAATGGGCGCTTAGGATTCTCAACAGCATTTCCGAGGAATTCGATTTCCTTGTTCATAAGATAACCAACTACGCAGGTATCTATGTACTGTGTAACACCTACGTTTGAGCAGTGTGCTCTGTGAGCTGTACCGAAGGCATCATTTACAAATACATCCGCAAGTGAAGCAAGTTCTTTTGAAAAAGCTTCACCGTTCTTTGTCTCTTCTGCTCTGTATCTGGTGTTCTGAAGGAGAATAACATCTCCGTCCTTCATAGCTTCTACGGCAGCCTTTGCATTAGTACCTACCACTTCATCATCAGCTGCAAATTTTACAGGCTGACCAAGAAGTTCAGCAAGTCTTACCGCTACAGGAGCAAGTGAAAGCTCAGGCTTTGGCTCTCCCTTTGGCTTGCCAAGGTGTGAGCAAAGTATAACCTTGCCTCCATCAGCTATAAGCTTCTTGATTGTAGGAAGGGCTGCTACAAGACGGTTTTCATCTGTAATCTTGCCTTCTTTAAGAGGTACATTGAAATCGCAACGCACTAATACTCTTTTACCTTTAACATTGATATCGTCAACGCTTTTTTTATTTAATCCTGCCATTGGTTTATTCTCCTTATTTTCCATTATGTGAAAAAAGCCACCGAGAGCCATTGCCCTCGGCGGCTTAACCGCATTTTATTTACTTCACAAACTTCTCGAAGTATTTAATTGTTCTAACCATCTGAGATGTGTATGAGTTCTCATTGTCATACCATGAAACAACCTGTACAAGGTAAAGTCCCTCGCCGACCTTAGATACCATAGTCTGTGTAGCATCAAAGAGTGAGCCGTATGTCATACCAACGATATCAGAAGAAACTACTTCATCCTCATTGTAACCGAAGGTCTCAGGATCAGAAGCCTTCTTCATAGCCGCATTTACATCATCTTTTGTGATTTCCTTATCGCTCTTAACTACTGCATAAAGAAGAGTTGTTGAACCTGTAGGAACAGGAACTCTCTGTGCAGAACCGATAAGCTTGCCGTTAAGCTCAGGAATAACAAGACCGATAGCCTTAGCTGCACCTGTGCTGTTAGGAACGATGTTAGCTGCTGCTGCTCTTGCTCTTCTTAAATCTCCCTTTGGATGAGGTCCGTCAAGTGTCATCTGATCGCCTGTGTAAGCGTGGATGGTTGACATGATACCGCTCTGGATAGGAGCAAAGTCATTAAGTGCCTTTGCCATAGGTGCAAGGCAGTTTGTTGTACAAGAAGCTGCAGAAATGATATCATCCTCAGCCTTAAGATTCTCGTGGTTTACATTATATACGATAGTAGGAAGATCGTTACCGGCAGGAGCGGAAATAACAACTTTCTTAGCACCGGCATTGATATGAGCCTGTGACTTTTCTTTACTTGTATAGAAACCTGTACACTCAAGTACAACATCTACTCCAAGCTCTTTCCAAGGAAGGTTGTTTGCGTCTTTCTCCTTGTAGATTTTGATTGTCTTGCCATCAACAGTAATGCTGTCCTCACCTGATGTAACCTTATCTGCAAGTGCATATTTTCCCTGTGATGAATCATATTTAAGAAGGTGAGCGAGCATCTTAGGATCTGTAAGATCGTTGATAGCTACGATTTCTGAACCTTCATGTCCGAACATCTGTCTGAATGCAAGACGACCGATACGACCAAAACCATTAATTGCAACTTTAACTGCCATTTTAATATCCTCCTAATTATATGTTGATATTGTTTACCTAACCTACCTATTATTCTAACTTGAATAGAGAAAAATATCAAGTATCAATTCATTATATTTTGATATTTTTTTATCAAACTTTGTCTGTTTCTGTTTTTTCTTTTAAAATTCAAATCGGACTGTCATATTAAGAATAAAAATAACAAAATACAGTAAATTTATCTTTACATATTTACTACATTTTGTTTATCCGATTCTTAATACAACAGCCCTGTATCTATGGCAAGTCAAAATGCGGTTTCTCTGTTTCCGGTAATAGAAGTTCCGCTTTACAATTTTATCTAAAATATGCGCCTGACAGGATTCGAACCTGCGACACCCGGCTTCGGAAGCCGGTGCTCTATCCAACTGAGCTACAAGCGCATATTATTCCTTATACCATAGTTATTATTTTTTGTAAACACTTGATACTTTACTTTTTATTTTTTTTCGGCTATAATGGTATGGCAATTTGCTACTGTAGCTCAGTTGGTGGAGCAGCTGATTCGTAATCAGCAGGCCGTCGGTTCGAGTCCGATCAGTAGCCTTTTTTATCACCTGTCAACGACTTACCTTTATCAAATGGGTTTGTGCAACCTATTAAATTGTTTTCTATCCATTCTTTTATTAGTATTTTGGCTGTTCTATCAAGCTTTTTAAGAAACTTAACAGCTTGCTTTGAATATTCCACACTATAACTCATTTATTCCCTCATTATCTCTGCCCAAGCATCATCATGTGAATAAGTAACAGGGTTTTTTACAAATTCCTTATGCGCTTCCTCTGCTGCCAACAAGTCAACTTTGTCCTCTATTATCTCTAATAGTGTTGTTTTAATGGCCTGTTCAATGGTTAAAGAATGTTGTTTTGCGTAATTTTCAAGTATGGCCTGTTCATTGTCGCTTAAATCAATAGTAACACTCATTTTATATCCCCCTTTCTATTTAGCAAAATCATAACACAATGCAAATTAACAGCCTATTATTATTCCGCCTTCTGCTGCGTAAAGGGTAGCAATACCACCTGTCATAACAATGTCTACTCTGTCAAACTTGTATTTTTCTTCAATCATAGCTTTTATTTTTTCAGCTCTTTCAGGGCAGTTGCAATGAGAAATCACAAGTTCTTTACTTCCTGTTTTTTCAGCGTGTTTGACAACCAAATCCGCAAGCACACTGCAGGCTTTGTTTATTCCCCTTGCCTGGTCTGCCTTGATTATATTTCCTTCTCCGTCTGTTGTCATAACCGGTTTTATATTGAGTGCTTCAGCTATAAATGCCTTGATTCCGGTAAGTCTGCCGTTCTTTCTCAGATTTTCAAGGGTTTCCAATACAAAAATAGTCTGTTTTTTAGCGTTAAGTTTTTCTACTTCTTTAATTGTGTCCTCAAACCCATGTCCTGCTTCCTTAAGCTCAATTATTTTATGCGCCAATAAAGCCTGTGAGGCAGCTGCTCCCTTAGAATCTATCAGGTAAACCTTGTTTTTTCCATGCTCCTCATGGTACATATCAATTGCTATTTTAGCTGAATTATGTGAGGCAGATAATTTAGATGATATAGTAATAATGAAGATTTCATCCGCCTTATCAAAATGCTTCATATAGTCCTCAGGTGATGGGCAGGCTGACTTGGGAGTGTCAGGATAACTCTTCATCTTCTGAAGAAAATCCAGGGCATCCAGATTATCATCATCTACAAAGTCCTCATCTCCAAGTCTTAAAGTCAACGGAATCTTTATAACTTCTTTTTTTTCCTTTAATTCCTCAGTAAAATCTGTTCCGCTATCGCATAAAATTAAATATGACATATGTTTCTCCTTGCATGTAGTTTTCAATACTACATATCATAGCATACGGAATCACATATTTAAAGTTAAATTTTAATAAATATTTTTTAACTTTATTACTTCAAATTAATTGACTACCTAAAATTTATAATATAAAACCCCAATTATTCACGCCATAGGTCACAGACCTCTTATTTCACATAGTAAAGTAAGATAAAATGTTTTCGGTCTGTGACTATGGGGGGATATTACCAAACATCTTGTAAAATATCCTAATTTCAAGCCTCCGGCTTGATTACGATATTTTACAAGATGTTTCGTGAATAATTGGGGTAAAATTATTCTGTTGTCATACTCCAGACCGACAGCGGGAAGGGGGTGTCATCTATGCATATTGTTCCTTTTATCATTTCTGTTATGGCAAATGTGACTAGCTATCTCATTTGCAAATGGTTAGACAGAATAAATAATGACAACTAGCCTACATGTACAAGAACCCCTAAGAGCTTGCACCTCTTAGGGGTTTGCGTCATCATGATATTATTCCTTTAGCTATCAACATTATAGCCTAAATAACTAGTCTTTGCAAGACTTTATTTTACACAAACTTATTAAGCCCCTCATCATACTCATAGTCTATCTTGCTAAGTTTCTCTATAATATATCCCCTGTCTACTCCTGCTGCCTTGCAAAACTCATCAAGGCTCGGGTAGAAATCCCTTAGCTTTGTGTTTACATAGCTTAAAAGTATAACTTCATCCTTTGGTAATTCCATTTCGTTCTCTCCTTCTAATTCTTTAATAACTTGATAAGAATCTTTTTATCATTTCCACTTAATTCCTTAAAACCGCATTTTTCAAGCAATTTTACAGCTCCAATATTTTCTTTATCTGTAACTGCAATTAATCTTAAAGCTTCAAGTTTATTCTTCGCATAATACGCTACTGCATCCAGCGCTTCTTTTCCAAAGCCCAGACCAAGTTTTTCTTTTCTTATAAAAAATCCTACTTCATATTCCGGGTTTTCTGTAGCTTTAAGCAGGTCAAGGCTTATAACACCTATCAGAATACCTGTCTTTTTTTCAAATATACCCCAGATTCCAAAATCATAAAATCGGTAAATATTTTCAATATATGCCAATAATTTCTCTCTCTGCTCAGTTTCAGATACTCTGCCATCTTCCACAAACTTAATAATGTGTTCCTGCCGGCTTATTTTTATAACTTCATCAACATCTTTTTCACAAAGTTCACTTATTATGGTTCTCTCTGTCTCGGCAACGGTACAAGGTATACCATTTTTATGACACCGGAGCTTGATTAGCAAATCTACTTCCACTTCTTCAAAACTTTCTACTATAAGGTCAAATCCATAAGGCAGGTCTTTTCCAAGACTTTCATCATATATAACAGTTGTAAGCCCCGAACTAAGCAGCTCTTCACTACAGTTATCTGCGGAAGTTAAAATTATGCCCTCTTTCGCTTCATATCCGAAACTTCTAACTACCGATTGCAGGCTATGCGGATAAGAGGCTTGATACAACCCGGTATCTCCGGCGGAAGCAAAGTTATCAGTTTCATTACAACAGTCTGTTAATTGTGTAACAAATTTCGCTCCACAGCCTGAGAGTCTTTTATACTCAAGGCAGTTAACCCCATATTTCTTAAAATCTTTCAGTATTTTATGAACAAAATCAATCTCTTTTTCAGGCAGTCCTTCATAGCAGACAAGTACAAATTTTAGCTTCTCTGTCATAGACTATTACCCGACCAGCATTTTTCTTATAAAATACAGCACAAGCAGATGAAACGGATAGAAAAAGTAAAATACATACTTAGGTATTTTATAATCTCCTCTCTGACCGTTGTAAAGCATAATCAGGATGACTGCAGGCAAACCGGGACTTTCTGTTATACCGCCTCTTGCAAAATCAAATTCAATAAACCAGAAAAGAACCGCAAGTCCCGCAAATATAAACTTT
>ERZ773067.866-NODE-866-length-17068-cov-3.273849_pt1 | contig 17068 bp, 19 predicted proteins | sample MGYA00580622_ERZ773067 | MGnify/ENA primary metagenome ERZ773067 (study PRJEB29015, sample SAMEA2737998) | human oral metagenome | biome: human oral; feature: human-associated habitat; material: dental | place: China | collected 2113 ...
AAAGACTGGACACATGCAGGAGCGACACGTCTTGATTGTGACTTTAACTGTAAGTGAGGTTATGCATACAAGAATAATGGTTGAACAGATAGATCGTGTACAGATTGTGGAAAAGGATACTATACAACATCAGGACAGGATACTACTTGTAAACAATGTACTAATAAACCGAGTGATCCTAAAGCCCATTATAAAGATTGAGGGAACGCAAGCTCAAACTGTGAGTGGTACTGTGAAGCAGGTTACACAAAGATAGATACGGCAGGATATAAGGGCTGTGTAAGAGGATCAAAACCTTGATTTGGTATTTGTACCCCTGCATGTGGTAGCTCTTGTACGGTGACTAGAACAGTAACATGTTATAATGGATCAGGGCAAAATGTAGCATTAGGATATTGTCGAGGATCAGATACCTGAGGCAGTAAAACATATTACGGAGATCCTTGTCCTCCATCACCACCTCTTGGAGGATGATGAGGTTGAGGATGATGAGGTAGTGAATCTATATGCTGAGTAGCACACGAGAGAACATATGGTTCTACTCCGCCACATAACGACTTATGTAAATACGGAACTGTTCTTTATTTTAGTCTATTTTCTCCAGACTATTGGAGATGGAAATGTTCTCCTGCTCAATTAGAATGGTGTATTGCTTACAATAGTAATCCGCCATACTGATGAGGATGAGGATGATGAGGATGAGGATGATCCTCTTGCAAAGGAATTTGAGAAAGTTGCTCTTATGGACAGCAGTGTTGTAGTTATAACTGTGAGAAAAAATGAAGTTGTAAACCTAGGTGGTCACGATGATGAAATTCATGCTGGACAGCATATGATAAGGAGCAATGTGAGCATCGAAGTACTTGTGAACGAAAAGAAGTTGGAGGCAAGGTATGTCAATAAAGTCATTCATTACGCTTAGGTTCAAAGATTGTAGATAAACTAAAGAATAATAAAATTCCTTGTAACATAAATATCTTCTCTAAATATTAGCAGGATGATATTGCCGAGGTAAATATTTCAATAAAAATTTAAAACTGTAACATAACTTGTAAAATAAATAACAAAACCCGCATTGCGGGTTTTGTTTGTCCTTTTTTAGATGCCCTCAAATCCGAGAGCATCTTTTGTGGTAGTAGCTTTTAGAAGATCAAAAAAATGGTGATCCAAATTCGCGAGATAGGGAGTAATCCGTGTTCCTCATTCTATATCAGAGATTAAATAGCTAGAATTGTTAGTTACTATGAGATCTCTTTCATTCGAATCTCACAGAAAAGCAAGAAGGCAAGATGGAAAAAAAGAGAGAAATTTGACAAAGAAAAATAAATGCTTATACTTTAATGTAAAGAATTTTACACCTTAACTGTGCTAGTATGACTACCAGTAAAAAGAAGAACATTAGATGGAAAGCTCTCTCTGCTCCACTTATTGTTGGAGCGGTAGGAGTGTGAACTTTTTTGGGGATGAATTGGCTCTGAGATTTAAGCTCTGCAAATTCATCATCAATTTCTGAGTCAAATAGAGTTTCCGTAGAAGGAGTAGAGAACTCAGCTCAATACCTTACCTCAATGGTACTTCATATGGGGGATGAATGACCTAATGATACCAAGGTAGTAACATTATACTATGATACTGGAGCAAAAGCTCTCCATATTAGTGGAAATGTAAATGCTAATGCTCTGATTATCGGGAATAAGAACGAAGCGCTTTCAGGGACTACAGCAATTGGAGGGGAAGGGAATAAAATCCTGGATGGAAGCGAAAACGCACTCATTATGGGAGGAAAGGATAATTCTCTGGCTTCTGCCACAAATTCTATTGTCCTCGGAGGAAGGGGAACGAAAGCAAAGAGTGCAAATAACTTAGCGATTATTGGAGCTTCTGAGACGAGTGTTCCAAAAGAAGGGATAAGTGCACCTAAAAAAGAAAATATCCTTGTAGCTGGAGGTCATGGGAATGTTGTAAGATGATCTAATGTAGTTATTCTCTGAGAAGGGAATAATGAAGCAGGTTCTGATAGTGTGTTGATTGGTAAAGATATCAAGGCAGGGAGTGCGCAAAAAGTTTTTGTATGGTCAGATAACGGGACCTTTAGCCCAAAGAAATCAGGTGCCTTCTATGTAAATACAAAGAATGGAATCTGATTCAATACGAACGATCCAAAGGTGAAGTTCGATATTGGAGGACTCGGAGGAAAGTGAGCAATAAAAATAGCTGCTAAATGAGGCTTTGTTTCAGCGAGTGGAAAATGTGATGAGCAGTATGCAGGTTTGATGGCATATGTAAAAGCACCATGAGGAAAATCAGGTCTCTGTGGATGTAATGGAGCAGAACGAGTCCCACTCAGTTCAGATCCATCTACACACGGAGTATGTGTAAATATGAATCAAAGAGCTTGTACAGGATGAGTTGCAAATGCAGTTTTGAGTATCCCAGGTCAAGCATTACCAAAATGGAATCCAGAGCTTAATGAAGGAGATGGCGGTTGGGAAGAAGTAAAATGGGTGTATGGAGGAATCCAATACCCAGGTTCTACGGGTAAGGAGTGTGGATATACCTGTCAAACAGGATACCATGCTGGGGTAGATTTCCCAGATGGTTGGCAGATGTGAGGATGTTTACCAAGTACGGAGATCCCAAATAGATATACAAGGGAGAAGCCAGACGGCTCAACATTTAATGGATGGTGGACACCAGGGACAGGGAATGATAACTGTCATTTTGGCTGTAAAGCAGGATATAAACACAAAGATCAGCCAGGAGTAGAAAGATCGTGTAGTGGATGTAATATTGGAACCTATACTCCAGAGAATAACCAGCGAGCAGAATGTAAAGACTGTGTAATGCCAACAATCAATAAACAGGGGTTGCAGGAATTTATCACCTATGCAAGCACAAGAGGTGGGACAGCAACGACGATCAACTCAGGATTTAAAGCATGGACGACAACGGGATATAGTGAATATTCATGTAATTTTCATTGTGATGAAAGATTCGCATATAAACATGATACGAATACTACAGGCTCTTGTACTTTTTGTCAGCCTGGAACTTATTCATCAGGAGGTGTTACACAATGTGCATCATGTACGCCAATAGCTAACGCAACATTCATCACAAACGGAACGAAAAACCGAACAGACCCATCTTCGAGTAGGTTGGATTGTGATTTCAATTGTAAGCCATGATATATTTATCATAATAAGTGAGGGAATAACAGAGGTTGTAGACCCTGTCAGTCAAATAAGGATGAAGGGACTCGATCTGCAGGAGGACAACAAGAGAGATGTGAACTATGTGACCCTAAACCAGCGAATTCTCATTACGTGGGATGAAATTTTACAAATAAAACATGTAAATGGGAATGTGATGAAGGATTCAATCTGAGATGGGGACAGTGCATACTAGCACAGTGGAAGAGAGAGGAGGGGCAACCATATTGTGATCTGGGATGAGCAGAAGGTGTAGCACGAAAAAACGTTTGGTATACTTGCACGGACGGATATGGAACAGTGGATCCCTCAGTCTGCAGACATCGAAGTCAAACGAATGGAGGAAGAGTTCGTGTCCATACTATGTCATGGTGTAATGCTACAAGAGAAGAAATAGGTTGTGGTATGTGTCCTGAAGGGATTTACTGTAAATGGGTTCCGGTTCCTTGCACAAAAAGAAAATATAATAAAATTACAGGTCAATTTATTAGCCAAGAAATTATCTATAGATATGCAGAATGTCCTTGTCACCCAGGACGAGGGATGGAAGAGAGACCCAGCCTTCCTAGCACTCCGAGTACTCCGAGTGTTCCGAGTGTTCCGAGTGTTCCAGGTGGTCCCGGAAGTCCAAGCGGACCTTCTTGTATAAAGAAATGAGAATCATGTTTTAATACGCAACAGTGTTGTCACCCATTAACATGTGGATGAGGTCATCCATCAACCTATACTTGCGAATGAACATACACAGAAATAACTCCAGGTAGGTGTGATACTTATGCGATACACTCAAATGGTAGTAGAAGATATCTCGGACAGGAAAGACTGTGTACAAATGATACCGAGTGTGATCCTAGTGGTAGCTCTTGGAAGAATCAACTATCAAGTCCTAACGAACATCTAGAGAGTAAATGTGTCGGAGCTCAACCACAAACACGTTATTGTAGTAATCTTATTATTTGAGGAGGAACTTATGCTACGTACCAACAGAGGTGTACTGAAAAAACTACCTGTAGGTTTATAGATCGTAATGATGGAGTTCCAAACACTTGCCGCTAATCAGCCTAGATTTAAAAAAGATGCCCTCAAATCCGAGAGCATCTTTTTGCTTTTCTTTATATCTACCCCTTACAAATCACCTTCCTTGCCACCAAAAACGAATTATTCGCTTTATGCCAGTCTTCAACCTCTTTGCCTCCCTTATCAAGAAAATAGCACTTCTCTACCCAAAACCCCGCCATCTCCGCGAGCTTCTTCAGCTCTTCGAGTCCAAAGAGATGATAATACCTGTGATATACTTGCTTCTTCGCTTTCCATGGGATCATCACATCTCTCCAGTCGGCATTCCCTAGAGTAAAAACAGCCTTCAAACCAGACTGAAGCATGACCTTCCAATGCTTTCTCAGAAATCGCTCCGAAAATGCTCGATTCGTCATCACGAGTAGCCCCTCATAACGGAGTGCTCTATAGGCATTCTTCATCACCGCTAATCTTGCTTTTGCTCACGGGATATGCTGAAAGCTCGCACACGCTACTACTGCGTCAAACGACTCCTGCTTGCATCCTTCAAGGAAACTCGTCATCTCCCTACAGACAAACTTACGTCCAGGATTGGCTTCCTTCGCATACTTCAATAGCCCTGAGGAAAGATCAACTCCCGTATAGCTAAACTTCCTTCCCCATGCTTGGTCAAGATAGGAAACCAATCTTCCACTCCCGCAGCCAAGCTCTAATATTTTCGGACTCCTCATTTCCAAACTTTCCAATGCTTCCAATAAGCGTTCCCCATCAGGTCGATGCTTTCTTCTCGTCTGGGCGTATTTCTGAGCCTCAGCAGTATAAAATTGCTCCAGTTCATCTATGATCTTCATCCTTCTTTCGCCACAAGTAAACGAGCTAACTCTATCATTTTCGCTCCCGATTGCAAGGACTTTCTCCCTCAGCAGAGTCAGATTTCTTTTTGATTTTCTCGATCAATTCCGTATGATAAAGCTGTTTTAGCTTTTTCGCACCAAGATGCAGCTCATTACGAGAAATAAAAGAGCCACTTTCGATTATCAAATAGAAAAAACCTATGAAGCCTGAATCGTGCTCAAAGGTCATGAAGTGAAATCAATCAAGACTTCGCATATCAATATCCAGGATGCAGTAGTGAGGATCGATAATCATGAATGCCGACTCTATAATATGGATATTCCGCTCTATGAAAAGACCTCTCCCATTCTTGTTCCGTATTACCAAGCGAAAGCAAAGAGGAAGCTCCTTCTCAACAAGAGAGAAATCACGAGAATTGCTTCAGCGCTTGATAAGCCAGGGATGGTGCTCCTTGCATTAGAAGTCATAGTTACCAAAGGTGGTTTCATCAAAATCAAACTCGGGCTAGGGAAGCTTTAAAAAAAAGTAGAAAAAAAGCAGATCCTCAAGGAAAAGGACATCAAAAAACAAATGGATAGAGAGGTGAGTGCCTACAAATACTAATCCTCTCCCGCCGTCATTGCGAACAAAGTGAAGCAATCTAGAGACTTCAAACCCGTCATTGCGAACGAAGTGAAGTAATCCAGAGACCTCAAACCTGTCATTGCGAGTGAAGCATGGGAATCCAGAGACTTCAAACCTGTCATTGCGAGCGAAGCGTGGCAATCCAGAAGCTTCAAATCTGTCATTGGGAGCAAAGCGTAGTAATCCAGAAGCTTCAAACCTGTCATTGTGAGCGAAGCGTGGCAATCCAGAAGCTTCAAACCTGTCATTGTGAGCGAAGCGTGGCAATCCAGAGACCTGTTCCCCGGTCATCCTGAGGAGAAGCGGAACAGACCTAAAAACAAGCAAAAGAATAATCCTTCCCCAGTTTATTTCTTACAAGCCATGAAAATCATCTACAAAAAAGGTATTCGCAACGGCTATGCCAAGCTTGAAGAGGGGAGCGTGTGCCTCATCATCCCCGCCATTATGCAGGGCGATCAAGCCTTCCTCCAGAAAATGCAAACTCTAGGCGAAAAGCTCCAGCAAAAAGCCGACCAAAAGCAAAAAAATCAGATTTTTTCTCCTGAGGGCGTTCTGCTCTTTGGCGAGAGAATCCCGTTAACGGACCTCCCCCCGATCAAGGACCAAAAACAGCGAACCGCCTTCTTCAAACAAGAACTCTTTGACTACGCAAATCCGCTCTTGCAGCGCTTTGCCAGTGAGCTTGGCTTCCCGCCTATTCCGCTCACGATCAAAAAAGTGCAGTCCAAACGAGGATCCTGCACCTATGATAACCGTATTATGCTCAATCTTTCCCTCGTGCATCTCCCGACGAGGCTCACGCAGTATGTTGTTGCCCATGAGGCGTGCCACCTGCTAGCCAAACACCATCAGCCGAGTTTCCGAGCTCTTGTAGCCAAGTTTTGCCCTCATTATAAAGCATTGAGGAAAGAGCTAAAAAATCAGATTTTTATTTCCTAGTTAACTTCCTCTTAAAAGGATTTCCACCTCTTGAATGCTAATCATCAAGTTTTTTCATCATCGTAGAGCTTCGTTTGTCCCACCAAGTCTGATAGTTATCATTAGTCCAGACCGAATAAAGATTTCCAAGTAAGATGATTAAGTAGAGGAGTGCTACTATCGCTGTAGCAATACTTCAAAGCGTTTCAATTCCCGTTGCTTGTGCTACTCCAGAAAGAACCGCACCCAAGAGTGCCGGCATAATCAAAAGCCCCCACTTAAAGAAAACTCTTTTTATCAGCTGTTTTTTATTTAGAGCAGTGCCTTGCTGATTAGTAAGTTGGAGCTTCATCAGCTTTTCCACCACTCATGGGGTTCACTGAAGATTGCACTGCACTCCGTATCGGTTGAGCATCAAAAATCCCGCGATCAAAAATGCTAATGAAAACGGCATAGCAAACGCTCCTGTAAAGAGTGGAGCTCCAAACATCGTGGAAAGTCCCCATACGATACCGAGTCCTGTAGTAGGGAGCATCAGTTTTACCAATGGTTTCAGAATCACTCTCGCAATGAGGTATCTAATTTTTCCTTCATCTTCATAGAGTGCAGGGATGACAAATAGCGTCATCATCGTAGCAACGCTCAATCCAAAGATAATCGTCCACGCAAGCGGAGCAAACATTCCGTCTCCTGTCAAGGTAACCATTCCGATTACCGTAGTCAGTGTCGTGCTGAGAATCGGTTTGAGTCTTGATTTTGCGCTTTCCTTGATGGCTTGGGGTCTAGAGTAGCCGAGTTTCTGGTTTTCATTTGCACTATCAATGAGAATGATCGCATTATTTACTACGATTCCCGTCAAAGCAATAAATCAGATCAAGAACATCATTCCATAGGGAATCCCAACGATCCAGAGTCCATACGTTGCTCCCAAAAATCCCATAACCACACTATAGAGGATAATCCCCGGCTGAGTATAGCTATCAAACTGCAGCACCAAGATAGCAAAAATCCCGATAATTGAAATCAAAAACGCCATAAGCATCGCATTCAAGAGATCAGCATTATCTTCCGTTTCTCCTCCTTTTGCATAAGTGACTCCTTTAGGGAATTTGTAGGCTTGTGCAAATTGTGTGAGAGCAGCATTTACATTTTCAGCCTTTGCCCCTTGCTCAAGGTTTGATTGCACAGAAATCGTGATCGTGCCGTTATCTCTTGAAATCTTGCTAATCGCAGGAGCAAAACTATAGGATCCTACACTCGCGAGGGCAACCTTCCCTTGTTGAGTTGAGAAGAAGCTTCCCATGAGGTTGTCAGGACTGACCTCTTTTGTAAAGTCTGCATATTTAATCTTGAGGTCATGGGTTTCAACATTATCCGTGAAAGAGCCAGCTTTGATACCATTCAGTGAAAAATAAAGTTCGGGAGCAAAATTCCTTGGCGTCAAATTCAGCAATGCTAACTTTTGTCTATCAAGGGTAAAGACGAACTCTCCAGGACTTTCTTCAGCAGTGCTCTTTACATTCTTAGTTCACGGCACTCCTTTGAGAAAAGTTTTGAAGTCCTCAACTACACGTATGAGTTCAGTAAGCTCATCAATACTACTGGCAGTAAGTTTGATTCCGATCTCAGCACCATCACTTGGACCATTACTTTGCACTTTGGATTCCACCGTAATTCCCTCTTGCTTCAAGAATGCAAGCTGCTCTTCAATCTCCTTTTCAATAGCAAAGCTGTCTCTTTCTCTCTCTTCTTTTGGCACAATGCGGATGCTCAAAGTTGCCGTATTATCAGTTAGCTTCCAACTGTAGTTCCTTAGCTCAGGAAGCTTCCCAATGATAGATTCAGTTTGTTGAGTCTTTGCATAGAGCGTCTCTGTAGTAGTCCCTTCCTTCGCAGACAAAACAATCGTAAGATACTCGTTATCCGTTTTTGGCATCATCAAAAAACCTACCCTCGGACTGACAAAAACAACCGTGATGATCAGGAGAATAATCGGAATCAGAATTAGGGTAATCCTCGTCTTAGCACTTTTCAAGAGGGGAGTCAGCGTCCTCTCATATCGAGAGATCACCGCAGAAAAGATACGTTCACGAACCCCAGAGACTTGAGCGTTCTCAAGCTGAGTTTTGCCTGATCTATCGTCTACAAGCAGCGCTTGTTCTTCAGGATTGAGGAGATTTTCATCCTCTGAGCTTGAGGTGTAGCTGGTTCTATTCTTAGTAAACTTTGAAAAAAGTGCTGGTGTCAGCGTAAGCGAGATAAAGAGTGAAGCCAGAAGCGTAATAAAGATCGTGATCGGGATAAAGGACAAAAACTTCCCCATAATCCCTGGCAAAGTCAGCATCGGAACGAAAACAATAACCGTCGTAGCTGTCCCAGAAATCAGCGAATTTTTATACGTTCTCACAGAGAGCAACGCCGCATGCATTGGAGAGAATCAGAGTTTTATATTTTCACTTGCCCCTTGAATGATTACCGTTGCCGTATCAATAGCAATTCCCAGACAAATAATCAGTGAGAAATTAGTCAAAAAATTCAGACTCAATCCGAGATAGTTCAGCACAAAGAACGTCACGAAAAATGCCAAAGGAATAGAAACCGTAGCCACAAAAGACTCCATCGCCCCGACAAAAAATCCCACAATCAAAAAGACGATCAGCATCGTGCTAAGCATATTGACTGCTAGATTATTGTAGTCTTTGGAGAGTTCTGCACCAAGATCCAAGGTATAAAAAGAGCTCAGCTCCGCATATTCAGCATCTTGAAGAGCAGCTGCTATACTTTCTTTCGCCTGCTTACTACTAGAGAGAATGCTGGCTCCTGCCCTTTTATTAAACGTTAGGCTAACTGCAGCTTTCCCAATCCCTTTCTCTTTGGTCCCGACACGGAGAATGCTATCTTTATCGTCATAGACTTTCTTGATCTCCGCGAGCTGACCAAGCGGAATACTTTTTCCTTCCCCCAATAAAATTGGCAACGCCTGTAGTTCTTCCTCAGACTTAAGTTCTCCATCAATCCTAAAATCATAGTTCATCGTTCAGAGTTGATGATTTCCTAGCGGTTGGTTGCTTGTAAAGGATTGAAGCTGCCCAGCAATCTGAGTAAGTGAAAGCCCAAGACTTTCTATTCTCTGTTTATCTACCAAAAGCTCAAGAGTATACTTATTTCCTCCTTCGATCTCTATGGTATCAATAGCACCTTTTCCTTCCAGTTCTGCTTTGAGTTGATTAGCTTTGGTCTTGAGGTAGTGCTGATCCATCGCAGGATTTTCAGCATAGAGGAGCAGGGTAAAAAGCCTATCTTTAGGAGTGTCAATCTCGGTAACCGTCGGAGATTCTACATTCTCAGGAAAAGAAAGCTGACTCACTGCATCTTTAATCTTGGAACTCATATCGGTTGCCTTGACTTTGTCCGTTAGTTCGACGAGGATAGAAGAAACATTCTTGCGAGAGGTCGAGGTAAGCTTCTTCACTCCATCCATATTCTTGATCTTCTTCTCAATCTTCTGGGTGATAAGCTGATCAATCTCACGAGGATTCCCTCCAGGATATACCGTCGCAATAGAAACCATTCCGAGTTGCACTTCAGGGTAGGACTCTTTTGGGAGGCTCATCAGTGCAGTCAGCCCCAACATCACGATCAATCCTAGCACCAGAAACGTTGCTCTCCACTGCTTAATCCAAAATCAAAAAAAGCCTCCTTGGAGCCTCGCCTTAAAAGATGCCGTATCTTTCGTCATTCCAAAAACCTAAAGCTAAAAATCCAAGCCATTACAACGAATTCCTTTCAAAAAGCAAGAGGGATTTGGAGGAAAAGCAGGGGAGTGCATCCTTCTTTCAAAGAGAAAAACCTGAGTTTAGACCCAGATTTTTTTCTATTTTTAGTATTGAGACTAACGAGACTAAAGCCCTAATGCCCTAATGCCCATCAATCATTCCTTTCAAGACCTTGTAGTCAATCTTTCCTGTTCAGAGGAGTGGAATCGCACCAATTTTCTTGATATGATTAACCTGAATCAGATTGGAAACCCCTTTCGATCTCAAATAGCTATTTACTTCTTTCAAGCTAATCTTCAGGTCAACGACAAAGAGCGTTATTTCGATTCCATGTTCATGCTCTTTCCCCTCAAGTGCAAGATTCGCTTCTCCGCTATTCCCTCGTTGCTCCAAGAGCAGTCCTTCTAGAAACGGCAGAGAAATCATCTCTCCTCACAGCTTCAAAAACCTTTTCTTCCTCCCAGTGATGTAGAGATACCCATCCTTATCGCGATAGCCCAAATCTCCCGTCCTATACCAAACCTTTCAATCCTGCTCCCAGAATGGGCTTTCAATGCTCTGATCGGGATAGCCGGAGAAAACATTCGGACCGCAGTAATAAATCATCCCTTCTTGATTCTGCTTCAATACTTCTTGCGTGTTGAGATCCAGAATGCAAAGCTCCCCATTCCCTACAGCAATCCCTACCGATTGAGCTTTCTGCTTTTCAATCGGATTGATCGCAATGATCGGACTACACTCAGTAATCCCATAGCCTTCAAGAATCACCCCATGAGGCACCACTTGCCTAAATCTCTCAAATAAACTCTCCGAACATTTCTCTCCTCCCGTAATCACATAACGCAGTGATGCAAGTTGCTCACTTTTCGCAACATTCAAAAGATTCCTCAAGAAGGTCGGAGTCGTCGCAAGCAACGTAGGTTTGCTATGAGCAATCAATTGTGCAACCGTCAACGAATCATTAGGATCAGGTGTGCTGACACTCCTAAACCCTGCCACCAACGGGAACACCGTATTGACCGTAAACCCAAAACTATGAAACGGTGGTAAATAGCAGAAGAATCTCTCATCTTGCTTGATATGCATAATGCTCAATGCTCCTATCAGATTAGAAATCAGATTCTTGTGGGTGAGTGGCACCGCTTTCGGTAGGGCCTCACTTCCTGAGGTATAAAGCACGACCGCAGGATCCTCACTAGACTGAGGAGGCAATGGGAATACCCAGCTCTTCGCCAAAGCCTTGAGCTTGCGATAAAGCGGAATCTTCTTCAATAAATCCTCCAAAAAGATAAATTCATACTCTTTCAGCCGTTCAATATTGAGCTTGTTGAAAAACGCTTTTGAGGTCAGAATCTTTTTCGTCTTTGAAAACTTCACACAGTGTGCAAATGCACTTTGAGGATGCGTCCAGTTCATCATTACCGGCACTTTTTCTGCCAAATATGCTGCCAAGAGCAATACATTCATACTTCCGACCGCTGGCAACATAATCCCAATCTGCTTCCCAGGGATCGCTTTCAGATAGTCGCTAATCAAAAACGCTTTCAATACAATGTCTTTCCTCTTCTGCATCCCATACATCACATCATAGCTCTGCGTTGCATTCGGATCAGCTTTCCATTGCTTCTTAAACAGCTCCAAAATCGTCATATCTTCATCAAACTCCTTCTGAGGCTCTCCATACTCCTTGTTCTCTTGCCTCCATTCACAAGGAGGGAAATCAGATTTCTCATTCGGGGTTTTCCCCATCGCCATCGCTACCAAATCCGCAACCGTTTTCAGTTCTAGAAGGGGAGTGTTTGATGCTCCTGCATAGCGAGTCAGGATGAAATTCTTGATCTCCGCCATATCAAGCGAATCTAAATACAGATCCAAAATCAGATTACTTTCTAGTGTAATCTCTGCTTGCTGAGGTAACTCCCTAATCCTCCTTAGCTCCGCACAAACCGTCGCTACGACCTCCTCAGCAAACTCAAATCCTTCATAGCCATTCACTGTTTGGAGATCCTCTATAGAATTTCTCACGTGTGCAGGCAACACTTTCCCTTCGACATCGTTGTAGTAGAAAAAGTGAGGGATATACTTTACCTTCTCTTCCCCTTTTTCGTTATAAAACGCTTCTAAAGTCTGATTGAAAACCTCTAATCCTTCTTTGCTCGCTTGTTTGACTTTTTCCGTCATATCACAAAACTCCAGCTCAACCTTCCTCCTTGGTGAGAAAACAAACCCATTTGCTAGTAGGTAGAAAAGCCCTTTCACGATCCCTCCGACTAAACTCGGTGTCTCTCCTGTCCAAGCGTTCGACCAAATGCTTCCCCAGAGCCCTCTGGTTCTTACAAGCAAAACTCTTGTCTTTTTCCCTAATCCTTGCACTGTCTGATACGCAGCTCTCTTCCCTCACAGCGATTCAAACCCTTGCCCTGCTAGTTGCCCAGACGGATACAGCAATACCGAATCCCCTTGTGCCAACGCTTCTTGTAAGGCTTCCATAGCCGAGTTGAGCTTCTCTTCTCTCGGTGCTAATCCTTTCTTCTCTCTTGCCATCTCGACGATGCTGATCGTCCCAATCCAACGAAACAGCCACCTCAAAAAGAAATTCTCCGCAAACCTCGAAGTCGCTACCGGTCTCAGCTTCCTCTCCGGATAAAACATCGCCCACAACAACACAGGATCCAAATACGCGATATGATTCGGCAGAATGAAATAGTTGTATTCTGGATCGAGCTTTGGGAAATGCTTCACACTAATCGTGTAGCGCGCTTTCATCATCCAGAGAAAAAGCTTGGTAATTCGTTGCATAGCAAAAAGGGAAGATAAAACTTACCTTCTAGTATAGAAACTTTTCTTATTTTAGCAAGTTTTCTTTCCCTTTTTTATATCTTTATAGTGTTAAAAAAACAGAAAAATCTGATCTTCTCCAAAGGGTATCCTCCGCCCTCCAGTAAACCCCTCTTCGCCTCCCTCGCACAGACAGGAAAAATCATAGAGTGATCGTTTTCTCCCTCACGCAGACCAGTAACATCAAATCTTCCTCTATGCTCGTCCTCCTGTCCCTCCTATAAATCCAAAAAAAGTGGAGTTTCTCGCTATCCAAGCAATCCACCCCACCAAAAAGATCAGATTTCTCCTTGTTTTACAGAAGACAAAGAGAGGCTATTTTATTTTTTATCCAATCCATTTGTTCTGACCTCATTTTTAGATACGAAAAAGTTTACTTTTAAGACAGGCCTGCCTACACCTTCATAAATACTAAAGAATTTCTTTAAGGGGATATTATGGTATTTAGTAGGACAATCACATGGTTGCTTATGCCCTTTCTTGCAGGGATCTTTCCCAGTAAAAGGATCCTCTATACGCCATCCAATAGTTTCGTCTACATCAAGGTAGCCTGTCGCTACATGATTATAAACAAAAATCTGAATTCCATTGATTTTTTCTCCCTTCTTTCTAAAATTATCTACAGCTTTTAAGAACTCATCATATGTTAAATGTCTTTTTTTGCTTGTTCTTCCATCAATATTTCATTTGTATTGTGGAATATGTCTATAATCATAATTAATTAGCTTAACGGCATCATCAACAGGAAGGGTTATGTCAAGTAAGATCTTTGCTTGTTCAGAAGTAATCCTCCCACATAACGTAGAGCTTGAACGTAAATAGGGAGGCGTTTGTATGAGGCGTCCATTGACGCTAACTGATATCTTGTCTTGCTCTTCAGTATAATTCCTAGGCACAGTGTATCTCACTGGATCATGAGAGAAAACCTTACGTGCAGCAGAATTTTTATCTTTAAGGTAAGCAATTAATCCCTTTTTATTAATATAGATAGTTGCTCCTTTTTTCCAAAGTTGTGCCCATTTATCATTATCATAAATACTTAGCTTATCTGAGGGATGGTAATATTGCCCATCTACTTTTACTACACAGAAATTCCTCAATATATGCTCATAGACACCAATATTCCTATCTGTTATACTATCTTGTTTTGGCCTATACTGAATTCCTTTTCTCCCTAAAAGATCATTAACCAAAAATCCTATTGGACCAGTATTATTAATCTTATAGGCGTAACTAAACTTTTCACTATCCTTCTGAGCGACAGGGCTTCAGAGTAGAGATTTCCTTGTTGCAATCATTTCTCTTATACTATCTCCCGTAGCTGGCATCCTTATCTTGATGATATCTCCAGGATTAAGTTTAGACTGTAGGTCAGGAAAAGACGCAGTAGATGTTCCTTTTTTTACCTGTTTGATAAGCTTAATCTGCGGGTTCTTTGCAAGAGTGGAGAATACTGCTTTTTTTGCAAAATCATCATTTTTAAGACTTGAAAGTCAAACATTCTCCATGAGGATATTTGACCGAGTATCTCCCTCTTTTACAGTATAGAGAACTTCCTCAGCAGTTAAGATTTCCTCAATTTCCTTCATACTTTCGTCCGTGGTAGTTTGTCTGTCATTTGGTTCACTTTCGATCCGTTTAGTAATAGATTCCTCATTGTCTCCTCCCTTTCTATGGTCAGAAGGAGTACGAACACTAGTGGATGTATCACGGTAGCCCGTGTAGTCCACTTCTTCTATTAAGGAACGCTTAGATTCATCATCATCGCTACACAAGAAGTTATCTTTTGAGTGTATCAAAACGGAGAACAAACAAGCAGCAACAGCAACAAAGGCAAGCTTGAGTTCTTCCTTATGAAAGTTAACGATACGATTTCCCGGAGTATTTGGTTTTTTCATGGAATTTTCATCAATCATATAAAAAGTAAGACGTTCTTTATTTAAAGTTATCTCGATCTCAACTTATTGTCGGTGTAAGTTTTCAAATTCTTTTATTTTTATGACTATGACATCTCCAGGACTTAAGTTTCTTGGATCAAACTTTCCTTTTGTAGTTTGCCCTTCCTTTATTTTCATAATAAATCCCTTCTCACATGCCACACGAATGATATCCTCTCTTACACTAGGGATCCCGCTTAGTGTTCAGCTGCTTTTGAGATTCGTTACAATGGAATACATACTTTCACCTTCTTTTACAAAATGAGAGAGTTCTCCTGTAGCTGATACTTTGTCGATAGTCTCTGATTCTGAGTCTCTCTTGATAGAGTCTTTTTGTTCAGTAGTAACTTTTTTAGGATTCTTCTTTTTCCATGAATTTAAGGTGTTAGATACTGGGAGTCATAAGGAAAAACCTAAGAGAATAGCTATATACCATTTATTTCTTTGTAATTTCTGCTTAATGTTCTCTCCCAGAGTAGTTATGGAATTGGTATTCACTGTTGTGTCTACGTTCTGATGAGGAGTTCTGTGTTTTTTGTTGTGGTTATTTTCGCCATTTCTCTCTCCTTGGCTATTTTCTCTTTGAGAGCCTCTGTTCTTTTTTCATTTTCCCTGCTGAGGATTATCATGCTCTTGTCCGCCTGGATTGGAATCTCTATGGTTTTTATTGTGGTTATTTTCGCCATTTCTCTCTCCTTGGCTATTTTCTCTTGGGAGAGTAGCTTGAGAGTCTCTGTCCTGCTGAGGATTATCATCTTCTTGTCCGCCTGGATTAGCTTCAAGAGTCTTCTTTATTTCTTCACTAAATCCAGGATTATGCTTATCTAGAAGTTTACAATACTGTTGTTCTGTTTTTTCTACTTTTTTAGCAAAAGCGCGGTTAATACCTAACGCATTTATAAGATCACGCACATTAAGCTCCTCTATGTCGTTACCTAAAATATCTTTTGACATGAGTATAATATACAAGAATTAAAAATCAAATACTGATTAATTTCAAATTTTCTGCATGTGTTTTTGTAGGGCCTTTTGGAGTTTGGTTTTATTGATTTTTATAGGTATGCCATATTTGAGCATTGATTTTCAATTAAGTTCTTCCTCTCCTTGCCATATGATTCCTCATTCATTGAGAGCATCTTGCATATGCTTAAAGCTCAACGTAGAATCATTCAGAACAAGTGAGCTTTTACATAAAGCAACAATTCCTAATCACCGTGGAATGTTAGAAGGAACGATCTCTAGTATCTCCTCAGCATTTGAACTTTCATGATCATTTATCTCCCCAAAATGTGGATTATTTGCATCTGAAAATCAGATTTTTAGTCTTCCATTTGATGTCGTGTCCTGAGTAAGAATACTCTGCATCGCGTTAACGAGCTCAGTTTGATTGACGACGATAATATCTCAAACATTAACTTTATCAGAGCTTCTCAAAGGAGAAATGTTTAGTTTCCCCTCAATTCTCTCCATTTTTCAAATGATAAGAGGATTGCTATCAATAGCTTGTTGTATATCTCTAGGAGCAAGACCTCTAGGAAGTTGAGCCTCACAAATCTCGAGAGCTACTTGTTGCTGCTGAATCTGAAAACTGGTTAAATTAACGTCTCATTCTATTCCCCACTCTCCTACAGCCTTCATGAATTCTTCATTTGTCCCTAAAAGATACTCTGAAGAATTTGCTCATTCAAACTCTTCGTATTGAGTATGTTGAAGGTTAAGGTATCTTGAGTTATCGTTTTGTGTGGGATTAGGGCTATAACATCATGCAATAACCAATCAAATAAGAGTATAGTAAATCTTATTTTTCAGTTTTTCTCTCTTATCCGCAAAAATTGTGTTAGCCACAGAATTTTTATTAGCCACAGAATTTTTTTGCGAAGAAGGATAT
>ERZ773067.868-NODE-868-length-17059-cov-5.299988_pt1 | contig 17059 bp, 15 predicted proteins | sample MGYA00580622_ERZ773067 | MGnify/ENA primary metagenome ERZ773067 (study PRJEB29015, sample SAMEA2737998) | human oral metagenome | biome: human oral; feature: human-associated habitat; material: dental | place: China | collected 2113 ...
ATACACTTGAGCGCTCATGGTGTATGTAAATGGAGAACGGGCGCGGTGGGGCAAGCCCCACCCTGCGTTGTATCCGCTTATTTCGGCGCTTTTTCTTTGATGCGTTTGATGAGGTCGGCGGCCTGCGGCGAGGCTTTGGTGGCTTCTTCGTGCATCGGCAGGACTTTGGCGGCAAAGGCGGCGGTGTCCACGTCTTCCACGAAGGTCACGCCCAGTTTGTCTTTGGCTTCTTTGATGACTTTGTCGGTGTTTTCTGCCCACAGGTCTTTTTGCAGCATCATCGATTCGCGCGCGGCTTTTTTGATGGCTTGCTGTTGTTCGGGGGTGAGTTTGTCCCAGTCTTTGGTGCTCATGACGAGGACGTCCGGGATCATGGTGTGGCGGTCGTAGCTGTAGAATTTTGAGACTTCGCCGTGGCGGTTGTCGACCAGTGCGGATTCGTTGTTTTCTGCGCCGTCCACCACGCCTTGTTGCAGCGCGGTGTAGAGTTCGCCGAAGGCGATGGGTGTCGGGTTAGCGCCCAGCAGTTCGACCATTTTCACCGCGGTCGGGCTGGGCTGGACGCGGATTTTCATGCCTTTGAGGTCGTCCGGGGTTTTGATGGCTTTGCCCGCGTAGAAGGAGCGGCTGCCCGCGTCGTAGTAGGTGATGCCGATGAAACCTTTGTCTTTGGAGGCGTTCAGGATTTCTTCGCCGATGTCGCTAGTGAGGACGTCGTAGTAGTGGTCTTCGTTTTTGAAGATGTAGGGCTGGTTGAAGACGCTGTAGAGCGGCTCAAATGCTTCGAGTTCGGCGGCGTTGCTTTTCGCCAGCGCCAAGCCGCCGCTTTGTACGAGTTCAACGGATTCGCGCTGGGTGCCGAGCTGGGCGTTCGGGTAGATGCGGATTTTGATTTCGCCATTGGTGTATTCCTTCACTTTGTCGGCAAACGCCTGCATTGCTTTGTGGACGGGGATTTCTTTGCTTTGGTTGTGGCTCAGTTTGAGGGTGACGGCGGCTTGCGCGCTGAAGGCAAGCGAGGCGACGGCTGCGGCAAGCAGGGCTTTTTTGAGGTTCTTCATGTGATTCTCCGGTGAAGTGTTGTGAAATTCAGGTGATGAAATGGTGATAGGTGTATATTGCCGCGCTACTCGACCAATGTCAAGGTCTGGTTGACCAATTATTCAAGACTGGTTAAACTGCATTTGTCGCGCGTTGCGCCCCGCTTCTTTTTTCTTTTTAGGAGAACCCGCTATGTCTGAAACTCCGTCTGTGTTGCCGCGTTCGCGGCTGGATGCGCTTGCTTTGTGGGTGCAAAGGGTCAATGGTTTTGTTTTGACGGTGCTGGCGTTCGCGCTGGTCGCGTGTGTGGTGTGGCAGGTGGCCTCGCGCTATGTCACCAGCACGCCGAGCACGGTGACTGACGAGCTGGCGCGTTTTATTTTTATGTGGGTTGGGCTTTTGGGCGCGGCGCAGGCGTCGGCGCTGAAGCAGCATCTGGCGATTGATTTGCTCGCCATCAAGCTCAAGGGCGGCGCGAAGCGCGCGCTGAATCTGGTCATTGAGTGCTGCATCATGTTGTTCGCCACGCTGGTGATGATTTATGGCGGCTGCCTGCTCACCGCCAAGACGTTTGCCAACGCGCAGGTGACGCCCGCGTTGCAGGTGCCGATGGGCTATGTCTATCTGGTCGTGCCGCTGGCCGGGGCGCTGCTGGTGTTTTTTGCGCTGGTGGCGGTTGTTGATGAATTGAAGCGGGAGGGTTAAGCCATGTCTGTGGAATTATTGAGTATTGTCGTTCTGTTCGGCGTTTTCTTCTTGCTGATGTTTTTGAGCGTGCCGGTGTCGATTTCTATCGGCCTGGCGACGATTGCGACGGTGTTGTTATCGCTGCCGTTTGACAACGCGATGTTCGTCTCCGCGCAGAAGATGATTACCGCGCTGGACAGCTTCGCCCTGCTGGCGCTGCCGTTCTTTATTCTTGCAGGGAACATCATGAACCGCGGCGGCATCGCCATGCGCCTCATCAATCTGGCGCTGGTGCTGGCGGGACGGCTGCCGGGCGCGCTCGCGCATTGCAACGTCATCGCCAATATGCTTTTCGGCTCGATTTCCGGCTCGGCGGTCGCAGCCGCGGCAGCGGTCGGCGGCACGATGGGCGAGATGGAGCGCAAGGCGGGTTACGACCCCGGCTATGCGGCGGCGGTCAATATCGCTTCCTGCCCGACGGGGCTACTCATCCCGCCGAGTAACACCTTCATCGTCTATTCGACGATTTCCGGCGGCACCTCCGTCGCCGCCCTCTTCCTCGCGGGATATCTGCCCGGCATCCTGATGGGACTGGGCATCATGGTCGTCGCCGGTGTCATCGCTTGGCGCAAGAAGCTGCCGGTGAACGAGCGCGTGCCGCTCAACGCCGCCGTTGGCGCTTTCCTGCAAGCCATCCTGCCGCTGTCGCTCATCATCATCGTCATCGGCGGTATCGTCAAAGGCACCTTCACCGCCACCGAAGGCTCGGCGATTGCGGTCGTCTATGCGCTCTTCCTTGCGGTCGTCGTCTATCGCGAAATCAAGATTAAAGACCTGCCGAAAATCTTTTTGGATTCCATGGTGACCAACGCCATCGTCATGCTGCTCATCGGCTGCTCCTCCGGCATGAGCTGGGCAATGGCCAACGCCGACATCCCCATCATCATCGAAGAAGCCATCCTCGCTCTCTCCGAGAACAAAGTCATCATCCTGCTGACCATCAACCTGATTTTGCTCGTCGTCGGCTTCTTCATGGACATGACGCCCGCCATCCTCATCTTCACCCCGATCTTCCTGCCGATTGCCGAATCGCTCGGCGTTGACCCGGTGCATTTCGGCGTGATGATGACCTTCAACCTCTGTATGGGCATCGTCACCCCGCCGGTCGGCAGTTGCCTCTTCGTCGGCTGCTCGGTGGGCAAAGTGCGCCTCGCGCAAGTCATCCCCTACATGCTGCCGATGTACATCGCGATGATCATCACCCTGCTGCTCGTCACCTTCATCCCGAAAATCTCGCTCTTCCTGCCGCAACTGCTGATGGGCTACGGAGGCTAAACCATGCAAACCCTCAAAAACTGGACGCTTGACCACGAAAACCCGGACGGCATCACCCTCAGCGTCGAAGACCGCCACCTGCTGCACATCATCGTACTGGAAGACGACATCTGGCGCGTCTGGCTACAAAAAAACGGCGAGACGACACTGGACCGCAGCTGGCTCATCTCGCCGCCAGCCGCCCCCAACGGCGAGACCGGTCGCCCGCGCGCGAGCCGCGACGGCTTCACCTGCCCGCCCGTTACCATCAACGAAACTGCCGACGGCCTCACCGTCAGCGGTAGCCGCCTGCGCCTGCACATCCGCCGCCCGCTACAACTCATCTGGGAAGCGTTAGAACACGGCGCATGGCAACCACTTGCCGCCGACCGCCCGACCGGCGCCTACGAACTCGGCCGCCGCCGCGATGACATCGCCCACTACATGACGCACGACGACCGCGACCGCTATTACGGCCTCGGCGAAAAAGCAGGCACCATCGACCGCAGCGGCAAAAAATACCAAATGCGCAGCCTCGACGCGCTCGGCTACAACGCCGAAACCACCGACCCGCTCTACAAACACTGGCCGTACTACCAAGTACGCAGCGCCGCGGGGGCGCACTACGGCGTGTTCTACGACAACCTCAACACCGCCCGCTTCAACATGGGCAACGAAATCGACAACTACCACCCGCGCTACCGCAGCTACTACGCCGAAGGCGGCGACCTCGACTACTACCTCATCCACGGCGAAAACATCGCCGCCGTCACCAAACGCTTCCTGCACCTCACCGGCAAAAACACCTTCCCGCCCAAATGGAGCCTCGGCTACTCCGGCTCCACCATGAGCTACACCGACGCCCCGGACGCCCAACAACAACTACAAAAATTCATCGCGCTGTGCCGCGAACACGCCATCCCCTGCGACAGCTTCCAACTCTCCTCCGGCTACACCAGCATCAACGGCAAACGCTACGTCTTTAACTGGAACCGCGACAAAATCCCCGACCCGAAAGCACTCGCCCAAACCTTCCGCGATGCGGGCATCCGCCTCGCCGCCAACATCAAACCCTGCCTGCTGCACGACCACCCGCGTTACCGCGAAGCCGCCGCAAAAAACCTGTTCGTGCAAGACAGCGACAGCGGCGCGCCGGAAACCTCCATGTTCTGGGACGCCGAAGGCTCGCACCTCGACTTCACCAACCCGGCAACCGGACAATGGTGGCGCGACAACGTCAAAGCACAACTACTCGACCTCGGCATCGGCTCAACCTGGAACGACAACAACGAATACGAAATCTGGGACGGCGACGCACGCTGCCACGGCTTCGGCACACCCATCGCCATCCGCCACATCCGCCCGCTGATGCCGCTGCTCATGATGCAAAACTCCTGGCGGGCGCAGCGCGAACACAACCCGCACGAACGCCCCTACCTCATCTCGCGCAGCGGCTGCCCCGGCCTACAACGCTACGTCCAAACCTGGAGCGGCGACAACCGCACCAGCTGGCACACCCTCAAATGGAACATCCGCATGGCAGCCGGCATGAGCCTCTCCGGCATGTACCACATCGGCCACGACATCGGCGGCTTCGCCGGGCCAAAACCCGACGCCGAACTCTTCCTGCGCTGGATCCAAAGCGCGCTGCTCCTGCCGCGCTTTACCATCCACTCCTGGAACGACGACCACACCGTCAACGAACCGTGGATGCACCCATCCATCACCGCCGCAGTGCGCGACGCCATCCGCCTGCGTTACCGCCTCATCCCCTACCTCTACACCCTGCTGTGGCAGGCAGCAACCCAAGACGAAGCCATCGTCCGCCCGACCTTCCTCGACCACGAACATGATGAGGCCACCTACGCCGACACCGACGACTACCTGATCGGCCGCGACCTCCTCGTCTGCCCCGTCACCGCGCCCGGCGTGCGCGCACGCGACATCTACCTGCCGGACAACACCCTCGGCTGGTACGACTACCACAGCGGCGAGTACCACAGCGGCGGACAAACCATCCGCGTGCAAGCCCCCTTGGAGCGTCTGCCCTTATTCGTGCGCGCGGGCAGCATCATCGCCGAAGGCGCACTTATGCACGCCGACAGCCCCGCCGCCGATAGCGAACGCACCCTGCGCCTCTACCCGGCCAAAGGCAACGAAAAAAGCGAAGGCACCCTCTACGACGACAACGGCACCGCCGCAGACGGCGCACACTGGCAACTACACTGGCGGATGCACGGCCACGGCGACGAACTCTACCTGCGCCTCGACGCGAGCGGCGACTACCAACCCGCCTACCTCGACAACCTGCGCGTCACCCTGCCGCCGAATGAGACCCGCCGCCTCATCATCAGCGGCAATATCGACGTACAACAAACGTAGCGTAGGGCAAGCCCCACCATAAAAAACCGGCAGCACGCGAACCTATCGCGACAACCGCGTAGGGTGGGGCTTGCCCCACCATGAAAAACCGGCAACACGCGAACCTATCGCGACGACCACGTAGGGTGGGGCTTGCCCCACCATGAAAAACCGGCAACACGCGAACCTATCGCGACGACCACGTAGGGTGGGGCTTGCCCCACCATGAAAAACATATTTGAATTGCGCAGTGGGCTTGCCCACTACAAACCCGCCATCAGCACCGGAAACACCATGCCAAACTACCGTCGCGACTACACCAAAGGCGGCACCTACTTCATCACCGCCGTCCTGCAAGACCGCCGCTGCGACTGGCTCACCCGCCACATCACCGCATTTCGCACAGCATGGCAGGAAACCGCTAGCCGCTACCCCTACAAAACCATCGCCATCACCATCCTGCCCGAACACTTCCACGCCATCCTGCAACTCCCAGAAGACGACGACAACTACTCCACGCGAATCAGCGCCCTGAAAAGCGCCTTCAGCCGCCGCCTCCCGGCGCACTGCCGCAACCCCAATCCGAGCCAACAAAACAAACAAGAAACAGGCATCTGGCAACGGCGCTTCTGGGAACACCGCATCCGCGACGAATCCGACCTACAGCGGCACGTTTTCTACACCTACTACAACCCGGTCAAACATGGCTACGTCCGGCGCGTCATTGACTGGCCGTACACATCGTTCCATCGCGACGTACAGCGAGGTCTGTTTCCACCTGACTGGGGCGGTGAAATTGAACCCGGCATCCGCAACCTCTACCCGGAATAACAAAACCCGTTTACCCACGGTGGGGCAAGCCCCACCCTACAGCCCGGAGAAACCATATGCCACATAAACACATCAAAAAAAACGGCAAGCTCCTGAGCCATGAAGAACTGACAGCACAACTGCTGGCACAACCCGGCGTTGCTGAAGAAATTGCGCGCCTAAACCGCGAAGAATACGCCCTGCTTGATCAAGCACTCACCGCGCGCAAATCTTCTGCCGTAACCCCGTAGGGTGGGGCTCGCCCCACCCTACCCTTCCCCAAAACCCCGGAGCCCTCCATGCAAACCTTCCTTACCGACGACTTCCTCCTGCACAACGACACCGCGCGCGTCCTCTACCACGACCACGCCAAACACCAACCCATCTACGACTACCACTGCCACCTGCCACCGGCAGACATCGCCGCGAACCGAGCGTTCGCCGACCTGACCGCCATCTGGCTCGAAGGCGACCACTACAAATGGCGCGGCCTGCGCACCCTCGGCATCGCCGAACGCCTCATCACCGGCAACGCCAGCCCGCGCGAAAAATTCCAAACCTACGCCGAAGCCGTGCCGCACTTCATCGGCAACCCGCTCTACCACTGGACGCACCTCGAACTCAAACGCCCCTTCGGCATCACCACCCTCCTAAACGGCGACACCGCACAAAGCGTCTGGGACGAAGCCAACGCCCGCCTCGCCGAACCCGCCTTCACCGCGCGCGGCATCCTCGAACAAATGAACGTCAAAATGGTCGGCACCACCGACGACCCGGTGGACGACCTCGCGCATCACGCCGCCATCGCCGCCGACAACAACTTCAACATCGCCATCCGTCCCAGCTTCCGCCCGGACAAAGCGCTCAAAATCGAACACGGCGACTACCTCAACTACCTGCAAAAACTCGAAGCGGCGAGCGGCTACACCATCCGCCGTTTCCACGACCTGACCGCCGCACTCGCGCAACGCCTCGACCACTTCGCCGCGCACGGCTGCATCGCCTCCGACCACGGTCTCGAAATCCTGCGCTACGCCGCCGTCCCGGACGAACAAACGCTGGATGCCATCCTCGCCCTGCGCTTCAACGACAAACCGCTGACCGACAACCAAATCGCCCGTTTCCAGAGCGCGCTGCTCGTCTGGCTGGGGCGCGAATACCACCGCCGCGGCTGGGTCATGCAACTGCACATCGGCCCCATCCGCAACAACAACAGCCGCATGTACGCCCGCCTCGGCGCAGACAGCGGCTACGACTCCATCGGCGACCGCCCCATTGCCGACAACCTCGCCGCGCTCCTGGACGCGATGGACAAAACCAACGAACTGCCGAAAACCATCCTCTACACCATCAACCCGCGCGACAACGCCCTGCTCGCCACCATGTGCGGCAACTACCAGGGCGAAGGCATCCGCGGCAAAGTGCAATACGGCTCCGGCTGGTGGTTCAACGACCAAAAAAACGGCATGATTGAACAACTGACCACGCACGCGCAGATGGGCATCCTCTCCACCTTCGTCGGCATGCTCACCGACAGCCGCAGCTTCCTCTCCTACACCCGCCACGAATACTTCCGCCGCATCCTCTGCAACCTCATCGGCGGCTGGGTTGAGGCGGGCGAAGCGCCGCGCGACCTCAAACTGCTCGGCACGATGGTCGAGAACATCTGCTACGGCAACGCCGCACAGTATTTCGGCAGCTAAACCGCAACCTACAAAAAAACCGCCAGTTTCTGGCGGTTTTCCTATTTTCCCTTTGGGCTTAGGGGCTGTTGACAATTCGACGAACGAGCCCCTCGCCCTCTGGGAGAGGGGGGGTAAAAACCGCGTAGCGACAATATTCACAACGAATGGTCAACACGCCCTGAAAACCCGTTTAATATCTACCAGAAGCCCCGCACTCAAATCTATCCATGAACCCCGACCGCAACCAACTACGCCGCGACATCCGCGCCGCGCGCCGTGCCGTTCCGCCCGCCGAACGCCAGCAGATAAGCGAAACAACCGCCGCCACCGTCCTCAACTGGCTGCGCGCACGCGACGACATCCGGCGCGTCGCCACCTTCCTCGCCCTGCCGGAAGAAATCGACACCGCAGCGCTCAACCGCGCCTTGTGGCAGGCCGGTTACGAAGTGTACCTGCCCTACGTGCGCGACAAAAACGTGCCACTACTGTGGCTGCCCTATAAAGAAGACACCCCCCTCGCGCCTGACGCCGCCGGCATTCCCGCCCCGCCCTGCCGCGACCCGCTGGAGGCGCTCGCGCTGGATGCCGTCATCACCCCACTCGTCGCCTGGGACGCCCGCGGCACCCGCCTCGGCATGGGCGGCGGGTTTTATGACCGCACGTTTGCGCGTAAAATACCGGCCGCCAAACCGTGGCTACTCGGAATCGCTTACCCTTGTCAAGCCGTTGCGACCCTGCCGCGCCGACCCTGGGACGTGCCGCTTGACGCCGTCGCCAGCCGCGAAACCCTTTACACCTACCCACAGGAGCAACCATGAGCAAAGAACACCGCGACCTCACGCGCATCAGCCACCACACCAAAATCGTCGCCACCATCGGCCCGGCCAGCAGCGACGAAGAAACCCTCGAACACATGATCCGCGTCGGCCTGAACGTCGTGCGCTTCAACTTCAGCCACGGCGACGCCGCCTTCCACGGCGAAAACGCCCGCAAAGTGCGCGAAGCCTCCCGCCGCGTCGGCCGTGAAGTCGCCATCGTCGCCGACCTGCAAGGCCCGAAAATCCGCGTCGGCGTCATCGAAGGCGGCAAAATGGAACTTGCCCGCGGCGACAAACTCATCCTCGACGCCGCCTACGAAGGCGAAGGCAAAAACCTGCGCGTCGGCCTGGACTACCGCGAACTGCCGAAAGACGTCAAAGCTGGCGACATCCTGCTCTTGGACGACGGCCTGCTCACCCTCAAAGTCGAAAAAGTCATCGGCGACGAAGTCCACACCATCGTGCAAAACCCCGCCGTCCTCAAATCCAAAAAAGGCATCAACAAACAAGGCGGCGGCCTCACCGCACCGGCGCTCACCGAAAAAGACTACCAGGATTTGAAAACCGCCGTTGCCATCGGCGCCGACTACATCGCGGTCAGCTTCGTCAAATCCGCCGCCGACATGGAACTCGCGCGCCAGCTCGTCAGCCAGGCCGAAGACCGCGGCGAAATCCTGCCCGGCCTCATTGCCAAAATCGAGCGCGTAGAAGCCATCGAAAACCTCGAAGAAATCATCCTCGCCAGCGACGGCGTCATGGTCGCGCGTGGCGACCTCGCGGTTGAAGTCGGCAACCCCGCCGTACCGGCGCTACAAAAACGCATCATCTGCACCGCGCGCCGACTGCGCCGCTTCACCATCACCGCCACACAAATGATGGAAAGCATGATCACCAACCCGGTGCCGACCCGCGCCGAAGTCTCCGACGTCGCCAACGCCGTACTGGACGGCACCGACGCCGTCATGCTCAGCGCCGAATCCGCCGCAGGTGCCTACCCGTTTGAAACCGTGCGCACCATGGCGCAAATCTGCGCTGCCGCCGAACAAGCGCAAACAGACCTGCCGTTTGAGCACACCTTCGACGAAATCCCGGTTGAGCGCATCGACCAAGGCATCGCCAACAGCGCCGTCTTCACCGCACTGCTGCTGCACGCCAAAGCCATCGTCGCCCTCACCGAAAGCGGCACCACCGCCTTCCAAATCAGCCGTTTCGGCATCAACCTGCCGATCCACGCGCTGACGCCGAGCCTCGCCGTGCAGCGAAAAATGTCCATCTACCGCAGCGTCCGCCCGGCACGACTGGACACCAGCAAAGAGCACGACGAAGCCATCCGCGAAGCCGAAGAATACCTCGTACAGCGCCGCCACCTGAAAAGCGGCGACCTCTACGTCATCACCAGCGGCTCGATGCGCAGCGCAGGCGGCACCGACGAACTGCAAGTACGCCGCACGCGGTGAATCTTCCCCCAAACGCCCTCCCCCGGTGGGGGAGGGTTGGGGTGGGGTTAGCCGGCAAACCTCACTGTTCAATCGCCAATCTTAAAACGGGCGGGGTGAAGGCCAAAACCTTCACCCCGTTTTCATACCAGCCATAACCCGGACAACATATGAACCTTCACAGAACCCTGCCCCTCATCGCCGCCCTTTGCGCCACGGGCGTCTTTGCCGCCGACAAACCCGCCGAACCCGCAAAAGAAGCGGGCAAAGAAGCCGCCAAACCCGTCGCCGCCATCGAAGGCGTGGAATACAGCGACGCCAAAGAGTGCCACATCAAAATCGAAGGCCAAGACAAAACCCTGCCCGTCATCCACGCGCTCATCGCCTCGCGCGGCCTGCCCGGCAGCAATGCGGCGGAATTGCGCATCGCCATCGGCACGGCGATTGCCAACGGCTGCGACCTGAACGAGCCGGACATCGCCGGCCTGCAACCGCTCAACGCCGCGATACTCTTTAACGACGCCGAAATCGTCGCCCTGCTTCTGGAAAAAGGCGCCGACCCCTATCAGCCGATTCACAAACCGGGCAGCCAGATTGACGGTGTAAACAGCTTCGACTTCCTCAAAAAAATCGAGGAAAAAGAACAAGCGCGCCAAGGCGAAAAACCCGACCGCGCGGCGGTTGCAACCGCGCTGCAAAAATACCGCTGAACCCCGCGCGCAAAAAGAAACCGCCCCGTTTGCACGGGGCGGCGTTTTTTTGCGAGTAATGTGTCAGTTATTGTTGAAATTATTGCGTCTTCATCAGCTGGAAGGCTTCAGGATTTGCGGTCGGGATGGCATCGCCGTTGGGCATGCGCATTTCCAGATGGTCGTTCTGCACGCGGAAAATCTTGCGCTGGCCTTCGCTGTCGATAGCGATATGGCTGTTGTCCGGCAGCCATTCAAAGCGCCCTTCGCCGGTGCGGTCCTTGTCGTCAATGCCGAGCATCCGTGTGCGCGTGGTGTAGGTCATGTCCGGGTTCAGCACAATCATCGTCGCCACGCCTTCGCAGGCAGAGCACGGCAGAATGCCTTGGTAAGTGCCTTGCCAGGCGACGTTTTTCCGCGCGTTTGCGACGACGTTTTCCTGCGGCGCGCGCAGGGGGCGTTTTTCTTCTTGTTTTTTGGTGCTGGAGCAGCCTGCCAGCGTAGCAAGCAGGGCGGTAATGAGAAGGAGGTGTTTCATGTTTGGAGGGTCTCGCGGTTAATGGGCGGCTATGGTATGGATTTTCACCCGTCGCGCAAGTATCAATATGACTACAGCTTGTTGTAATCTCGAAACAAATACTTCATGTAGGCGCGATAGTTGCGGATGCCGAGGGCGATGCAGATTTCGCGGCAGGCGACGTAGGTGCTTTCAAAGAGATGCGTCTCGCCGCCGAGCATCTCCCAGTACGGGCTGTGTTGCAGTTTGCGCCGCAGGTAGGGTTTCATGCCGATGATGTAAAGGTCGCCGCCGTTTTGTTGCAGGCTTTTGCGCTCGTCCAGCAGCAGTTCGAGGCCGGCGATGTCAAGGCGGTTCAGGCCTTCGGCGAGGATTATCAGGCTGCGCCCTTCATGCTCGCCCGCCAGTTCGGCAAGCCGGCTGCGCACGTGTTCGACCGAGCCGAAGAAAATCGAGCCATCAAGGCGCACCACGCGCAATGGCGGCGTGCAAGCGGGGTCGGTCTCGCGCGCCTTGCGGTGCAGCGGCTCGAAATCCACGCCGCCGAGCATCGGGTGCGCGATTTTTTGCAGATACAGTACCAGCGAGAGGATGACGCCAACGTAGATGGCAAAATCCAGGCTAAACAGCAGGGTAGAGAGGAAGGTGGCGAGCAGGATGGCGGTTTCGTTGCGGCTGGTGCGCAGGGTGAGCTTGAAGCGCGGAATATCAAAGAGGTTCCAGGCGGCGAGCATGATGACGCCCGCCATCGCTGGCAGCGGCAGGTGGCGGGTGAGGCCGGGCGCGGCGATGAGGGCGGCTGCGACCAGAACGGCGGTGATGACTTGCGCCAAGGGCGTCTTCGCGCCGCTGTCGTAATTGACGCCGCTGCGGTTGAACGAGCCGGAGATGACGTAGCAGGAGCAGCAGCTGCCGATGAGGTTGCCCAGCCCCTGCCCGAAAAATTCCTGATTGCCGTCAATGCGTTGTCCGGAGCGCGCGGCAATGGCACGGGCGATGGATACGGCGTTGATGAGGCCGAGCAGGGCGACGGCAACCGCCGCCGGCAACAACTGGCGCAGCGTCTGCCAGTGCAACGGCGGCAGTTCCAGCAGCGGCGCCTGCAAATCGAGTGCGCCGAGCATCGCCACGTTGTGTGCGGCGCCGTCCATGGCGAGCGAAAGCAGGCTGCCGGCAAGCATGCCGATCAGCATATACGGCCAGCGGCGGCGCAGACGGCGGGTGATGACCGCGACCGCAAGCGTCGTTGCCGCAATCGCCAGCGTCGGCCAATGCGTCCACATCAGCGCCTCTGCCAGCGCCACCGCGCGGTCAAGCAGCGGCAGGCCGCGCGGCAATTGCACGCCGAAAAAATCTGGCAACTGGCTGAAAATAATCAACATCCCCGCGCCCGCAGTGAAGCCGGTGACCACTGTCGGCGAGATGAAATTGACCAGCCCGCCAAGACGAAAGACGCTGAAGCCAAGCTGAATCGCGCCGACGAGAAACATCAACAGCAGCGACAGCGCGATATATTCCGGCGAGCCGACCGCCGCATACGGCACCAACACCGTCGGCAGCACCACCGACAGCGCCACCGTCGGCCCGCTCACCAGATGCCAACTGGAGCCAAACAGCGCGGCAATCACCGCCGCAATCATCGCGCTGTAAAGGCCAAAACGCGGCGGCACTCCGGCGATAAGCGCGAAGGCGATGCCTTGCGGCAACACCAGCGTCGCACCGGTCAGCCCCGCCCAAAAATCACCGCGGAGGGAAGCCGCCGTCGCCCGCGGCCAGCGCATCCACGGCCAGAGCATCATGAAAAAGCGCCAGAAGACCAGCTCCAGCGCGGCATAAATCCTTTTCATACCACCTCTTTGCAAGGAATACAGCGGGAACAGCATAGCAATGTTTGCCGCCCGTTCAATGCTTCCTTTCGCGGCGGGCGTCGCCCTGCGCGGAAAAAACCGCCCAGCAGTCAGCCAGGCGGTTATGCTGCGCCAATCGCGCTTACAAGCGGTAGCGGATGGCCTCGCGGTAGGCTTCTGCCAGCGCCTGATTGCGCGCCGCGCCGCCATCGAGGTTGGCCGAGTAGAACACCGGCGGATGCTGCATGCCGCCTTCAACCAGTCGGCGGCAGACTTCGACCACGATGGTGTTCAATATGGCAGCGCCGACCACGGTTGAGGTTGGCCCCACTTTTTGCGCCACGCCGGGCAGTTCGCAGACGGCGTCGCCGATGATGCCGTGGTTGTCCAGCACGATGTCGGCCAGTTCAAACAGCCGTTTGCCGCTGGAATGGCGGCTGCTGACGCTTTGCGAGTAGCGCAGGTTGGTGAGCGCGATAATCTGCACGCCTTTGGCACGCGCGGCGAGCACGAGGTCGATGGCGACCGCGTTGCGCCCGGAGACGGAATGGACAATCAGCACGTCACCCGCGCGGAAATCCACACCGTCAGCCAGCACGGTGCCATAACCTTCGAGCTGCTCCATGCGGCTGGTGGTGGTTACCGGTGCGCGATTTAGCATGATTTCGCTGCCAAAGATGGGGTTAATCAGCATCAGCCCGCCCGCGCGGTAGTAGAGTTCCTCGGCGAGAATGCCCGCATGGCTCGCACCGAAGATGTAAAGCGCGCGTTTGTCGCAAATAGCGGCACAAAGCGCGGCGACCGTTGCCTCAATGGCCGCGCCTTCTGCCGCAAACGCCTCCTCCAGCATGGCAAGCACCGCTTTCTGGTAGGCGTACATGTCAGCCTCCAAAAATCAGGCCGAGGTAGTAGCTGATGACGCCGAGCAGCGAGAGGTCGTTGCCGCCGAAAATCAGAATCCAGTTCTGGATGGTGTGGCTGTAGATGGCGGCGGAAATACCGACCAGCACAATCATCAGCGCCGCCGCCGCCACACTGCCCGCAATCGCGCCGCGCAGACCGCCCTGCCCTTCGCCAATCACCGCCGCGCCGCCGCATTCAAAGAAGCTGGTAATCACCAGCGGCAACAGCAATACGCCAAATACATTGAAATAATTGACGATAAGCACCAGCACAGTAGAGGTCAGCATGGCGACGACAAAGCCGATAATCACCGCATTGGGGCGGTAACCAAAGAGAATCGGCACGTCGAACGCGGGCTTGGCGCCGGGGACAATCTTCGTAGCAACCCCCTGAAACGCCGGAATAATCTGGCTAATCAGCAGTCGCACCCCGTAGAGCATCACCAACAATCCGGCGGCAAATTTCAGCCCGGCATCAATCGCCACAAAAAACAGCGTTTTGCCTTCCGGCACCAGCCCCGGCAAGAACCATCCGGCGACCAGATAAATCAGCAACATCACCAGCGCGCCGCAGATGGAAATCTCGCGGAAAAACGAAAGTTTGGGCGGTAGCTGCAAATCTTCGGTCGAGCGCGACTTGTCGCCCACCGCCCGCGCCACATAGCCGGAAAAGAGCGAAAGAATGCCGGTCGGGTGGCCAATCAAAAAACTCTCGTCGCCGGTCGCGTCCCAGACAAAGCGGCGCATCAACCACGGCATCAGCGACCAATACAGCGCCGACAGCACCGCACTCAGCGCCACCAGCGTCGTCCCGCGCACGCCAGCTTCCACCCCGCCCGCGACAATCACAAAGGGAAACCACCACAGCATATGCCCGGTCAAGAACACCGTCTTCACCGGCGTAAAGCGGGCGATGAACAAATGTAGCAGCAAGCCGAAAAACATACTGATACCAACAATGCCGCCATACTCGGCGGTAAACGCGGCATCAGGCGGCGTAGCAGCATCACTTACAAGCCCCATGCTGCTCTGCACCGCAGCATTAATCGGCGCAATCGTGCCAATCAAAATCGAGACGCCCTCGGTGAGAATCACCATACCGAAGGCCGCCATCAACGAACCCTTCACCACATCGGCGAGACTCTTGCGCTGCAACAACAGCCCGAGCATCGCGATAAGACCGAGCAGCACCGCGGCATTGCGCAAAACATTGTTGAGGACGAAGCTGCCGAGCGCATCAAAAAACGCAGTCATGACGCACCTCCGAGCAGCGTGGCGAGCTGCGCCTGCACCTCGGCCTGATCCAAATAATTGCGGATGGGTAGCACCGGCGCCTGTAGCGTGCCACGCAACTGATCCACCAACTCATAACTGGTAAAGACCACATCGGCCCTAATCGCCTGCGCCGATGCCAAATCCGTATGCTCCACCTCGGCCGCGACACCGAGCGCCGCTGCCGCCTTCTCGATAGTAAAGCGCAGCACCATCGAACTGCCCATACCGAAACCGCATACTGCCAGAATCTTCATCGTCTTCTCCTTTACCATAGTGGGATAACACAACCGACCGCGGGCAGGCACTACCACGAAAAGCCGCAGCACCAGCATCCCTGCGGTCGCCCGCATTGTAGCGTTAACGCAAGGACAATGAGAACAAAGCCCATACCCGCCCGCCTACACGACGATAACGCTGCACACGAATATAAAAGACCGACATCACCCCGCCCGCTGCTCGCAGCAAAAACAAAAAAAACATTACACAACAACACAATAAGCCAAACACCAAACCACCGCTATAATACGCGCCCCTCGCAGCGCACACAGCAAAAAACATGCACCTCACCGCCATCCGCCTCGCCGGCTTCAAATCCTTCGCCGACAACACCACCTTCCCCGTCGATGCACCGCTGACCGGCATCATCGGCCCGAACGGCTGCGGCAAATCCAACATCATCGACGCCGTGCGCTGGGTACTCGGCGAAACCGCCGCCAAACAACTGCGCGGCCAGGCAATGACCGACGTCATCTTCGCCGGCGCGGCCAACCGGCGCGGCGCAGCGCAGGCAAGCGTCGCCCTGCACTTCGACAACAGCGACGGCAAAGCGGGCGGTGCATTCGCCGACTACGCCGAACTCGTCATCGCGCGCAAAGTACAAAGCGACGGCCAATCCCAATACAGCATCAACGGCAAGCGCGTGCGCCGCCGCGACATCGTCGAGCTACTACAAGGCACCGGCGTTGGCGCGCGCAGCTACGCCGTCATCGAACAGGGCATGATTAGCCGCATCATCGAAGCCAAACCCGAAGAACTGCGCGTCTTCATCGAAGAAGCGGCGGGCATCGCCCTCTACAAAACGCGGCGCAAAGAAAGCGAAACGCGCATGAACGAAGCGCGCGACCACCTCACCCGCCACGACGACCGCCTGCACCAACTGGGCAAACAGCGCGACAAACTCGCGCAAGAAGCCGAAACCGCCAAAACCTGGCGGGCACTACAAGCGCAGGCACAAACCGCCAGCCACCAACTACAAAGCTGGCAATACCACCAACTGCACCGCCAGCACGAAGCCGCGCAAGAACAATACAGCCGCGACCGTGCCGCGCTGAACGACCTCTTCGCCCACAGCGGCATCGACGAAGCCCAAATCGCCGCCCTCGAAAAAAACCTCGCCGCCGCCAAAGCCGCGCACCAGGCCGCCGAAAACGCCGCCCTACAAAGCGCCGCCCGCCTGGCACAATTACGGCGCGAACTCGAAAGCGGCCGCCAAAACCAACAACACCTCGCCCAAAACGCGCGCGACCAACAAACCCGCCTCGCCCGCCTCAGCCAACAACACCACGAAGACCACGAACAAGCGCAGCAACACCAAGCCGAAATCAGCCGCCTACAAGCCGAACTCGCCGAACGCGCCCCCGCGCTCGAAGCCGCCCGCCTCGCCGCCGAACAAGCACG
>ERZ773067.873-NODE-873-length-16992-cov-5.867273_pt1 | contig 16992 bp, 6 predicted proteins | sample MGYA00580622_ERZ773067 | MGnify/ENA primary metagenome ERZ773067 (study PRJEB29015, sample SAMEA2737998) | human oral metagenome | biome: human oral; feature: human-associated habitat; material: dental | place: China | collected 2113 ...
CGCCGCAGGGTGAGGTGGAAGAGAAGCTGGCCGCGATCTGGGCCGAGGTGCTGGGTGTTGAGCGGGTGGGTCGCAGGGACAACTTCTTCGAGCTGGGTGGCCACTCGTTGCTGGCGCTGACGCTGCTTGAGCGCATGCGTGCCCAAGGGCTGGCAGTGCAGGTCAGGACGTTGTTCCAGCATGCCGAGCTGGCAGCCTTTGCGCAGGCCATTGGCCAGGGCAAGCAGCGCCGGAATGTAGAGGTTCCGCCGAACCTGATTCCACAAGATTGCACGATGCTGGAGCCCGGGATGCTGACGCTCATCGAGCTGGACGAGCAGGAGCTGCGCAGCATCGAGGCGGCAGTGCCGGGAGGAGCATCCAACGTTCAGGACATCTACCCGCTGGCGCCGCTGCAGGAGGGGATCCTGTTCCATCACATGCTGCAGCAGCAGGGTGATGCGTATGTGACGCCGCAGCTGCTGGGCTTTGACAGCCGCCAGCGCCTGGAAGGGTTCGTCGAGACACTGAACCGGGTGATCGCACGGCACGACATCCTGCGCACGGCGGTGCTGTGGGAAGGGCTGAGAGAGCCGGTGCAGGTGGTGTGGCGTGAAGCTACACTGCAGATCGAATGGCTGGAGGCCGAGGAGGGTCAGGACATTACCGGTCAGCTCAATGCAGCAGTGGATCCGTTCACCCACAGAATAGATGTCAGACATGCACCGATGATGCGTGCCGTGGCAGCACATGACCCGGTCCATGACCGGTGGCTGCTGCAGCTACCAGGACATCATCTGATCTCGGACCATACGACGCTGGAGATGATCGTCGAGGAGATCGGGTTGATCCGGCAGGGCCGGATGAATGAGCTGCCGAAGCCGGTGCCATTCCGCAACTTCGTGGCACAGGCACGGCTGGGCTTGAGCGCGGCCGAGCACGAGGCGTTCTTTGCCCGGATGCTGAGCGATGTGGACGAGCCGACGGCGCCGTTCGGGCTGCTGGACGTGCAGGGCGATGGCAGCAATGTCGAGGAATCGAAACTGCCGTTATCAAGAGATTTGTCTGAAGCAATACGAGAGCAGACCAGGCACCACGGGGTGAGCGCGGCCAGCATGTTCCACCTGGCCTGGGCGATGGTGCTGGGCATGGTCTCGGGCCGGGATGATGTGGTGTTCGGCACGGTGCTCTTTGGCCGGATGCAGGGCGGAGAGGGGGCGGACCGTGCGCTGGGAATGTTCATCAACACGCTGCCGATCCGCATTCGGCTGGACGGTGATGACATTGGCCGGAGCCTGAAACGCACGCACGAGCTGCTGACCGAGCTGCTCGAACACGAGCATGCGAGCCTGGCACTGGCGCAGCGCTGCAGCGCACTGCCGGGCGGTACGCCGTTGTTCTCGGCACTGTTGAACTATCGTTACAGTGCCGATAGCGCAGAGGACCGAGAAGCCGATCAGGCGGCGGCCTGGGCCGGGCTGGAGGTGCTGGGTGGCGAGGAGTGGACCAATTATCCGTTTGACCTGTCGGTGGATGACCTGGGCGGTGAAGGCTTCGAGCTGGTGGCGCAGGTGGACCGGTCGGTGGACGCGGCGCGGGTGTGCGAGTACATGCGGCAGGCGCTGGAGGGATTGGTCGACGTGCTGCGGCAGGGGCAGGCGCAAGGCGACCAACCAATACAGCGGCGACACCAGAAACATCGTCAGACGGTCCGGGACGTCGTGCTGCTGACACAGGCAGAACGAAAGCAGCTGCAACAGTGGGGTGTGAACGAGACCCGGTACCCGGGTGTGCAGCCGGTGCATCGGCTGTTCGAGCAGCGGGCAGCGGAACACCCGGAGGCGACGGCGCTGATCTTTGGAGACGAGACGATCAGTTATGGTGAGCTCAATGCAAGAGCCAACCGGCTGGCACACCGACTGATCGCGGAAGGCATCAGGCTCGAAGCGAAAGTGGGTATCGCGGTGGAGCGCTCGCCGGAGATGGTGGTGGGGCTGCTGGGGATCCTGAAAGCGGGAGCGGCGTACGTGCCGCTGGACCCGGAGTACCCGGTCGAGCGGCTGGCGTACATGGTCGAGGACAGTGGTGTTGAACTGTTGCTGACGCAGGAGCGGGTGAGAAGCAGGATTCCGGCAGTGGAGCACACGAGGGTGCTGACGCTGGAGGTATTGGGGCAGGAGCAATCTCAGGTACCTGGGTCAGGACCGAAAGCAGGAAATGGAACAGCAGTCAGGGACTGGAGCGTGACCAATCCGGAGGTGGCGGTGCATGGCGAGAACCTGGCATATGTGATCTACACGTCAGGCTCGACGGGTAGTCCCAAGGGGGCGTCTAACCGTCACTGCGCACTGTCCAACCGCCTGATGTGGATGCAGCATGCCTACGGTCTGGATGAATCGGATATGGTGCTGCAGAAGACGCCCTTCAGCTTTGATGTATCGGTGTGGGAGTTCTTCTGGCCATTGATGACAGGTGCTCGGCTGGCATTGGCAAGGCCGGGAGATCATCGAGATCCGCACAGGCTGGTGAAACTGATCCGACAGCATGAGGTGACGACCGTGCACTTCGTGCCTTTGATGTTGCAGGCGTTCCTTGCTCAGGAAGGTACGGATACGTGCAATAGCTTGAAGCGGATCATCTGCAGCGGAGAAGCACTGCCGGCAGAAGTTCAGAGAGGGGTGCTCGGGCGTTGGCCAGAGACGATGCTGTACAACTTGTATGGTCCGACCGAGGCGGCCATCGATGTCACGAACTGGACGTGCCGGGATGATGACGGGAATCAGGTTCCGATCGGTCGGCCGATCAGTGGTGTCCAGACCTACGTGCTGGATGAAGGGCTGAACCTGGTCCCTGAAGGCGTGGCCGGAGAGCTGTATCTGGGCGGAGCAGGCTTGGCCCGGGGGTATCTGAACAGACCGGCATTGACGGCCGAGCGCTTCGTGGCCGATCCGTTTGCAGATGATGACATCAAGAACGGAAGCGGGCGAGAAAGCGAAGGCGGAGGCCGTCTGTACCGCACGGGCGACCTGGCGCGCTGGAACGCCGAGGGTCAGCTGGAGTACTTGGGTCGGATAGACCACCAGGTCAAGATCCGGGGATTCCGGATCGAGTTGGGCGAGGTGGAAGCGCAGCTGCTGGCGCAGCCTGAGGTCAGGGAAGCGGTTGTGGTGGCATCCGAGGCCCCGGCAGGCGCCAGGTTGGTGGGCTATGTGTCGGCCAAGGCTGGCCATGAGATTGACACGGCTGCTCTGAAGGAACGGCTGGGTAGAGTGCTGCCCGAGTACATGGTGCCCAGTGTGCTGATGAAGCTGGAAGTGCTGCCGCTCAATGCCAATGGCAAGGTGGACAGAAAGGCGCTGCCGCAGCCGAAGGCAAACACATCCCAAGCATACGAACCACCACAAGGCGGTGCGGAAGGGCTCATGGCGTCAATCTGGAAAGAGATACTGGGTGTGGAGCAAGTGGGCCGAAATGATAACTTCTTCGAATTGGGAGGGCACTCCCTGAGTCTGATGCAGATATGTCAGTCCTTCAATAAACAGTCCCGGGATACAAAGATCAGCATTCAAGATGTATTCAATAGGCCCGTCCTTCGAAATCTTGTGGTGAAAGAAGAAAAATCGAGTAGATTGGTCAACATGAACTCAGTTCAGTCCGACGAGCCGCCTCTCTATGTATTTCACGAGGGGAGAGGAAGTATCTTGGGATATGCGGAACTGGCGAGAAACCTTGGAATTCATGGAGTTCCTGTCGTTGGCATACCTTTTGATCAAGGTTTCATGTTCAACAAGGATTTTGTATCAATGACGGATCTTGCAAGAAGTTATTTGAAGGAGATCAGGAAATACAGAGTAAATGGACGATATAGATTGGCGGGATGGTCTTTGGGAGGAATGATCGCCTTGTTTGTGTCGCAGATTCTTGAGGCTGAGTCAGAAGTAGTTGACTTTGTGGCTCTGATCGATCCGTTCGTTCCAGATATGAAGAATGTTCACGAAATTCCATCGATCAGAGAGGATCTGGAAGACTTCCTGGGGGATATGATTTCGGAGGAATGTAAGAAGGAGATATCGACGGAAATGGATATGTTGATCCGAAATTTGGATAGTATTGATAATTATGATGAAATCAGGATAGTCTTTGAAAAAATACTAGAGTACGGTGTCGAGTTGGTGTCGAATGAGTTCTCATTTCAAGGTGCCGATGATCTTGTAGAAATGTTTTATAAGTACCGTTACCTGGATGGTGTCGCAAATGCATGTGTGACAATTCCAAAAATAACCTCCCAGCTTTCTGTTTGGTGGTCTGAAGAGAGAAATGCGGACGTGGTGAATGCATTCTGTGTTGCGTCAGGGGGGAGGATTAAAAGTTCGGTTGTGAGGAATGATCATATCGGGATAGTTAAGGATGCTGGTGTTATCCTTGGTCTCCTAAAACTAGTGGGGGTCGAGCCCCTTTCCGCTGAAAAGGGGCGTTGAGTATTTATTGATCACTTTATTTGGTAGCGAAGCAGAGCCATGACGTTGCGTGGTTCCCCATAGCTGTTCTGACCCGAAATGACTTTGTAAGTCTTGTCGAACGCATTGTTGAGCTGAAGTGAAAGGCTTGCCTCCCGGGTGATGTCGAACTGGGTCATGAGATTCAGGACGCCATAACCACCCTGTCTGGATGCCGACTGCACGAGAGGATCGTCATACGCCTCCGCCTGATCGGGATCCCTGTACCATGTTCTACTTTGCCAGAGAAGGTCCCCGCCCGCTGTCCAGAATTCATTGATCCTGTAGCTCGTGGCCAGCTGCACCTGGTTGGTTGGCAACCATTGCCCTGTCGAGTCGCCTTCACCATCGACTGAGCTGTGCGTGTAGGCTGCGTTAATCACCCAGCTTGGTGTGATCTCTCCGCTCAATGTCAGCTCCCAACCTTTCCCCTTGGCGCCATCCAATGCAGTGTAGTAAGCCGAACCGTCCTCAAGGTCGCCCTGATAGGCTGGATAATTTTCCTTCTTGGATCTGTAGACAGCAGCCGAGGCGTTGAGCCTTCCTTCAAACCACTCGCCTTTCAGACCAGCCTCCAAGGTGTTTCCCGTCTCAGGGTCAAGGAGTTTCCTGTTTGAATCGTGATAGAGTTTTGGATTGAATATCCTGCTGTACGAGGCATAAACGCCGAGGCCATGGTCCAATGAGTAGGTCGTTCCTAGGAAGGGCGTCAGGACGGTCTTGGATCCGCGTTCGGTGTATGAACCTTCTTCTGAAGGATTCTGATTTCTTGCCACCCAGTGGGCAAGCCTGCCTCCTGCAATGAAGGCCAGCCTGCTGGTTGCTTTCAATTGGGTACTTGCGTAGACGCTGCTCAGCCGACTGGCTGTGCCTCCTTTTCCTGTGGAAGTGAATTCCGGGAGTTGGGAGTTTCCGTTGAAGGTGTATATGTTTTCGACATCAAACGGGGTGCTGTCGTATTTTGGGTTGTCCAGGTCGTTGTAATCGTTGAAGCTTACGCCCGCGCTGAATAGGTGCTCATTTCCGAACAGCGTGTAGTCACCGGAGAGATTCAGGGAGAGGCTATGCTGACGTTGATCCCCTTCTTCCTTGAAGGCGTCATAGGTGGCCGAGCCATCCGAGAGCACACTGCCCAATCCCAGTTCATTGCTTGATGCCTGATCTGACAGCTCATGGTACTTGACGAAGTTGTAGCCATAGCGCCCCTCAAGCTGCCATCCATTGTTAAGCTGATGTTCTACGCTTGCAAATATCTCGGTGATCCGCTGCTTGCGGTATCCCCAGGATGAGAAGACGTTGTCTCTGGGGCCCAACGTAAGCAACCCATAACCATCATCCGGGTTGCCGTAGACTGTGAAAGGGTCCGTTCCATTGCTTCCCTTGAGATTGTAGCGTTCGTGATGCACACCTGCGGAGATGATGGTGTCAGGCGTCACGTCGTATTCGATGATGCCGTACAGTGTCGTGTGATCCGGGTCGCTTCTTCTTTTCCATGCGCCCTCACGATCATGGGCAACGATGGCCCTGCCACGGAGGTGGCCGTCCTCATTCATGGGACCCGAAGCATCAATAACGGCACGGCGGTGCTTCCAGCTGCCGATACCTGCTTCAATGGTCGCCTGCGAGTTCCGGGTGGGGCGCTTTCTCTTCAGCTCAATGGCAGCACTGGGTTCTCCGATGCTCTCCATTTGGCCTGTGGATCCTCTGACCACGGTAGCCGATTCAAAGACAGCGCTGTCTATGAAACTCCGGCCATCGTATATGGATCCACCTCGCTCCGCACCATCTATGATGGTGTTCGTAATCTCAAATCCGCGGGCGTAGAAGGGACTCTTGGACAGGTCATTGGTGGTGCCACGCATGGTAAGACCGGGTGCGGTCTTGATGACATCCTGAACTGAATACAACCCCTGATCGTTCATCTGTTTTTCCGTAACCACGGACACCGATTGTGGTGTTTCGCGGAGGGAGAGCCCCAGGCCGGTGGCTACCGAGGAGCTTGGAACCGTGTAGTTGGTGGCGGTGGCGCGGACATCTATTTGCCCAAGAGTCGTAGTTTCCTGGGCGATCGCTGGGAGATGAAATGACGCCCATAGAAGGTAGATTCCTGTGATGCTTGTTTGACGAACCGATCTCATGCATGCATGGTCGAATGAAGGTCTCATTACGATTACTCCCGTGCTAGTGACTAATAGGATCAGATGTTTATGTAGACTATCTGATTGCGGTTCTCAGTCAAAGCTACTGCTACGCATTAGAGCACGGGGGATTCGGGAACGTGTTGCATGTCTATGATAGACGTGTCAATTGTTTAGACCTATTCTAGAGGTTGATTTCTGAAGTGTTAGGTATAGCAGTTTGTTGTTTGATGGTAGTTATTGTTTGCAATAATTTGAGGTGATGTTTCCATTCTCCATATGTATGATTCGGTCCGCTTCATCGAAGTACCGATCGTCATGGGAGATGACCAGCACCGTCTTGCCCTGTGAGCGCAACTCGGGCAGCAGCTGGCGATAGAACACGTCCTTGAAGACGGGGTCCTGGTCTGCGGCCCATTCGTCGAATACCAGGAAGGGGCGGTCTTCCAGATAGGTGATGGCCAGGGCCAGGCGCTTGCGCTGGCCCTGGGAGAGTGCCCGGGTAGTGAAGGCACCTCTGCGTACCCGCACCTTGTGATGCAGTTGCAGTTTCTGCAGCAGGGCGTTGCCCTTGTCGTCCTGCGTGGTAGAGGCCTGGTCCAGCAGTTGGCCGAAGAGGTGGAAGTCGGCAAAGATGGCGGAGAAGTGCTGGCGATAGGCGTCGCGGTTGTGGTTGTTCACCGGTTGCCCATCCAGCAGAATGGTGCCCTGTGCGGGTTTGTAGAGTCCCACCAGAAGCTTGGCCAGGGAGGTCTTGCCGCTGCCGTTGCCGCCCACCAGGAAGATGATCTGGCCGGGGGGAAGGTCCAGGTCGATGGGCCCCAGGGTGAATACTTCATCCTTGCCTTCGTGGTAGTGGCGGTAGCAGACACCTTCCATCCTTATCTGGCCTGGGCTGGATGGCTGGGGTAGGGGGGCCGCATGGGCATCCGTTTCGTGCTGTTGCAGCTGTTCGGTGATCTGTTCGATGTGATGGCAGGACACTTGGGCTTGGCTGGCGCGGGGCAACTCCTGCAGCAGTTCTCCCAGGGGAGGCACCATGTACAGGATGATCAGTGCAAAGCCGGTGGCGACCTGGGCGCGGTCTGGCACGTTGCCGACCAGTACGTACAGAACCAGGCCGATGAAGATGTAGAGCAGCAAACCACCCCAGGCGGAGGAGACGAGATACAGCGAGGTGCCGCGCAATTGTTCCCGTCGATAGGTCTGGAGCGAGTCATCCAGCACTTCGTCGCGGAAGCGGCGGCGCTTGCCTGCGTTCAGCCGGAGTTCCTTGGCGCCATCCACCAAGGCGCGGAAATGGTCGAACATCCGGTCCTGCTCGTCGGCGGCGGCTTCCAGGTGCCTGGAGGCCCGGTTGCCGACCACCTGGTAGCCCAGGCAGCCCAGGATGATGGTGAGCGTGGCTACCAGGAAGATCTGCCAGGAAAGCCAGGCCAGGTAGGCCAGGCATCCGAGCACGGTGACGATGTTGACGATGATGTTGGGGATGCCGACGAGGAATTCGGTCAGGCTGCTGCAGTGTTCCGTCAGTGCGGCCTGTACGCGGGGTGCGCCGGTCTCTTCCAGGTGTCGGTAGTCTGCCGACAGTACGCGGTGGGCAATGAAGCGGCGCAGGCTGGTGTGGACGTTCTGGTCTGCATGTTCGGACAGGATCGAGGAGATGACCTGGCTGACCATGGCGACCAGTGCGTAGATGGCGAATTGGGCTGCGGATGCTGCCGACAGGCTGTCGATGGGAGCTGTCAGCGCCTCGTTGATCTGGGTGAGGATCAGGACGTTGCAGAAACCGTGAATGACGCTGGCCAGGGCGGCGGTCACCAGCAGGCGGCGGGATTGCTGGAAAATGTATGAAAGCAAGGCGGTTGTCCGGCAGGTTCGGCGGCGTCAGGCAGGGGCAGGTGGGGTCAATGTTGCGGTGAAGGTGCTTCGGCGGCCGGCCACCACAGGGCGTCGCCGAAGAAGCGTTCGCGCAGCAGCATGACCAGCAGAGCGCGCTTGTGGGGGAAGTCGAAGGTTTTCAGCTTGGCGTAGCCGGAGCGGTCCAGGTTGCGGATCTGCTGAACGTGGTCGGCGCGGGGTTCGCCGACGATGCGGCGGGTGCGTGGATCATCCAGGAACAGGTAGTGCGAGATGGCGGTGAACCAGGCGACGGCGATGGCCTTGCCGCGATAGGCGGGTTCGCCGATCAGCACGTGCCAGCCACGGTCGTGGTCATCGGCGTCGTAGAAGGGGGCGATGCGGTCTTCCTTGGCCCAGTAGACCTCGAAGTAGCCGAAGGGTTCGCCGTCCAGGCAGACGATCATCGGATGGATGTGCGGGTCTTTCTCCAGCGTGTGCAGGTACTGGCGATGCTGTTCCTGGCTTCCCTGTTCCTGCCATATTTTTGCAACCTGGGGCTCGTTCATCCAGCGGTGAAAGCGTTCCAGGTCGGCATCGATGTCCAATGCGCGGAACGACAGGGTCTTGCCCAGCCAGGGGATGTGACGCCGGTACAGCAGGCCCTGGGGCTTGGAGGAGCGCAGCGGGTGTTGCCGGCCATGGCTGAGCCGGTAGCTGAGAGGAATGGGGCTCTTGTGCACGGGCAGCCAGAGCTCCGGCAATTGCCACAGCATGTCGCGGTGAATGGTGGGGCGCCCGTCGGCTCCGGGCACCAGGATCTGGCGATGGCGCAGGGTGTCGGGCCAGGGGCCTGACGGCAGGGTCAGCTGCCGGTACTGGGGAAAGAAGGTGAAGGCGCCTTCCAGGGCGGCCAGGATGTCCGGTGCCGTCAGCGGGGCTGAGGCGGGGTGCTGTGGATGCAGGGTTGGCGTGCCGGCATCTGTCTTTAGGTGCCAGGAGATGCGCTGCTGACTGTTGTGGTTGTGGACCAGGATCTCCTGGCCATATTGGCTTTCTTGGCTGTCCTGGCTTCTCTGGCCGTTCTGATTGCATTGGTCCTGATTGTTCCAATCGCGTAGATGGATGTCGAACCGGCCGCCATCGGCAAAGGACTGCAGGTGGTCGACGTGTTGCCAGCCGAGGGGATCGGTGGACGATTCGGGGCGGGGGGAATGCTCTGACATGAGGGTGGGTTTGCGAGGTTCGGGATGTGAATGTGCGGGGGCTGGAGCGTGTGCGCCGGCTTTGCCGGGAGCGATGGATTTCCGGCGTAGGCATGCCTTGCCGTTGTCCGGATCAGGTCAATGTGCGTCTGCCGGCATGGATCTGTCGCGGGTCTGGTGGGTCTGCTGCAGGGCCCGGGTCAGCGCTTCGGCGATCTCGCCGGTGCGGATGGCCATGACCGACAGCAGGGTGTCGGCCAGGCCGTGTGTCTTTTCGTTGTGACCCTGGATGTAGACGTGGGGCAGGAATTCCGGTGTGGTCTTCAGCCGATAGTGGCGGTCGACTTCGAGGCCCGGGCTGTGGGAGGCCAGTGCGGCCAGCAGCGGCCGGTGCTGTTCCCGCTCATACCCGGTGGCCAGGATGACGGCATCGTAGCGGCGGGTGATGCTCTGCAAGCTGTGGGTGTCCTGCAGGCCCAGGTAGATGCCGTCGTCATCGGCCTTCACGTGGGTGACGATGTGGCGGGGCAGCAGCTGGTGATGTTCCTGGCCGGTGACTTTCTGTTCGTAGAAGATGCGGTAGATCCGTTCGATGAGCTGGGTGTCCGGGCAGGCGTAGTTGGTGTGGTGGAACTCTGTCAGGAAGTCCTGCCGTTCGGTGGGGGTGCTGCCGAAGAATTCGTCGATGAGGTCGGCGTTGAAGATCTCGTTGACGAAGGGGCTGTCGTCGGCAGGCTTGATGACCCGGGCGCGCATGATCAGGTCGATTTCCGGCCGGTGAGGATGATCGTGCAGGTCCATGAAGACTTCGGCGGCGCTCTGGCCGGCGCCGATCAGTGCAATGCTGCGGGCCTGCGGGTTGTGGGCGATGCCCTGCAGGTAGTGGTGGGAATGAAAGACGCGCGGGTCGTTCTGCAGGGGGCGGAAGATGTCCGGCAGCCGCGGGGTGCCGCCCAGGCCCAGCGCCAGATTGCGGGTGAGGTATTCACGGGTGTTGCCCTGTGTGTCGACGGTCTGCAGGCGCAGCCGTGTGATGCGGCCCGATTCTTCCTGGGGCTGGATGGTCTGCACCCGTTCGCCATAGGTACAGACATCCTGGAAATGTGCGGCGGCCCAGCGGATGTAGTCGTTGAATTCATGGCGGCTGGGCAGGAAGGTCTTGAGATTGATGAAGTGCGGCAGCCGGTCTTTCTGGTGCAGGTAGTTGACGAAGGAGTAGGGGCTGCAGGGGTTGCGCAGCGACACCAGGTCCTTCAGGAACGACACCTGCATGTGGGTGTTGGCCAGCATCATGTCCGGATGCCAGGCGAAGCTGGGGCGCTGTTCGATGAAATGCATGTCCACCGGCTGGCAGCCGGCCTGGTGCATTTCCTGCAGGGCAATGGCCAGTGCCACGTTGGACGGTCCGAAGCCGATGCCGATGACGTCATGAGTGTGCATGTGGATTCCTGTGAATGATGATGCGGGGACGGGGCATGGTTTCGGTCGGGTGAAAGGGTGTCTTTTCTGCGACATGCGGGAGGCTCGCTTCCATGTCTCTTCCTTTCTCTAGACGAACGGGGTGGGAATCCGTTCAGTGCGCCAGGGACTCATTGAACAAGCCACGTGAGCAGGCGTGCTGCAGAACGGGAGGCGGGGCTGATGGTCCGTGACGGAGGATGAACGGATTCCGGGCTGTTTCGTCATGAACCATGTAGCCGTGCCGATTGTCATGGTGGCTTTCTGGAGTGTTGCCCGATGCGTCCTGCCCTGTATTCGATTGTCTTGCCCGGAAGAAACGCTAGGGATCCTCTGGACAAGTCCCGTGGGCAGGCGCACCACAGATGGGCAATCGGGCTGATGGTGCTGATGCTGATGGCGCCGGTGGCCGTGGCCCGTGCGTTGCCGGACATGGCGGATGTGGTGGATGACGCCGTGCCGGGTGGGGCGCGTCAGGTGGAGATACGGCGCACGACGGACGGGGTGGCGCATGTGCGGGCGCCGGACTGGCAGGCGCTGGGGGTGGGCATTGGCCATGCGCAGGCGCAGGATGCGCTGTGCACGCTGGCCGAGGGATTCGTGACCTACGGGGGACGGCGTTCGTGGTTCTTCGGGGCGGATGCACGGCCGGCACGGGACTCGAACTTTGGCCGGCCCAGGAACATCGAACTGGATATCTTTTTCCGTGCCTTTGCCGATGATATGACGATCGGCCGGCTGTGGCGGCAGCAGCCGGCCGAGCTGCAGGCGCTGGTGGCGGGCTATGCGCAGGGGTACAACCGTCATCTGAAAGAACGGCATGCAGGTGGCGCCCGGGGCAAACGTCATGCCTGCCTGGGGGCGCCGTGGGTGCGGCCGATCACGTCGGGTGATGTGTACCGACGGCTGTATGCGGCGCAGGTGGCGGCTGGGTATCTGCATTTCATTCCGGAGATCGTCAATGCCCGGCCACCCGCCAACCCGGAAGCTGGAAATGGCAAGGCTCGCGATGACGGGGAGCGGTCACGGCAGTCGCCGTCTGTGCCCGATCTGCACTCCGGCGTTTCCGTTTCCGGGGAACGGGCCGGTGGAAAGGACTCCGGGGCTCATGTGCATGCGGTGGGCACGGGAAACCTGGCAGCGCGCCTGGCACATCGGCTGGGTACGCACGCGGCGCTGGGTAGCAACATGCTGGCGCTGGGACGCCAGGCCAGTGGCGAGGCGCAGGCGGTGCTGCTGGGCAACCCGCATTGGTACTGGGGTGGGCCGGACCGTTTTCATCAGATGCACCTGACGATTCCGGGGCAGCTGGATGTGGCCGGTGTGGGCTTTCTGGGCGTGCCGCTGGTGATGATCGGTTTCAACGACCGGGTGGCGTGGAGCCACACGGTGTCGGCGGCACGCCGTTTTGGCCTGTTCGAGCTGCGGCTGGATGCGGACGACCCGACCCGCTATTGGGTGGATGGCCGTCTGGAGGCGATGACCCGGCAGCAGGTGCGGGTTCCGGTACGCGGGCGCGGGGGCCGGATGCGTTGGCTGGAGCGCACGCTGTACCGCAGCCGCTTCGGTCCGCTGGTGGACATGGGCGAGCAGGATGCGCAGCTGGGCTGGCGGCGGACGGGGGCACTGGCGCTGCGCGACGTGAATGCCGAGAATTTCCGGATATTCCGGAATTTTCTGCGCTGGAATCGTGCTGCTTCGCTGGATGAGTTCATGGCCATCCAGCGCGCGGAAGCCGCCATGCCGTGGGTGAACACGGTGGCGATAGGACGTGGCGATGGCCGGGTGTGGTATGCGGACGTGGGAGCGGTGCCGAATGTGTCGGATGCGTGGCGCGAGCGCTGCGCGGCGCCCCTGGCGGAGCGACTTGCTCAGGTGGACCCGCTGGTGCCGGTACTGGATGGCAGCCGTGCCGCCTGTAACTGGCAGGATGATCCGGCGGCGGTGCTGCACGGGACGATGCCGGCAGAGAAGATGCCGGCGTTGCTGCGCGCCGATTATGTGGCCAACATGAACAACAGCTACTGGCTGACCAATGTGCATGCACCGCTGACGGGGTATCCGAAGGTGCTGGGCGGGGAAGGGGAATCGCCTTCTTCGCGGACGCGGCTGGGGCAGCGGCTGGCGCTGGATCTGCTGGCACGGCCGTCGGCCTCGGTTGAGGCCCTGAGTGAGCGGGTGCGGCAGCAGGCGCTGGTGCCGACGGCGTACGGGGCCATGATGTTCAGGGAGGCGTTGCTGGCCGGAGCATGTGCGCAGCCGGCGGGCGGGATGGGAGGCGGCCGGGCGGTGCTGCAGCAGGCGTGCGGAACCCTGCAACGTTGGTCGGGCCGGGCAGATGTTGGTGAACGGGGCGTGCTGCTGTGGGAGACGCTGTGGGCGCAGCTGGAAGAGATGCCGGAAGAGGCGCTGTACCGGGTGCCGTTTTCCAGCGGGGCGCCGCTGGGTACACCGGCCGGGCTGGCACTGGACGGGGTGACGGCGGCAAGGGTGCTGATGGCGGCTGCAGAGACGTTGCTGGCGCAGGGCGTAGCGCTGGATGAGCCGCTGGGACGGCGGCGTTATGTGCGCAGTGGCGGCCGGCGTCTGCCCATCTATGGGGGCTGCGCATCGGATGAATACTTCGTGGTGGCCTGTGGCGAGGACGATGGCGAGGTGCTGGGGCCGGATTCGCTGGCCAATTCCTATCTGCAGGTGGTGCATTTTGGCCGGCAGGGCGTGGAGGCGCATACGCTGCTTGCACATGGCCAGGACGAACGGGCGCTGACGCCTGCCGGCACGGTGGCAACCATGGCGCCGGTGGTGCGCTATGCCCGCAAGGACTGGCTGCGCTTTCCGTTCCGTGAGGCCGATATTGCCCGCGATGCCGGATTGACACGGCAGGTGCTGCAGCTTCCTGCCGATGCCGGGCGGAGGTGACACGAGGATGTTTGCTTACCTGATCGAGCGCTCACGCCTGCTGATGGTGGCGGCCACGCTGGCCAGCGTGATACATGGGGTGTGCGGGGTGCTGATGCTGACGCAGATCAACGAGGCATTGACGACGCCAGCAGCCGACTACGGCAGTTTGGGCTGGCGCTTTGCCGGGTGCGCGCTGGCGGTGATGGGCAGCCAGATCGTGTCGTCGATCCTGTTCGAGCGGCTGAATCAGCAGGCGCATGCCAGTCTGCGCACCTTTGTGTCGGGGCGGGTGATTGCGGCGGACTACCGGTGCCTGGAGTGCGTGGGCAGCGGCCGGGTGCAGTCGGCGCTGTCGGATCACAGCAGTGAGGTGGCGGAGTTCTTCGTGAGTTTTCCCGCGATCCTGCTCAACGCCATCACGGTGCTGGGCTGTCTGGTGTACATGGCGTGGCTGTCGTGGCAGGTGTTTCTGGTGGCGGCGGTGGTGATCGGCCTGGGCTCGCTGGGGTATCACCTGGCCAACATGCGGGCCACACGCCATCTGGAGCGGGCCGCGCGGGAGCAGGACCGGCTGTTCGAGCATTTCCGTTCCCTGGTGGACGGGAGCAAGGAGTTGCGGCTGAACGTGGCCCGGCGGCGGCGCTTTCGCAAGGAGGTGCTGGGGCAGACCATCGAGAAGGTGCGGCGCGAGCGTACCGTGGGCATGTCGGTGTTCCTGGCCGCTGCCGGCTGGGGGAACTTTTTGATCTATGCGTTCATCGGGCTGGTGCTGTTCGTGCTGGTGGCGGACCGGCCGGACCGGGCGCAGATCATGACGGGATTTGCGCTGGTCTTTCTGTACATGGAGTCTCCGCTGCAGAGCCTGCTGGAGGAGCTGCCGCGCATGAACATGGCCAGGGTGTCGGGTGCGCGCATCGACGAGGTCGCTTCGCAGCTGGAGCAGGAGGAGAGCGAGGCCGAGGAGGATTGCTGCGCCTGCCTGCGGAGCGTGGAGATGCGTTCGGTCTGCCACCAGTACTTTCACGAGGGGCGCAACGACATGTTCAACCTGGGGCCGATCGACCTGAAGTTCCTGCCGGGGCAGGTCACTTATCTGGTGGGGGGCAACGGTTGCGGCAAGACGACATTGGCCAAGTTGCTGGTGGGGTTGTACAAGCCGCGCTGCGGGGCGGTGCTGTTGAATGGGCAGCCGATCGATGACGAGAGCCGGGATCTGTATCGCCAGACCTTTTCGGCGATATTCTCGGATTTCCATCTGTTCAGTCACATGCTGCATGATGGCTCGCCCGAGGTGGATGCGCGTGGCAATGCGCTTCTGAAAAAGCTGCAGCTGCATCACAAGGTGCAGGTGCGCGATGGGGCATTCACCACGCGCGCGCTGTCCCAGGGGCAGCGCAAGCGGCTGGCGCTGGTGCTGGCCTATCTGGAGGACCGCCCCTTTCTGGTGTTCGATGAATGGGCGGCGGACCAGGATCCAGTCTTCAAGGATGTGTTTTATCGGGAGCTGTTGCCGGAGCTGCGCGAGCAGGGCAGGGCGGTGCTGGTGATCACGCACGATGACCGTTATTTCCATCTGGCCGACCGTTTGATCCGCATGGAATCCGGGCAGATCACGGCCGTTGAGGAGCCGGAGCGGGAGATGTCGTTGCGGGAGCTGACGTTGAAAAGGGCAGTGTCGTGAGCAGGAGGGTATCGTGAGCAGGGTGCATTCCAGCCGACTGGTGTTGGCGGCGCTGTTGGCGGGAATGGTGCATCTGGGCTGTGCGGCGCATCAGGCTGACGACGGGCGTAGGCTTCAGGGCAAGGGGGATGCGGAATCTGCCATGGCTATGGCGGGGGACCAGGCAGGAAGCAGGCAGCGCGGTGTTGTTCCGCTGCCGGCCAGCGTGAGGTTGCCGGATGGTGTGCGGGCGGACGACGCCTGGTTTGCAGGTGTGCCGGCGATCAATGGGTTTCGGCAGGTGTCGCCGGAGGAAGGGGCTGCACCTTCCCGTTGTACCCGGTTGCAGATGGGCCATGACGCGCAGGCGCTGTACATCCGGGTGTTTGCCTGTGAGCCGGAGTCCGATCGGATCGTGGCCCGCCAGATGCGTCGGGACGCGGAGGAGATCCTGAACGAGGACCAGGTGACGGTGGTGATCGATCCGGAAGGGGCAGGACGTAACGGCTACCTGTTTGCCGTCAATGCTAACGGGGCGCGGTACGACGCACTGGTGTTCGATGGCGGGGTGACGCGCGCCGACTGGGATGCGATCTGGCAAGCGCACACGCGCCAAGTGGCGGATGGCTGGATTGTCGACATGCGGATTCCGCTGTCGATCCTGGGACGGCGGGGCAGTGGCAGCGTTTCGTCATGGCGGATCAATGCGGAACGGTGGATGCCGCGGTGCAACGAGCGGATACGGCTGGCCGGCATTCGTCCCGACCGGGACGTGTATGCGCTGGGCGATGCGGTGCCGATGCCGGCGGTGGACACGTCTGCAGCCGGCAGCAACTTGAGCCTGCGGGCCTCATTGCGGGCCTCGCATGCGTCGGCCTCCGTGTCGGGTGGGGAACGTGCCCGGCAGCGACTGGAGCCGGGGCTGGAAGTGTTTCATGAAAATGCGGGGGGTCTGCGCACAGCGGCGGCTTTCAACATCGATTTCGACGACGCCGACGCGGATGAGCGCACGATCAACCTGACGGGCCACGAGCTGCTGGTGGACGAAAAGCGGACCTTTTTCCTGCAGGATGCGGGCAGCTTCAGCTTTGGGGGGCTGATACCCGACAAGCAGGACAAGGTGATGCCGTATTACTCGCGCCGGATCGGGCTGGGGGCGCAGGATCAGCCATTGGGTCTGGATGCCGGGCTGAAGCTGACGGGGGAACTCGGGGGCTTCGATGTCGGGGTGCTGGGTGCCCGGGTGGCATCCGGGCAGACGGCCGAGGGTGAGCCGGCGCAGCCGGCAGCCAACATGGGCGTGCTGCGGGTGGCTC
>ERZ773067.874-NODE-874-length-16988-cov-2.513967_pt1 | contig 16988 bp, 6 predicted proteins | sample MGYA00580622_ERZ773067 | MGnify/ENA primary metagenome ERZ773067 (study PRJEB29015, sample SAMEA2737998) | human oral metagenome | biome: human oral; feature: human-associated habitat; material: dental | place: China | collected 2113 ...
AAACAAAATACCAGGATCTGAGATACGGATAGATGTAACCATGCAGAAAATGTGGTCAGTCAGAGCGGACCAGAGGATCCTGCTTTTGCGCTTTATACCAGCGGCACACAGGGGAAATCCAAACGGATTGCATTTTCACACAGACTGGTGCTGGAGTCTGTCTGCCGGATTAATGCACTGATCGGCCGGAATGAATGCACGGTTACGGCAAATATTCTGCCACTTTTTCATGTCACCGGATTTTTTATGTTTTTTCTTGCGCCGCTTCAGTTTGGCGCTGTGCAGTATCAGATCCCTCATAAATCCTTTGTCTCAGATCCTGGTATTTTGTTTGATGTTTTGAAAAGAGATAAGGTGACCGATCTGGACGGAATGAATTATGTTCTTCACATTCTCCTGGATTATGAATCCAGCGTATCGGAAAAAAGGTCGTTGCAAAGCGTTGAAAATATTTTGCTTGCCGGAGAGGTCATGGACGCCAGTCTGATGGATGCGGTAACGGAAAAATATGGCATCCGTTCCCTGCGTGTTTTTTATGGAATGACAGAATGTCTTTCCTGTGCAGTCATGTCCGACCAGAATGCGCCTGTTCTGAAGCTGGACGGATATCAGGAACAGATTCTTCGGGCCTTTGAGGAAACAGATCTGGCAGTAAAAACGAGGGCATCCGCAGGAAATACAGGAAATGGGACGGTATGTATTTTAGATCAAGACGGAAAGCCTCTTTCTGAAGAAGGAGTACCGGGAGAAATTGGTATCTGGAAGGCGTGTGTCGGTGAACTGGAGTGTTTCGATTGGAGCGGGGACTATTATCATTCCGGGGATTTGGGCGTGATCGTGAACCGGAATCTTTACGTGATTGGCCGTATAGATGACATGCTGATCATCAATGGGCTGCATTATCATCCGGGTGATATTGAAAAAGATATTTCAGATTCCATGTTTGGAGGATGCTGCGAATTAGCAATCATCCGGGATGATATTCATGGAAGGATCGTTCTGTTTGCTGAGACCGGTAAGCAACTGAGGGAAGAAGAAAAAGATGCCATCCGAAAAAGAATTCTGGATGACTATGCTCTGGTGATTGATTCAGTTGAAACGATTATTGAATTTCCGAAAACTGCCAGTGGGAAGAAGAGCCGGAAGCTGTTTCGGCCGTTTCTTCTGCAGCAGGAATCCCGGACGGAAATGATGGATTCAATCGGACTGATCCGTCTGGAGGCCGAGCTGCTGAAAACGGAGCATGTGAGGATCCCTGTGCAGGAACTGGCTGTGGCGGATACCGAAGAAAAGCGCCGTGCATTGATTCGCAAACACAGGGAAAAGAAAGAGCGGTTTCAAATACCGGCAGCAACGGCACGGACAGAGGAGCTGTATGCTCCTTTTCATCTGACCGAAATGCAGCAGGCCTATCTAATGGGACGGGATGAAATATTTGATATCTCAAACATTTGTACCATGCTGTATTACGAGTTTTTATGCACTGCGGATCTGGATCGTCTGGAAGATGCATTTTTGAAGCTGATCAATACGCAGCCGGCGCTTCGTCTTCGTATTGAGGATGGAAAACAGTGTTTTCTGCCAAAGGAAGAAACAGATTTTAAAATAGAACGGGAAGATCTCTCGGACCTGGAACCTGATGCCCAAAGAGAAACGATTGATACTTTTGAAAAAGCAGTTAGAGAAGAGGAGTCAGCATCCGGCGCCAGATCACTCTTCCGAATGAAGGCATTTCAGGTATCAGAGGATGCTGCTGTTCTTTGCGTGGCCATAGACCTGATTGCGCTGGACGCCGGAAGTACGTCGCATTTTTTTGAACTGGCAGCGGAATTATACCGTAATCCGCAAAAGTCAGTTTATGAAAATCCATATACCTTTCGCGATTATGTACTGGATATGGATAAGATCCGGGAAACAGAGCTTTATAAAGAGGATGAAGCATACTGGCAGGAGAAGATCCGTGATTTTTCGGGACCTGCGAATCTGAGGATGCAGATGCTGCCCTCCGAAATCAATAAGCCGCATTTTGAACGGCTGGATTTTGGACTCAGCGCAAGCGAGGTGAATGATTTACAAAGGGAGGCTGCGGCCTGCGGTGTCACGCTGTCTACCATTATCATGGCATTTTACGCACGAGTTCTCGCCTATGAATCCGGCAAAAAGAGCTGTGGATTAAACGTAACGGTATTTAATCGTTATAGTGGCGGAAATGAGGAAGATAGTCTTCTTGGCGAATTCACATCCACGATTCTGGTAGATGCGGGCTTGGACCGGGGAAAAGGCTGCAGGAAATCGTTAGAGGAACTTCAGGAACAGGTCTACACGGGACTGGCGCACAGACTTTACAGCGGAATCCGTCAGGCCCGTGATTATAAGAAGGCACATCATCTGCCCGGAAATGCAGCTTCTATGCCATATGTGTTTACCAGCACACTTGGCAGCAGCAGTAGCCCTCCAGCGGAAATCGGAAGGATGATGAAAGGAAGAAGTCAGACAACACAGGTGTATCTGGATTGTCAGGCTTCATGGAAACATGATGGTGGCATTCTGATCAGCTGGGATTTTGTCAGAGAACTTTATGATCCGGCTTATCTGAAAGAAATGCTCTCCCGGATGAAGCGACTGATCCTGACTTTTGCACAAGGAGGAAATATTTGGGAATTGCTCATGTTGTCCTCAAAAGATCAAGCATTGCTGGAAACGTATAATAATACCGAAGAAGAATGGATCAAGAGAACCATAGTAGAATCGTTTTTGGAAAAAGCCTCGAAACTGCCCGGGAAAATTGCGGTTAAGGATGAAAAAAGTATGTATACATACAGGGAACTGGATTTGATTTCCAATGGCATTGCTGAAAAAATGCAAATGGATGGGATCGTCCCGGATGATTTTGTGGCGGTTCTCTGTGAGAGAAAGAAAAGTACGATTGCGCTGATGCTGGGCATTTTAAAATGCGGTGCGGCTTATGTTCCGGTAGATGTCAAAAATCCCGAAAAACGAAGAAGAGAAATCATATCCGGCAGCGGTGCAAAGCTTTTTACGGACTCTTCTTATCTGGACGACGTGAAGCCATCGGACAAGCCGGTGGATCTGTCAATGCCGGAAAAAAGAGCTTATGTTATCTATACTTCCGGAAGTACAGGGAAACCGAAGGGAGTTGTCATTACACATAAGGGCGCTATGAACACGATTGATGATATCAACCGCAGGTATCAGGTGAACGAAAAGGATGTCCTGATCGGACTGTCATCCATGAGCTTTGACCTGTCCGTCTATGATATTTTCGGTGCTCTGTCATCAGGAGCAGAGCTCCTCATGATTGCTGACCTGTATGATGTGCACACGATTGCGCAGCAGGTTGTCAGGGAACGGGTCACAATATGGAATTCAGTTCCGGCTATTGTACAGATGTATATTTCTGAACTGGAGCGCCGTGAAGAATCAAAAGATCAGAGAGGGCATCACCTGGATTACGCATGCCAAAACCGGATTCGGCTGTTTCTTATGAGCGGCGACTGGATTCCTGTCGATCTGCCGAACCGAATAGAAGAGGTACTGCCCGGCAGCACAAAGATCAGTCTGGGAGGGGCGACAGAAGCCTCGATCTGGTCTGTCTGTTATCCAATCACTAAGGTGGAAGAAAGCTGGAAGAGCATACCGTATGGGATGCCGCTGAAAAATCAGACGCTGTATGTTCTGAATGAGAATATGGAGCCGTGTCCCCTGGATCGGGAAGGCGACATTTGGATTGGCGGTGCTGGAGTAGCGCTGGAATATTTAAATGATCCCGAAAAAACATCAGAATCCTACCGGACACATCCAAAATACGGGAGAATCTATCGGACTGGCGACAGAGGCGTAATGAGACCGGAAGGGTATATGGAGTTTTGCGGTCGGATGGATGGACAGGTCAAAATAGCCGGAAACCGGATTGAACTGGGCGAGATTGAGAATAATGTGATCAGGCTGAAGGGTGTCAGGGAATGTTCAGCTGTTGTAGAACGATCAAAACAGGCATCCCCGAAAATCTATGCGTTTTATACGGGGAAAGAGATTCCGGAAGAAGAATTGACGGAACATTTAAACAAATACCTGGTATCGTATATGATTCCGGAAAAGGTGATCCATGTAGAGCGGATCCCTCTGACGGCGAATCAGAAAGTAGACAAGAAGCAGTTACTCGCAATGATTCCGAAGCAGGAGGTCACGCTGGAAGAACCTGAAACCATGATTGAGCAATCCATAGCAAAGCTATGGAAAAAAGTGCTGAATCTTAAGCAGGTCGGCATCAATCAGAATTTCTATGATGTAGACGGAGACTCGCTCAAGCTGGTACGGCTGACAACGGAAATCAATGAATATTTTCATATCCATCTGACGCATGGCCAGCTTCTTCATGCGGAAACCATACGGCAGAGCGCAGCATTGGTAGAGCGTGTTCTGTCAGAAGAAGGAGGGATGCAGCCAGAAATGGAATTTCGGGCTGATCCGGAACATCGGGACGACCCTTTTGAACTGACCGAGATACAGAAGGCTTATCTGGTGGGGCGGGATGATATCTATGAAATTTCCGGAGTGGCAACCCATGGTTATTACGAATATCGGATCAATCTGGATCTAAGGCGGCTGGAGGATGCCATAAACCGCATAATCGCAGCACAGCCAATGCTTCGTATGGTGATTGACGAGGAAGGGATGCAGCGGTTTCTGCCGCCGGAAAAGACGATTTATTCGATACCGGTAACGGATGCGAGGGGCAAAACGGAAGCAGAATCCAAGTATTTGATCTGGCAGATCAGAGAAAGAACAAAGCAGGAAATGCGAGAAGTCTCAGACTGGCCTTTGTTCTCCCTGCAGGCAGTCAGAACGTCGGACGAGGAAAGCTGCCTGATCTTCAGTGTAGATCTTCTTTGTATGGATGCAGCCAGCGTAGGATTGTTTAAAACATTCGTGATGAATGCGTATGCCCATCCGGAGGAGTCGATAAAAGAGGCGGAATTTAGCTTCCGTGATTTTGTGCAGAACTTGAAATTGCTGTATTCTCCGCAGCGGATGGAACAGGACAGGAAGTTCTGGATGGAACGGATTGCGGATTTTCCTCCAGCACCGGCATTGCGCCAGCGGATGAGCGCTTCCGATATAGAGCAGCCGCATTTTATCCGTCTGTCTGAACGGATCTTGCCTGGCGATTGGGAAGCATTGGCTGCAAGAGCAAGGACCATGAGGGTTTCACCATCGGCAGTACTGCTGACCCTTTACGGGGAGTGTCTGGCTTTTTGGAGTGGTCAGGAACGAACCGGTATCAATGTGACGGTCTTTAATAAATATCCGATGCATCCTGATCTGGATCGGATTCTGGGGGATTTTACATCTACTATGCTGCTGGCCATAACCGGTATGAAAGGCAGCTTTGAAGAAAACGTGCATCAGGTACAACAAGAGCTGATTTCGGGTCTGGAGCACCGGGCTTATTCGGGAATGGCTGTCGGACGGGATTTGAAGAGGCAGATGAACCTGCGGAATCAGAACGTGATGCCCTATGTATTCACCAGTACACTTGGCTCTCAGATTGAGGAGCTGGATTTTGGTGAGGAAATCTATTCCGTCAGCCAGACCTCACAGGTGTATCTGGACTGTCAGATTATGAAAAGCGGGAAGGATATTTCCGTCACATGGGATTGCGTAGAGGAACTATTTGATCCCCAAATGATGAAAATGGTTTTTGATTCTTTCACAGATTCGATCCGTCATTTTATGAAAGAAGAAAATCCGGAAGCTGCTTTTTCACTGTCGGAAAAAGAAAAACAGTTGCTGCAATCATACAATGATACCTTTTATAAACTTCCGAAGAAAACCCTGATTGGGGCATTCTGGGATACGGTTAAGACTTATCCGGAGAAAGCCGCAGTAAAGGATGGAACAGGCAGTTATACATTTCGTGAGCTGGATCAGATTAGCAGCAGAGTTGCCGGTGCACTGCGCAGCCTGGGGATCAAAACAGGTGATTTTGTCGCACTGATGGGTGACCGGCGCCGGGAAACAATCGCTTTGCTGCTGGGAATTTTGAAAACCGGCGCTGCGTATGTACCTGTAGACAGAGGTCATCCGCAGGAACGAATCAATGAGATCATTCGAAAGAGTGAAGCAAAACTGCTGATAGATTTCCGGTGGATGGAAAGCTGTACAGACCTGTCTGAACCTATATCCGTATTAAAATCAGAATCCGGACATGACCAGAAAGAAACGCCGGATTCGGATGGATATCCGGGATGTGGATCAAAGGGGGCAGCTTATGTCATTTTCACATCCGGGAGTACGGGAAAACCAAAGGGTGTATTGATTTCGATGGATGCGGTAATGAATACCATCTATGATATCAATCGTCGTTTTCATGTGACTGCGGATGATGTGATCCTGGGGCTATCCGCCATGAACTTTGATTTGTCGGTTTATGATGTGTTCGGAGCTATGACAACCGGAGCAACCATTGTCATGGCGGAGGATATTTATGATACAGAGGGAATTTATCATCTTGCACAAAAGGAGAAGGTGACGATCTGGAATTCTGTACCGGCTTTGATGCAGATGCTTGTCATTTATCAGGAAGAGGAGTATCGGGCTCCGCTTCTGGAAATCCGTCTGATTATGCTGAGCGGCGATTGGATTCCCTTATCTTTGCCGGAGAAAATTCGTCAATATGAACCAAATGCCAATCTTTACAGCCTGGGAGGTGCGACGGAGGCCTCAATCTGGTCCATTTATTATCCTGTAACAGAAGTAAGGCCGGAATGGAAGAGCATTCCATACGGGATGCCTCTAGCAAATCAGACATTTTTTGTATTAAACGGCAATCGCGTGGAGTGTCCGGTCGGTGTAGAAGGAGATTTGTGGATTGGCGGTACAGGAGTTGCAGCCGGATATTTGAACGATCCGGATAAAACAGGGGAAGCTTTTGTCAGGGATTCCCGATTTGGCCGTATCTATAAAACCGGTGATCGCGGACGCATGACGGAAGAAGGATATATCGAATTTCTGGGACGGAAAGATGGACAGGTCAAGATTCGCGGACACAGAATTGAGCTGGGAGAGATTGAGCATGTAATTTCCGAAGTATCGGGATGCAATGAAGTGGTGGCTGATGTTGTTGAACTACACGCTGCCCGTCATATTTATGCTTTTGCAGTGGGTTTGCGCATGGCACAGAAGGAGTTGCTCGCTGCATTAAAACAAAAACTTCCAGGTTATATGCTTCCGACTAGAATCATACAGATTGACAAGATACCGCTTACAGCCAATCAGAAAGTAAATAAAAAGGCGTTGCATCAATTGCTGGAGGATTCTGTAAAGAAAGAAATTGTAAAACCCAGAAAAGATACAGAAAGGATTCTGGCAGAGTTCTGGCAGGAGGTTTTGGGAATCCCGGAAATCGGCATAGATCAGAATTATTATGACCTGGGTGGGGATTCAATCCGTGCGCTGCAGTTGATTTCAAAAATCAATGAAACCCTGAATGTAAAGTTTCCTTTCAGTATTATGCAGAAGGTAGAGAGCGTTCGGGAAATGGCAGCCGTACTGGAACGATACAGAAACGAGGAAGAGACGATTACATTTATTGAGACCCATCCCGGAGAGGAAAGCAGGTTATATCTTTTACCGCCTCTGGTAGGAAGCGCGGTAGCCTATCTGCCTCTGGCAGCCCATATGCCGGATATTCCCATGACGCTGTTTGACTACCGCATCTTTTCATCCCTGGAAGAGGCTGTTATGCAATATGCGGAAAAAATCCTGATGCTGTGCGGTGGACGAGATATTATTCTGGGCGGTCCTTCCGCCGGAGGAAATCTGGCTTACCTGACGGCACAGTATTTGGAAGACAGAGGGGTTACCATCCGAGGGCTGGTTTTGCTGGACAGCTTTTATCTGAAAAATATGGAACAGTATGATCCGGAAAAATTAAAACGGAATTTCCGTATCCTGATCAAACGGGTGATTATGGGAAATATTGATTTTGAGGTGGATCCGGAAAGCATGAATAACTATATGGATATTCTGCTGGATGGAAATCCAGAAGGGCAGATGAATGCGGATATTTATTTCATCCGGAGCGAACCGCCTTACCTGAAATTCGGAAAGGTGGAATCCGTGCCGGAGGAGTGGGTACATCATACCGGAGGGCGTTTTCTTATACAGGATGGAAAAGGCTTCCATCCGCAAATGCTGGCGGAACCTTATATTGAAACAACCGCTGGGCTGATTCGCAAAGATCTTGAAGAAATTTTCGAAAAACAGAAAATATCGGCTGGGAGTTGATCCGGCAATGAAATGAGGGAAACGAAAATGAATTATGATTTGGCGATGAATTTTGATATGGCACTCCTGGATTATATTGAGGAGCATGATACAAAGCTTCAGGTCACGTCTATGTTTGGAAAACTGAAAGAAGATTATATTGGAGGAGGACGATCCTCCTCCACACTTCCGGAGGTTTCAAAGGATGAGCTGCAGACGATTGTAAACCGCTGCAATCGTATGGGGATTAAGTTCAATTATCTTATGAATCCCATGTGTATTGCCAACAAAGATGTGATCAGTGATTCACATCATATGTTGCTGGATTTTATAGGAGAGATCCATGAAATGGGAATTCCTGCGATTACGGTCAATTCGCCGTATTTGTGCGAGATAATCAAACGGCAATATCCGGACATGTGGATTACGATCGGTCTATATGCGATGGTGACCGGAATCCAGCAGATTGATTACTGGATCAGGCTGGGAGCGGATGAGATTACACTGCCGCATGCCATGAACCGGGACTTTGAAATGCTGGAGCATGTTTTATCGGCCTTCCGCAACACGAATGTGAATTTTCGGCTGATTGCAAACAATGCGTGTCTGCATGACTGTCCTTTTGCCGTGAACCATGCGAACGGGGTATCCCACTCCAGTGCCGCAGATGGAAAAGGAAACAATAAGTACATTGATTATAATATTTTAAATTGTTACAGAAGAAAAGTATTAAAGCCTGTGCATTTGATCTGTTCTGACTGGATTCGACCGGAGGATGTTCATTATTATGATGAATTGTGTGAAAAAACGGGAAATCGGAATCTGATTATAAAGCTTGTGGAACGTTCGAAAGGGACAGAATTTCTGTCTAATGTACTGCAGGCATTTCTGGATGAAAAATACGAGGGTAATTTAAGGGAACTGTTTAACTGGGTGGATACGGGGAATGCAGTAAATAAAAATATGGAAAACAAAGAATTGATGGAGGATATTCTGGCCGGAAAAATGGACGCGAAATCCATCTATCAATATCTGAAGTTTTTTACGGGTATTCCAAATGTGATCATAGACAATCAAAAGCTGGACGGTTTTCTGCTGCACTTCATGGGGAAATATCCATGCCGGAACAAACCATGCTGGACAGAAAATTTTGACCCTCCGGAAGGACAGACAAAATACTGTACGTACTGCTATGGGTGGACGAAACGTGCGGTTCATTATCCGGAGGACTGCGATTTGGATAAGTGGCGTGATAATGCGGAGAAATTATTTGAAAATTTAAGAAGCAGTAAAATTTTCGGGAGGAAAGAGGCTTGAAAAAAGACTGTGTTATGAAAGATATTAAAACAATCTGGGATTTGCTGGCGGACGCCGCATCAGATCCGGAACGGATGCACCGGCTATATAAGGACGCTGTGAACCATACCGAGCACGACAGGGAAGAACTATTCTCGGACAGTAAAGCGTGCGCGGTCTGGTTTTTGCGTAATGTTCCCGGTGACAAAATCGCTTTTATATGCGATACATCTTATGAATTTATAGTAGCCTATTATGGCTGTATCGGAAGCGGAAAAACTGCGGTCATGATTAACAAAGGATTATCGGATGAGACGATTGCGGAGCTGCTGGATCAAACGGAAACGACAACGGTAGTTTATGATGCCCGAAAAGAACGGATGATGCAGATCAATTCCATGGCAGAGCATGAGATAACAGGCATTTTGCTTCAGGGAGAGGAAAACAGTGCAGCCAGGCAGAGGAAAGAGGATAAACAGGAAGATTTTATCCCGGATTTAGATCCTGAGGATATGGCGGTTCTTGTATTTACATCAGGTACAACCGGAAAAATGAAAGGCGTCATGCTTTCTCACAGAAATCTGGTAACGAATGTATTTGATATAAAAAACGGAACGGATTATACAAAAGACGATCGTGTTGTCAGCATGTTGCCACCGTCACATGTCTTTGGACTGAACATAGAAATTCTTTTGATTACATATTTGGGAACAGAACTGATCTTTGAAAAAAGCATTGCCTCAGCGTTTAAAAATCTCCCGAAAACAGAGCCATCTGTTCTGATTATGGTTCCGATGATGGTGAATCTTCTGGCGATGAAAACCATAGGGGCGGAGCGGGCAATGCCTGAGAGCAGTCAGGAGGAGAGAAAAGCGGCTGTTATGGGAAGGAACCTCCGTGCGATCGGCTGCGGCGGAGCGAAAAATAATGCAGCTATGATTCTTAAGATGTCACAGTACGGTGTCAGTTGCCGGCCGGGGTACGGCCTGACGGAATTATCCCCGATCGTTACCATTAATATGGCAGGACCGGCGAATCCCACTGCGGATGGGAAGGTGGTGGATTCCCTGAAAATGCGGATTAAGGACGGGGAAATCCAGCTTCAGGGACCGACCGTGGCAATGGGATATTACCATGCCCAGGATGAATGGGATGCTATGTGGGATGGAAAATGGTTCAAAACGGGTGATCTGGGTTATGTAGATGAAACAGGCATGCTTGTACTGACGGGAAGAAAGAAGAACCTGATCGTTACATCCTCTGGTGAAAATGTTTCTCCGGAAGAGATTGAGGAAAAATATGGCCATTGTCCTGAGATAACAGAAGTAATCGTCCGTGCGGAAGGAGATCAGATCATCGCGGAGCTTTTTGCGAAGAATGGAATCACACAGGAACGTGCGGATGAAATTTCTGCCGAGGTCAACCGGACACAGGCAGTTTTCGCAAGGGTTATGAAAACCGTGATCCGTACGGAGGAATTTCAGAAAAATACTGCCGGAAAAATCTTAAGAACAGCAGCAAATGCATGAGGGAGAAAAAATGAATACAACAGATATTATTACAGAAATCGTTTGCGAAAACCTGGATTTGGAGGCGGAAACAGTTGATAAAGAGGCTTCATTCTTTGAAATTGGAGGGAATTCCCTGACGGCTTATATCGTGATAGAAGATATTGCAGAACGTTTGAGAGTGGAATTAAAAACAGAAGAACTGATGGAACATAATTCGATTTCCTATATTTCGGCTCTTGTAGAAGAAAAATTAAAAACAGTCAGGATCAGCAATAGTCGTGTTTGAAACAACACACGGTATTGTGCAAAGAACCTGCAGGCGGCAAATCAACCATATGGGTGGTGTGGAGAAATACGGGATATGGAACATAAAATACCTTTGACGGATTTACAGCTGGCATATTTTTTTGGAAGAAATGCAGCCGTTGACCAGAAGGAGATTGCCACCAGTGCATTTTATGAATATGAAAATACGCTGGACATAAAACGGTTTGAACAGGCGTGGAATGCTGAGATTCAACGACAGGAAATGCTGCGAACTGTTTTCACAGAGGATGGAAATCAGATTTTCCGGACCGAACATCCGTATGTGAAAATTCCTGTTCTGGATTATTCTTCTCTTTCGGAAGCGGAGGCAGAGAAAAAATTAGTCGCGGTAAGAAATGATTTTATAGAAGAGAAGATGCCGGTAGAGTCATGGCCTTTGTATGAGGTGAGGGCAGTCCTTCTTCCGTCCGGGAAAAAGCGGCTTTTACTGAAATGCGATATGCTGATTTCGGATGCTGTCGGGATGAGGATCTTTTTAAATGAGACGCTGTGTATTTATCTGGGAGAAGAGGCTTTGCTTCCAAGTCCAAAGGCTTCCTATCGGGATTTTGTATTAAAGGAAATTCAAAAAAAAACCTCGGCAAAATATGAAAAAGACCGGCAGTTCTGGGAGAAGGAAATGGAGGATTTTCCCAGAGCTCCCAGGCTTCCTGTTCTTGATCAGAGAGCAAAAGGAGATTTTTCGCGATTTTCTTATCGCATAGAGGAATCAGACTGGATTTTGTTAAAGGGCATGGCAAAAAAACAGGACGTGGTGCCTGCAATTCTGTTTTTGGCTGTTTATGTCGATGTGCTGAAACGCTGGAACAGCAACCATGAGTTTACGCTGAACATAACCACCACGGACCGTAAGCCGGAATACAGGGATGTGATCGGTAATTTTTCTGCATTGTTTCTTTTGCCGATTCGCAGGAATGTGTCTGCAAGGGATGATTTCTGGGATATGGTAAAAGCTCTGCAAAAGGATTTTATCCGATATTACCGGCATACCGGATTTAACGGTCTGGAAGTAAAGCGGCATATTATGAGGAAAAACGCCGGAATTACGGAGCAGTTGTCATTCCCGGTGGTTTATACCAGTATGCTGAAAAACGAAGAAACAAAGCAGCATGTCCCATCAATTCTGGGAGAGACGGTTTTCAGTCTGTCACAGACTCCGCAGGTGTATCTGGATTTCCAGGTTCATGAAATGAATCACGGGGTGACTTTGACCTGGGATTATCTGAAATCTGCATTTGTTCCGGGAATAACAGAATGTATGTTCGGACAATTCTCGCGCCTTCTGGACAGTCTGCTGGCACAAAAGGAAACGATCTATGAAAACGTGTGGGATCCGGATGGGGGATATGAGAATCAGATCAAAGCTTACAATCAGACAGAAACCGAATATCCATATCTTACACTGCAGGGAATGGTTGCCGATTGTCTGAGAGACAGAATGCCACAGGACGGAGTGACCGGTTCAGACGCAGGATTTCAGCTGAAGGATGCTTCCCGTGAATATACCGGCTTCGAAGTGCGCAGCCGCTGCAAACAGATTGCCGGCACACTGAAAACGTGGCATATCGGTCCGGGAGATGTGGTTGCGGTAGAAGGCGTCAGAACAGCGGATGCCGTGATGGCGATTTACGGTATTATTATGGCCGGTGCATCTTATGTATCATTAAATCCGGAGGATCCATCTGCCAGAAAAGAAGAGATTTGCGGGATTTGCGGGATAAATGCAATTTTTGACGGAAAAGACTTGATTTTGAAAAAGCCGGGATCCGGTCGGCCGTCAGAAGCTGTATGTCCGGACGATGTGGCATATTGTATTTTTACTTCCGGAACGACAGGAAAACCAAAGGGCGTTATGATCTCCCAGAGGGGGGCGGCCAATACGATACAGGATCTGACAGAGCGATATAAAATGAGCGGTACGGATCGGTTTCTTCTGGTGTCCAGCTACTCTTTTGATTTATCGGTGTTCGATCTTTTCGGATCACTTTTTGCAGGAGGTTCTTTGTATGTCAGCGAAAGCGCGAAAAACCTTTTTGCATTACGGAAAATCTGTGCGAAAGAGCAAATAACCATCTGGAATTCTGTTCCTGCTATCTGGAAGCTTGTGCTGGATGGTGCACGGGAAGGGACCATCTTTTCGCAAATGCGAATTGTGCTGATCAGCGGGGATCGGATTCCGCAGGAACTGGTTGGGAAAACGAAGGAGATCTGTCCGAACAGCCGTTTTATCAGCCTGGGTGGTGCGACAGAGGCTTCGATTTGGTCAATCTTATATGAAACGGATGAGATCAGGGAAGAATACAGGGGGAGAATACCATATGGTTATCCCATGAAAAATCAGACGGTCTATGTTCTGGATGAGGATCTGAACCTTTGCTATCCTGAAGTGGAAGGTGAAATCTGTATCGGCGGAGTTGGAGTAGCCATAGGGTACAAGGGCGATGAAAAATTGACGGCAGAACATTTTATCGTACATCCGCTCTATGGCCGGATTTATCGAACTGGAGACCTGGGCATGTTCCGGCGGGAGGGATATGTGGATATTTTGGGCAGAATGGATAAGCAGGTAAAAGTCAATGGATACAGGATCGAGCTGGAAGAGATTGAAGGATGTATCAAAAAATACGCTGATGTTAAGGATGCTGTGGTTGTTTTACAGGAATTATCCGGGCGGAAACAGATCAGCGCCTTTGTTACCCTGCCGGAGGGCAGAGAGGAGTTTGATTCCGAATCGCTCGATCGGGTGATCCGGGATACCCTGCCGGAATATATGGTACCCGGAAACTATTATGTTCTCGGGGAATTGCCCCTTACGCTCAATAAAAAGATCGATCGAAAACTGCTTGAGCAGTATATGCCGCACAAAAAGGAAGACAGCCTGGAGGAACGCATGCTGCCGGAAACTCCGATTGAGCAGCGTCTGTATGATCTTTGCAAAAAGGCGCTACCGGAAAATACCGGAATCGATGTATCAAAAAGTTTCTTTGCCATGGAGGTGGATTCTGTACGAATTCTGGAGCTGATGCAAAAAGTGAACCTGGAATTTTGCACAAATCTGAGTGTACAGGATTTTCTGGGACATATGACGATCTGGAAACTGGCGAAACTTCTGGAAGTAAGAGAAGGGGATGCGGAGGATGACGATGACGAATGATACAGTGTGCAACGACAGGCACCAAATGCATTGGGGAATCCTGATCGGCGTGGCTGTGGGTATGCTGAACGCCATGATCATGCAGACGATGTTATCAACATCGATGAGCACCATCTGCGCAGAATTTCAGTCCGAAATATCGTATTCCTGGGTATATTCCGGATATGTTCTGGCATCCACAATGACCATGCCGCTGTTTGGAGGTATCTGTGACCGTTTTGGTGGGAAAAAGAATTTTGTTTTAGGATATCTCATCTTTATGGGAGGAACGCTGCTCGGATGGGCATCTCCCAATATGCTGACACTGATCATTTCCCGTGTGGTGATGGGAGTCGGTTCCGGTATCACCGTTCCTGCTATTTACGGAATCATCGGAGAATATTTTAACAGGGAAACCTATAAAATTGTGTTTGCCGTACTGGCGCTGATCACCGTTGTTGGAAAAGGGATGGGAAGTATATGGGGGAGTTATTTTGTGACCAGTTCTTCCTGGAGAAACGGATTTCTGACACTGCTTCCTCTTGAAATCCTGGCAATGATTCTGATCCTTGTTTTTGTAACCGGAACCGCTTCCATTGATCATGATACGGTACTGGATGTAAAAGGAGCATTGATCCTGTCACTTTCTATTTGTTGCCTGCTGCTGGGGTTTGACCGTATGAGTGAACATATCATTTATGTGATTTTCATAGCAGGTGGTGCGGTTTTACTGGCTGGAATACTTTGGTGGGAATCAAAAAAGGATAATGGCATTATTCCTTGTGAAATAAAAGAAAATCCCATGCTGAGGCGTCTGATCCTCCAGGTGTTTTTTCTGGGCTTGTGTATTAATGTGGCAATTGCCTATGTACCAACTGCATTACAGGCATCCCTTGGAATGACTGTAAAGGCCTCGGGGATTTGTCAGGTCCTGTATATCCTGGGCAGCGGCATAGGAAGCGTGCTTGGCACAGGAATGAAGGGGAAAGGTACAAAACCGGTATGGATTGGATGGCTGATCGTAATACTGGGATGCTGTCTGAGCGTGACTGGAGAAGCCGGATCCAGGCTTGCTGTTTATCCGGGATTGCTTCTTACAGGATTGGGGTTGGGAATTCTTGGTACGGTTCTTTTAAGCAGTGCTGTGGCGGAAGCGAAAGAGAATAAGGCGACCGTCAGCAGTCTGACACATCTGACCAGAAATACAGGCGCATCTGTAGGTGTGGCGATTTTCGGGGGAGCATTGGGCAGTAGGCTTGACCCACTGGGCGGCGGTCTTATGATCTGCGGGATTATCGGACTGGCATTAAATGCGGGGAAAAAGACAGTTTAATCATGAAGTAAAAACAGATGGGAGTGATTGATTTGAAATTTATCATTAAATTAATAGATTTGAAAAAGGATAGTGTTGGGATTGGCGGAGGAAAGGCGTCTAATCTGGGTGAATTAATGCGAGGCGGCTTTCCTGTTCCGGATGGCTTCTGTGTGAATAGTGAAGGATTTCGATTTTATATCCGACACAATCATCTGGAGAATGCCATTACGCAGATTGCGGAAGCAGCAAAGAATGAAAATCGGGAAGCGCTGCATACGCAAATAGCGAAATTAAAAGCGTCTATTGTAAATGGGAGATATCCGGATGAATTGCGAAATGAGATATTGGAGGCCTTCGCGGATATTTCCGATGAAAAGAGACTGGCAATTCGCTCTTCGGCTACAGCAGAAGATTTGAAGGACGCCAGTTTTGCAGGCCAGCAGGAAACCTATCTGGGTGTGAAGGGAAAAGAAAATCTGCTTCAGGCTATACAGAAGTGCTTTGCATCTTTATATGAAGAACGTGCGGTTATATATCGAGAAAGGATGGGATATCATACTGCCGATGCCGCGCTGGCAGTTGTCGTACAGGAAATGATCGACAGCGAGACCGCCGGCGTTATATTTACGGAAAATCCGGTTAATCAAAATGCAGATGAAATGATGATCAATGCTTCATATGGCCTTGGTGAGAGTGTCGTTTCCGGAAAAGTTACCCCGGATATCTATATTTATGGAAAAGAGAATGCAGAAATACGGTCAAAAACGGCAGGAACAAAGGAAACTGCGATTTATATGAATTCGTCAGGCGGTACAGACACGGTAAATGTTCCGGACGAAAAGAAACAGGAATTTGCCCTGACCAATGCGCAGATTACAGAGCTTGTCCGGGTATCGGAACAAATTGAAAGGCAGTATCACATGCCGATGGATATAGAATGGGCATTTGAAGGAGGGAAGTTATATATTCTCCAGGCGAGAGCCATTACTACGATTCATGAGAAGGACGGACTGAAAAAGGAAACTGAAACGGAACGTGTTTTTCATCAGAGGACATTTATCGGACCGAAGGAATTGAAGCGTGAGATGTATGTCCGTATGCAGATGAACAATCTGAT
>ERZ773067.877-NODE-877-length-16976-cov-10.231074_pt1 | contig 16976 bp, 16 predicted proteins | sample MGYA00580622_ERZ773067 | MGnify/ENA primary metagenome ERZ773067 (study PRJEB29015, sample SAMEA2737998) | human oral metagenome | biome: human oral; feature: human-associated habitat; material: dental | place: China | collected 2113 ...
GTTTGGTATAACTAAGAATGTAACTTGCTACCTTTCCACCTCGTTCTATCGATTGCCCTGTTCGTCTGTTGGGCATGTTAAAAACACGCGAAGAAGTCTCTTCCAGGCCGCTTTTGAGCAACTTGTCGTGTTACAGCATGCTTGTAATCTCGTTACACTTTGCTCGTAACCCTGTTACAAGCATGCTGTAAATGGGATGGACTCCGTATGTAAAAGATTGCCCTCGTATGAACCGCAAAACATTTTTCGTATCGGTCTTGCAGGAATCTCGCAAGCGTTTTGTAAGTTTACGCGGCCTTTGCGGAAAGTCCGCAGGGGAGGACAAACAAAAAATGAAATTAATTTATAAACCGATGAAAAGAGTATTTTTAATAGTAATGCTTTCTATAAGCTTTTTTACCGTGCAAGCACAGGATAGAAAGTCGTATGAGGACAAGATGAATAAGCTCGAAAAGGAATATAATTCTCTCGTTGAGCTCTATAAAAAAATTGCGGAGAAGAATCCCAATAGTTTGACGGAGGCTGACAAGGAGCAAATGCTAGAGATTACTGTCAAAGCCGACTCTTTGGATTCCGTGCAAACTGTTTTAACTATGGAAATCGTTAGAAAGTTCAAAGATTCTAAGTTTCCCGCAAAATATGTGGAAGCAGCAATGTATAGTCTTGAATATGATGAGTTGAAAGAGGCAGTGGATTCTAATAGTGGATATTACAATGAGCCGCAGATGGAACGACCTAAGAAACTGCTAGCATCCTTTGAACTACGTCATCCGGGTATGATGTTCAAAGATTTCGAGATGTTAGATTTGAATGGTAAGATGGTAAAGCTAAGTCAATGGGCTGGAAAAGGGAAATATGTATTTGTTGACTTTTGGGCTAGTTGGTGCGGTCCGTGTCTTAGGGAAATGCCTAATGTAGTCGAGGCATACAAACGATTCCATGATAAAGGTTTGGAGATTGTCGGCGTTAGTTTCGATAAGGATAAGAAGAACTGGACGGCAGCTGTTGAAAGGTTTGGTATGACATGGCCGCAGATGTCCGACCTGAAATATTGGGAAAGTGCAGCGGTTTCACTTTATGGTATTCGTGGAATTCCAGCAAATGTCCTACTCGACCCTGACGGTAAAATAATCGCATTAGATCTTCAAGGAGATAATCTACAGAAGAAACTGGAAGAAATTTATAAGTAGTATTTATTTCCGTATTAGGAAGGTATTTATTGATGGGCTCACTGTTCAACCTGTTCAATTTTTGGAGCTTTCATCTCGGGCCTCTGTACTTTAATCGGTACAGGCTCTTCTTTCGTAGCGGTGGGAGGAGTAGATGGAACTATAACGGGCTCGGCAGGAGATTCAATATCCGGTTCGGCAGGTTTTGAAGGAGTGGGTTCTGGTTCAATATATTCCACTTTTTTATTTTCTTTCTCTTCAACCTTTTCGGCTTCCTGTTTGGTTAGGACAGGAATCTTTGAAGTTGTATCGATGCCGATGACTTCACCTGATGTGTTAACATTATATTTGCGAGGTGGCGCCATCTGGCGAGTAGCCATCAAAATGGAGAGAAGTATGCTTCCGGCAAACAATGTAATGGCACATATTGCAACCGGAATGGTGTAGGTTGGTTTATTGTTGGATGTTCGTTTCATTTGGATTTGTCCTTTGATTTGCATTGTACTTAGGATGGTTCTCCTGGCCAGGCAAAAGTAATGAATTTCCGGCGGAATATTCTATCTTTGCAAGCGGTTGGAGGCCTCTCAAACCTTAATAAACAGCGCCTAACGACTAATACAAACCGAAATAAAATGATTAGAAAGCTTGCTCTTTTTCTGATAACACTGCTCCTCGTAACTGAGATTCAGGCACAGTTTTCCCGACCGAAATTAGTGGTTGGAATCGTTGTAGACCAAATGCGGTGGGACTACCTTTATTATTATTACAACGACTACGGGGCCAACGGTCTGAGGCTTTTGCTCAGTGAGGGTTTTTCTTTCCAAAATACACAGATTGATTATGCACCTACGGTGACTTCCATTGGACACAGTTCGATTTTCACGGGTTCCGTGCCGGCATTTACAGGGATTGCGGGAAACAACTTCTATGATGATGATAAGCCTGTTTATTGCTGTTATGACCCGAACGTAGAGAGTGTTGGTTCGACTAGTAGAGAAGGGAAAATGAGTCCGCATCGGATGCTCACATCCACAATAGGCGACGAACTGGGCGTAGCAACCGATTTCCGATCTAAGGTTGTAGGAATAGCTTTGAAAGACCGTGGTGCGATTCTTCCAGCTGGTCATTCGGCTAATGCTGCATATTGGTGGGATACATCGGCAGGGCATTTCGTAAGTTCAACTTTCTATATGACTCAACTGCCGAAGTGGGTCGAAGAGTTCAATAAGAAGAATCACACAGAACCTAAGTTCAACATAAAAACATCGCTAATGGGCGTTACACTCACTTTCCGTATGGCCGAGGCGGCACTGAAGAATGAGCGACTTGGACAAGGAAAGGAAACAGATATGCTCACAGTGAGCATATCACCAACAGATGCCATCGGTCACGAATATTCAACACGCGGAAAGGAAAATCGCGAGGTTTATATGCAGCTCGACAAAGACCTTGCACACTTTCTAAAAGAGTTAGACAGCAGGGTTGGGCGCAACAACTATCTACTCTTTCTTACGGCCGACCACGGAGCTGCTCACAACTATAACTACATGAAAGAACATCGTATTCCAGCCGGCGCATGGAGCTACGAAACAACGGTTAAGCAACTCAATGAGCATTTGCAGACTATATTCGGAATTATGCCGGTTATGAAAGAAGACAACTATCAGTTCTATTTAAACGATTCGGTTATTGCGCAATCCGGTAGGAATAAACAGGAGGTGATAGACGAGGCTATTAATTTTCTACTACAGGACCCGCAGTTTCTATATGTTTTCGACCAAGAGAAACTTGGTACGGTTGCCATGCCTGAATTTATTAGGAGCCGTATGTTGAAAGGTTATTTCAGGGGACGTTCTGGCGAAATCGGTGTAGTTACACGACTACAATATTTTGGTGCAAAGAATTCGCCCGACTATCGAGGCACGTCACATGGCCAACCCTTTGTCTACGACACGCATATTCCATGGGTCATGTTCGGTTGGGGTGTTCAGCACGGCGAATCGTTTGCCGAAACAAACATCACAGACATCGCGCCTACTATTTGTGCGATGCTACACATTCAAATGCCCAACGGAAGTATTGGAAAAATTCGTTTACCGTTGTTGAACGAAAAGGATACCCGCTAAACATGCAGATTGCAATAGCCGGGAACATCGGGAGTGGTAAAACAACTCTTACGACAATGCTTGCTGAACGCTACGGATGGCAGCCTAAGTTCGAGTCGGTTGACTATAATCCTTATCTTGAGGATTATTATCGGGACATCCAGCGTTGGTCGTTTGCAATGGAAGTATTTTTCCTCAAAGAACGATTTAAAGCTTTGTTGGATATTCAAAAAACTAGTCATAACACCATTCAAGACCGCTCGATATATGAGGGTGTATTCATTTTTACGGCAAACAACTATGCGATGGGAAACCTCAACGAGCGTGATTATTCAACCTACATGGAACTGTTCGAGCAAATGACTCGCGAGATTGAAATGCCCGATCTCATGATATTCCTCCGCTCATCGGTTGCCCACCTCGTGCAGAATATTGAGAAACGAGGGCGTAACTACGAGCAGAAAATACCCATCGAATATCTGGAAAATATTAATCGCAGATACGACGACTTCACTGCCAAACAATATAAAGGCAGGGTATTGACTATTGACGTCGACAAGCTCGATTTTCAGCATCGTCCAAAAGACTTCGGACTGATAACCGACAAAATCGACCGTGAACTTTTCGGATTATTTTAGAACAAATAAATATGCACATAGCAATAGCCGGAAACATCGGCGCAGGCAAAACAACTTTGGCAACCATGCTGGCCAAAAGATATGGTTGGAAGGCTCATTTCGAACCGGTGGACAACAATCCTTATCTCGAGGATTATTATGAAGACATGGCCCGATGGTCGTTCAACCTGCAAATATATTTCCTCAACAAACGCTTCCGCGACATTGTAGACATATCCCGCTTGAACGAAACGGTTGTGCAGGATAGGACAATCTTCGAAGACGCCTGCATCTTTGCACCCAATCTGCGTGACATGGGAATGATGAGCGAACGCGATTTCGAAAACTATACAGACCTGTTTAACCTCATGCTAAGTCTGGTGAAACTGCCCGACCTACTCATCTACATTCGTTCGTCGGTGCCACATCTCATCGATCAGATCCAGCGTAGAGGCCGGAACTATGAGCAAACAATGCGTATAGACTACCTCAGAGGTCTCAACAAACGCTATGAGGAATGGATAAAAACCTACGATGGGCATATGATTATAGTTGACGGCGACACAACCGATTTCGAAAATAATGCACAACATTTCCAGCGGATAACCGACATGATTGACGACCGACTCTACGGATTGTTCCCCATTGAATGAAATAAGAAACATCATATAAACAACAAATAACATCAAATCTTATGGAAAGAATCAAAGTCCTAATTATAGGAAGCGGACCGGCAGGCTACACAGCAGCCATTTACGGTGGACGCGCTAACCTCAGTCCAGTACTTTACTCAGGAATCCAACCAGGTGGACAGCTCACTACCACCACTATAATCGAAAACTTCCCCGGATTCCACGAAGGCATCAACGCCAACATACTCATGCAGGAAATGAAACAGCAGGCCGAACACTTCGGAGCTGATGTTCGAGACGGGTCGATTGTGAAAGCAGACCTATCCAGTAGACCGTTCAAGCTCGAGGATGAAAGCGGAAACCAAATCGAAGCCGAATCACTCATCATCGCAACCGGAGCCAGTGCAAAATATCTAGGCTTGGCCGATGAAGAAAAATATCGGGGCGAAGGCGTTAGCGCATGTGCAACTTGCGACGGATTTTTCTATCGCAAACGCGTCGTAGCCGTTGTTGGCGGCGGCGACACCGCATGTGAGGAGGCTACCTATCTGGCCGGACTGGCCCGAAAAGTCTATATGATAGTTCGCAAACCCTACCTACGAGCTGCCGAAATTATGCGCAAACGTGTTGAGGAAAATCCCAATATCGAAATCCTTTACAACACAAACACCCTTGGTCTTTTTGGCGATAACGGATTGGAAGGCGCCCATCTCGTGCGTTTCAAAGGCGAGCCGAACGAAGAAAAATTCGACATCGCAATCGACGGATTCTTCCTCGCCATCGGTCACAAGCCAAACACCGACCTTTTCAAAGGTCAAATCGATCTCGATGAACAAGGTTTTATCCTCACCAAACCGAAGTCGACCGCAACAAACATCGAAGGAGTATTTGCAGCCGGCGATGTGGCCGACCCGACCTATCGTCAAGGAGTCATCGCCGCCGCTACAGGTGCAATGGCAGCTATCGAAGCCGACCGTTTCCTGCGATAAATCTTCTCGACTGTTATTGCTGTCCGATATTTCATAAGACAATTGGAGAGTAATTAAAGGTAAATGCCGCCCCCACTCTGGGACGGCATACTCACCAAAAGTGAATGCACGAATTGAAATTCTATAAGATAGTAAGTACAGATGAAAAGACATTTAAGACGTAATTATCAGTCTACCGCTTGCCTGTTCGTTGCAATATTCTGTACCCAATTGATAACGGCATGCGGTTTTTCAAAAACAAATAACACTCTCAAAAGAGACACACTCATGACAACAGAACAACATAAAACTCGCGAAATATATCTTGCCGGAGGATGTTTCTGGGGAACAGAACATTTCTTCAAGCAAGTGGTAGGAGTTGTAGCAACCGAGGTGGGCTACGCAAATGGAAAAATCAAGAATCCAACCTACGAGCAAGTGTGTACCGATAAAACCCAGTTTGCCGAAACTGTGCACGTTGTCTACGACCCAGAAAAAATAACCCTTACCAAGCTACTTGAAATATATTTCGAGGCCATCGACCCAACATCCATAAATCAGCAAGGGCCCGACCGTGGCTCGCAATATCGAACCGGAGTCTACTATACCGACCCTGACGACCGTAGCGTCATTCAAGCCTTCTTCGACCATAAGCAAAGACACCTTAACGACCATATCGCCGTGGAACTACAACCCCTCAAGAACTTCTACAAAGCCGAAGACTATCATCAAGACTATCTCGAAAAGAATCCCAACGGCTATTGCCATATCCCCTCAAGCCTTTTCGAATACGCACGGAAAGCAAACAAATAACCTTGTAATATTAATTTATAGCATGAAAACAATCAGCACAAACAACACAGCCTTCTATCACATCGTGGCCATACTCACGGTAATGATATGGGGCACAACCTTCATCAGTACCAAGAAACTTCTTGTAGTAGGTATGCAGCCCGAAGAAATATTCTTCATGCGATTCCTTCTTGCCTATATCTGCATTTGGTTTATATCCCCGCGCAAGCTCTTCGCCGAGAGCTGGAAAGATGAAGTCCAAATGGCCCTTCTCGGCTTCTTCGGTGGAACACTATTCTTCGTTGCCGAAAACAAAGCCGTCGGATTCACCTATGTCAACGACGTGAGTTTCATTGGATGCACCGCCCCGCTCATGACAGTCATGTTAGCTCTGATATTCTTCCGCGACAGCGTTAAAATGAGCTGGAAGCTTCTCATTGGTTCCATCATAGCCATGGCTGGTGTCGGAGTAGTGATATTTAACGGTCAGTTCGTGCTTCATGTCGATTTACGAGGCTACTTTCTCGCGCTGTTTGCCTCGTTTAGCTGGGCTATCTATTCGCTAATTATGAAGCGCATTTCGAGTCGTTATTCGGCAGTGTTCATCACCCGCAAAGTGTTTTTTTATGGTGTTCTGGGCACTCTTCCATTCTTCCTCATCAGTCCATGGACTTTCCCGCTGAGCGGCTTTCTCGACCTCAAAGTGTGCGGAAATCTTCTCTTCCTGGGCGTGCTGGCCTCCTTTGCCTGTTTCGCCACTTGGAGTTGGGCTATCGCTAAACTTGGAGCTCTGAAAACATCGAACTACATATATCTCAATCCCATCACCACCGTTATTGCCAGCGCAATATTCCTCGATGAACCCATGACGCTCATGGCCTATTTGGGCAGCGCCCTTATTCTAATCGGAGTTTATTTCGCAAACAAGGCCGAAGGTATATAGCCCATCACCCTACTACCAGAAAAGACACATAGTTTTATTTACTTTTGCATCACCCAAAACCTAACGAGAAAAAATATTATGCTTGAGAAAAACATACGGGAAGAAATCATATCCCTTATTCAGCAACAAGTGGTTCCGGCAGTGGGATGCACGGAGCCTATGGCAGTGGCGCTCACAACCGCTCGCGCGACCGAACTTCTTGGTAAGAAACCAACGCACATCCGCGTGCTCCTCTCGGCTAACATCCTCAAAAACGCAATGGGCGTAGGCATTCCCGGAACAGGAATGATTGGTTTGCCGATAGCCATCGCACTCGGAGCAACTATTGGTAAATCGGACTATAAACTCGAAGTAATAAAAGACCTCACACCCGAAACACTCGAACAAGGAAAGAAGTATCTCGAAGAATGTCCGATAGACATCTGCCTGAAAGAAGGCATAACCGAAAAGCTTTACATTGAAGTGATATGCCAGGCCGACGAGCACACTGCTTCGGCCATAATTGCCCACAGTCATACCAACATTGTATATGAAGAACGCAACGGCGAAATATTACTCGACAACCGGGCACCTGGTACAGCCGAAACCGCGACAAAAGGTCCGGAACTGAATTTGCGTACTGTTTGGGAGTTTGCAACAACCACCCCGATAGACGAAATCAGATTCATCCTCGAAGCCAAACGCTACAACCTGCGAGCTGCAGCACAGGCTCTCAAAGGTAACTACGGACATTGTCTAGGAAAGGTTATGGACCGCCCACTGAGCCGTGGAATCTTCGGTAACAGCATCTTCTCGCACATCATCTCCAAAACCGCTTCGGCCTGCGATGCACGAATGGGCGGCGCGCTAATTCCTGTGATGAGCAATAGCGGTTCGGGCAACCAAGGTATATGTGCTACAAATCCCGTAGCCGTCTTCGCAAAAGAGAATGAAAACACACCCGAGGAACTCATTCGAGCCCTCACGCTGAGTCATCTTACGGCAATCTACATCAAGCAAAGCCTCGGCACCCTTTCAGCTCTTTGCGGATGCGTGGTTGCGAGTATCGGCTCGAGTTGCGGTATAACCTATCTCATGGGGGGCGACTACACCAATATCTGTCACTCGGTGAAAAACATGATTGCTAACCTCACCGGAATGATATGCGACGGAGCTAAACCCAGTTGCTCGCTCAAAATCTCGTCGGGCGTATCGACAGCCGTTCTTTCGGCCACACTATCGATGGAGGGCAAGCACGTCACAGCCGCCGAGGGAATAATTGATGAAGATGTCGACCGTTCCATCCGCAACTTAACCAGCATCGGCAAGGAGGCCATGTGCATAACCGACGACATGGTGCTCGACATCATGACTCACAAAGGAAATTGCTAACTGTCGAGTAGTTCGACTTTGAAGAGAGCCTAACTAATCAGTTGGGCTCTCTTCTTTTTTCTCGGGCGACGTTTCCCAAACTTGGGAAGAGCAACTTTTTTCTCAGGCGACGTTTCCCAAACCCGGGAAGAGCAACTTTTTTCTCGGGCAGCGTTTCCCAAACTTGGGAAGAGCAACTTTTTTCTCGGGCAGCGTTTCCCAAACTTGGGAAGAGCAACTTTTTTCTAGGGCAACGTTTCCCAAACCCGGGAAGAGCAATTTTTTTCTCGGGCGACGTTTCCCAAACTTGGGAAGAGCAACTTTTTTCTCGGGCAACGTTTCCCCCACCCGGGAAGAGCAACTTTTTTCTCGGGCGACGTTTCCCCTACCCGGGAAGAGCAACTTTTTTCTAGGGCGACGTTTCCCCCACCCGGGAAGAGCAACTTTTTTCTCGGGCGGCGTTTCCCCTACCCGGGAAGAGCAACTTTTTTCTAGGGCGGCGTTTCCCCCACCCGGGAGACAGACAGAAAATCATTGCGAGTTCTGTAAAAACAGGTAGATTTGCATTCGTAAATTTCAATAATACAGAGATAGACGGCAATTCGGATGAGAATATAATTCCACGACTCGCGTCGCGGAAAATCCCATCCGCACAAGTTGAATATCGATTAAAACACATCTAAGTAAAATGACAAAAGTTTTTGTAATGAGCACCTGCCCTGATTGCACGCAGGTTAAGACCCGGTTGACCGGCAACCCCGATTATGAATTGATAGACATTGGCGAACACGTCAGGAATCTGAAGCAATTCTTGTCTCTTCGCGATAATAATCCGGCTTTCAATCAAGCAAAGGCTAACGGCAGTGTCGGCATCCCATGTTTCCTCCTCGAAGATGGAACCATCCAATTCTCGATGGATAATCTTACCATTGATTCAACCCCTTCCAGTGGTTCCTGCAGTCTGGACGGCAAAGGCTGCTAATAGCAATGGAACGCAAAACGAGATTCGCTTATAGACGAATCTCGTTTTTTGCGTTCTTATGTTATGTTTCTACGAAGAAATAGACGTTAGGATACCCCTTTCAGAGCCTGCGAAATGCGCTGCAGAGCCTCCATGAGAATGGGTCGTGAAGTAGCAATGTTTATGCGAATGTAGCCCTCGCCGGCCGACTGGCCGTACATTGTGCCACTGTTCAATCGCACGTGAGCCCTTTCAAACAAAAGTTCAATGAGCTCGTCGGAAGTCAGCTTGGAGTTCCTAATATCTACCCAAACAAGATAAGTGCCCTCCAAACGAAGCACCTCAAACGCAGGAATGTTTTGTGCGAAGAACTCTTTGAGGGCGTTATAATTTCCAAACAAATAACTGTTAAGTTCGTCTATCCAGTCTTCGCTTTTATTGTAAGCGGCTTCGAGAGCAATCGGGCCGAACGGATTCACATCACAAACCTCGAAAATATTGATAGCACGATTTATTCGGCGCCTCAACTCGGCATCTGAACAAATGATATTTGCAATCTGTAATCCTGCAAGATTGAAATTCTTTGTCGGCGAATTAAGCGTCACCGAGTTATTCAAGCAATCGTTAGAAACACTTGCGAAAGGAGTGAACCGATGGCCTGGCATAACCAGCTCGCAATGGATTTCGTCGCTCACCACACGCACGTTGTGTTCCATACAGATTTCATTCATCTTAAGCAATTCCTCTTTTGTCCACACCCGTCCGGCCGGATTGTGAGGATTGCAGAGCAGAAACGCAACCACTTTTTCGTCGGCACAACGGCGTTCAAAGTCATCCCAATCCATCACATACGTATCGCCTTTGCGAAGCAATGGTGTTTCTTCAACTAGACACCCCTGATTGCGTATGCTCGAGAAAAAACAATTGTAGGCCGGTGTTTGCATGAGAATCTTTTCGCCCGGCATAGCCAAGGCCTTAATCGTTGCACTGACAGCCGGAACAACCCCCGTGGTATATATAATCCACTCTTTGTTGATGGCCCAGTTGTGCCGACGACCGAACCAACTGATTATCGCTTCATAATAACTTTCCGGTACCATTGCATATCCGAAAACACCATGCTCAACTCGCTCCTTCAGTGCGCGTTGAATTTCGGGAGCCACAGAAAAATCCATATCGGCAACCCACATCGGTATGATATCCTCGGGCATTGCGCCATCATCCCACTTATAGCAGTTTGTTCCGCGACGATTTACAACATTATCAAAATCATATTTTTTCATCTTATGCAGTTTTTTCAGTGATAATCGTGTCGTGTCCTTTAGCAAACTCATCGTAGGTTACTTTTCCCACCTTGTCGGCTATTATCCTACCGGATATCGGATTCTTAATCTCTGAAATTTCGCCCAAAATCGTTGCGTCGATTCGTTTACTGTCCTCGAAAGCGCGGTCGCAAGCGGAATCGAAAGTACAATCCTCGAGTGTTATTCCGTCGAGATAGCACAAGGGCTGTTCGCCTGCGATATGACATCGAACCAATCGCACGTTCTTTGAATGCCACGCCAAATACTCTCCGTCAAGCACAGAATCGAATACTGACACATTGTCGCATTCCCAGAAAGAATCTTTAGTTGTTATGCGAGCGTTGTGGACCTCAACATTCTTACAGTATTGGAAAACATATTTAGAATCAGAAACCAAACCATCAACGAACACATTTTCGCAGAACATAAAGGGATAGGTTCCGTCATGAAGTTCAAGATTACGCACACGGAGTCCGATAACTTTCCAGAAAGTTTCATCAGCGTCGTTTATCTTCACATTTTCCAGTTCGAGGTCTTTCATCTCACGGAAGAACTTCGGACCATCTATAATACAGTCGCGCATCTTCATTTTGTTCGAGTACCAAATTGCCGAACGCGACCCCGCAGCGAAATAACAATTCCTAATATCGCTCCCGTCGACATGCCACCAGGGATATTTTCCATAGAATTTCGACTGTTCACACGCAACGTTCTCACAACATTTTATACCCGATTCCCCATCAACTATCTCTATGTTCGACAGCCGGACATTCTTTAAGCCGAACAATGGTCGTTCGCCACCAAACTTTTTATTTTCTATTATTTCCATCCTGAATTATTTATTTAAACCGACGTATTAAACACAAAATCAATGCCAAATGGGCCATTTACACTTTATAGAATTATTAATATATTTGCGACATCTAATCAAAACCTTTTTAAAATGAAAACAAGTACATTCTTATTTCTTTTGCTCGCAGCAAGCTCTATAACCGCGAGCGCACAGTCAACTAAACCTCAGACACCTTCATCCACAAGCGAGATTCACTTCGATTTCGATTATTCTGATTGGAACAATTGGGCGAGATACTCGCTAGAAGCGCGCGACGGCTCAAAGTGGTCGTCTGGCAATGGACGTTTCGAACACGACTATGCACCAGGCTACAAAATGGATAATCCTGTTGTAGACGACTGGATGGTAACACACAAAGTCTACGAAATAGAACCGGGAGCAAAAATCGACTCTATTAAGATTTGGAACGTTAGTTGGATGATGCAAGTATATGAAGGCGACACCATAGGCGTTTATTTCCTACAGGGCGACAGACATCCGAACAAAGCCAAAAAACGTATCCTGGTATTCGACATGCGCGGCGACAACTATAAAGACCGCGCCGACATCATCCGCAAGAATATTCCGCTTCCCACAGTTGATGGCCCCTTCCACATCGCATTGAGATACAGAAACACAAAAACTCCAAGTAACTGGTATCAAATCGGGTTCGACGACATCTGCTTCAGAGGAATGAAGCAAACCACAGGTATCGAAAAAATCGCAGAAACCAAGAACCAACTATCTTACACCTTATGTAATAGTAGGCTACAGCTAACCCGCATCATTCAAGGCTCACGAATCCGAATCTTCTCCTCCGACGGCCGAATCGTTTATTCTGCCATTTGCCCTGCCACAGAATGCGCCATTGACCTATCCTCTCAAACAACAGGAATATATATTGTAGAAGTTTCGAGCGGAAAACAAATTATCAAGCAAAAAATCGCCATCGGCAAGCCTGTCGAGAAATAATTAAATACAGTATTCATAATATCAGATTAAATCAACAAAGACTTTTTAGGATAACATCTAGCTTCGGCTTCGGCCGAAGCGTTTTTTTATGCTAGCCGGCGATCTTAAGAATCGAGCAAATATTTCTTCAGGCTATTTTCCCGCAATCAATCTTCTCTAGAAACTATCGCCAGCTCTCTCAACTGTCTAAAAGTCCGATAAAATAGCCTCAGGACAGAATTCTCACACGAAACTGTTGCGTATATCACTAGAGATGGCTACTTTTGCTTTCAAATTGCAAAATAATAACACGCCCGCCAAACGCGAGCAAAAACACATGAATATGGACAAAATAGACAAACTCGACAAAAAAATTTTAGAGATACTTTCTAAGAGCGCAAGAACTCCATTCAAAGATGTTGCTGCAGAATGCAATGTTTCTAGAGCAGCAATTCATCAGCGTGTGCAACATTTGGTAGCTAATGGAGTAATCACAGGGAGCTGCTTTAACGTAAATCCAAAGAGTCTAGGATACACAACATGTACCTACGTTGGTATGAATCTCGAACGTGGCTCGATGTACAAGGATGTAGTTGAAAAACTCAATATCATACCCGAAATCATCGAGTGTCATTTCACCACAGGCCCCTACACTATGTTACTTAAACTCTACGCAAAAGACAACGAGCAACTCATGAACTTACTAAACAACAAACTTCAGAGAATACCGGGCGTTGTATCAACTGAAACACTAATTTCGTTAGAACAAAGTATTAAACGAGAAGTACCTATATTACAAGAATAGAATAGAATAGAATAAAAAGCAGCAAAGACTGGCAATGTCCGTATCGAGCCCTAAACCAACAAGCTGAAAAAATCTATCGGGGCAAGACCGAACATCGTCAGTCTTTTCTTTGCATAAAAACAGCCAACTCAAACTCCAAATAATGAACTACGATTTAAACGCTCACCTCGAGCCAGTATATTCCAGATTTCCCGAAGCAACGACGCGTCCAATCATCGGAATAACCTCGAATTTCATGAACGACGACGCATGCCTACGAAAATTCTATTACGAGCAGGTAGCCGCCGCAGGAGCAACCCCCATAATTATTCCCCCAATCAGAAACACCGACATCATTTTAAATACACTTGCACAACTCGACGCCTTACTGCTTAGCGGCGGAGGCGATATAAACCCCCTCTGGAGCGGTGAAGAACCAATTCGCGAACTTCACAATATCAACTCCGAACGCGATTTGCCAGAGTTATTAATTACACGACTAGCTTTCAATCAACAAATACCAATCTTAGGAATTTGTCGAGGTATGCAAACACTAGTAACAGCTCTCGGTGGAAAGGTGACTCAAGACATTTACATCTCTCACCTTCCAGAAACAGCACAAACTCCTGACCGTCCGTCATACACCGCGCCACAAAATATTCAGCGCCCCGCCACCATCAAACATTCTCAAGACGCCCCAGCCAACGAATCAACACATAGTGTAAAACTCGAAAAAGGTTCGATAATTCATTCTATCTACAAAACCGAAAGAATATTTGTAAACTCATTCCATCATCAGGCTGTGAGCTTTCCCGGCGAAAAATTCAAGACGACCGCAACGGCGCCCGATGGTGTTATAGAAGCGATTGAAAGTAACGAATTTAAGAACATCCTAGGCGTTCAGTGGCACCCCGAACGCATGCAGCGCGAAGGTCAACCAATTTTCCGCTGGCTCGCAACACAAGCTGCAAACTTTAATGAAGTTAAACAACTTCACAAACGTATGCTAACCCTCGATACACATTGCGACACACCAATGTTCTTCCCACAAGGAGTTAAATTCAACTGCCGTGAAAGTAAAACACTCTACGATTTGCATAAAATGACCGACGGACTTCAAGACGCAGTCACGATGGCAGCCTATCTTCCACAGCCAAAACTTGGCGAGTCGTTTTCATCTAAAATAGATATTATTGGACTCAAACGTAACAATCCCGAACTTGGCGACATTTTAGACAACATCTCACCTGCCCGATATGCTAATCTAGTTTTTGACAAGATTGAGAAAATAGTCAAGGACAATCAAAAATACGTTAGCATAGCCCGTACACCGGCTGATCTTTACGAGGATAAACGTAAAGGAAGAAAGAGCATCATGTTTGCAATCGAAAATGGACTTGCGCTAGAACATAACCTCTCGAATGTGAAGCAATTTGCACAACGCGGAGTCACTTACATAACGCTTTGTCATAACGGTGATAACGACATCTGCGATTCAGCGCGTGGAAGTAACATGCACGGCGGTTTAAGTGCTTTTGGGCGTGAAGTCGTTTCAGAAATGAATCGCAACGGCATTCTTGTCGATCTCAGTCATGGGGCTGAAAGTAGCTTCTATGACGCACTCGAGTTAAGTTCGCAGCCAATTGTTTGTAGTCATTCTAACTGTAAAGCCCTATGCAACCATCCGCGCAACCTATCAGACGACCAGTTACGGGCCCTCGCAAAAAAAGGAGGTGTTGCACACACTACACTATATAAAGGATTTCTTACAGCGAGCGAAGCAACAATCCTCGACGTGCTCGCACATCTTGAGCATGCAATAAAAATAATGGGAATCGACCACGTAGGAATTGGTACAGATTTCGACGGCGACGGAACTGTTCGCGGAATGAGCGACGCAAGCGAAATGCTCAACTTCACACTCCTACTTCTCAAACGAAGATTTAACCCGCGAGATATCGAGAAAATATGGGGTGGCAACTGGCTCCGCGTCATGTCACAAGTCCAAAGCGTTCGCAACAAATAAACAAAGATCTCAAACTCACAAACAATGAAAAAAGCAGCAAAATTAATCCTACTAGTTTTAGTAGTCGCGCTATTTACGCAAGCAAGTAACTCGTGCATAGGGCACAAAAAACAATCCGGCGAAACCGATACCGTAGCTATTCAGAAGCCGTGCGGACCGATTTTTAATCCAGACTCAGCGATAACATTCACTGCAAAACAATGTAGCTTTGGACCACGCATCATGAACTCTCCCGCACACGATGCCTGCCGAGAATGGATCGTTTCAAAGTTCGAACAATATGGTTGCACAGTAAACCAGCAAAAAACAAATCTCACGGGATACGATGGAACACAACTTCGAGCAACAAACATCATAGCACAATTCAACCCAAAAGCAACTCGCCGAATACTAATTTGCGCACATTGGGACAGCCGTCCATGGGCCGACAACGATCCTGATTCAACGAATCATAAAAAACCAGTGCTAGCAGCCAACGATGGCGCATCGGGAGTAGCTCTAATGCTTGAAATTGCACGTTGCTTAAATTCAGACAGTACTTTCGCGGGAGGTGTAGACTTTGTATGTTTCGATGCAGAAGATTGGGGAGTACCTATATGGGAAAAAAACTTTATCGGAAACCAGGAAGACACGTGGGCACTTGGCGCACAATATTTCGCTAAGAACCTGCCACTTTCGGTAAAGCCCGAATTTGGGATACTAGTAGACATGGTAGGTGGTGAAGGTGCGCAATTCTATCAAGAAGGAATGTCACTCAAATTCGCTCCAAAAATTGTAGACAAAGTGTGGAATGCAGCACACACAATTGGATACGGAAGCTATTTCCCAAAAACAACAGGCGGAATGGTCACAGATGATCATCTACCACTAAACCAATACGCTGGCATCCCAACAATTGATATCATAGCTTTCTATCCTGATTGCGAACAAAGCTCATTTGGCCCTACCTGGCACACTATCAGCGATACAATGGAACACATTGACAAGAACGTTATGCAAGCCGTTGGACAAACCATTCTGCAAGTTCTTTTCACAAGCTAAACCGTTCACAGTCTAAAACACATTCCATCCAACTATTTTGTTAGCATGCAGACAGCTCAATACAACCCATCCAATTAACCGCAAGTCTTCGTTAATAAATTATATCTATTTGGCCGGCCCTGTGAGGAGCCGGCTTTTAATTTATTGTATCTACACTAACCCTTCAGTCTTATAGCTCGAAATAATTTCACTGCATTTTATAGTAAGGGCAACTAATCTGCCAATGTCTGTGAGGTCTCCTTCAGAGAGAGCATTATTTTACGTTCCTAATTCTTCCAGATTCAACCTCACGATGTTATACTATTACTTAGCTATACACTTAACTCTATCGCGTATATACATACTTTCGCCAATTAGAGAATAAAGAAATGTGCTGTAATAAAAAACAAGCGAGAACTCTTTTAAAAGAATTCTCGCCTTTGGGGTGGAAGGTCGGACTCGAACCGACGACATTCAGAACCACAATCTGACGCTCTAACCAACTGAACTACGTCCACCATT
>ERZ773067.879-NODE-879-length-16942-cov-2.965891_pt1 | contig 16942 bp, 17 predicted proteins | sample MGYA00580622_ERZ773067 | MGnify/ENA primary metagenome ERZ773067 (study PRJEB29015, sample SAMEA2737998) | human oral metagenome | biome: human oral; feature: human-associated habitat; material: dental | place: China | collected 2113 ...
GGAAGGAGCGAAGGCTTTTTCCACCTGGCGGATCACATTGTTGTTGTACCCTCCAGCCAGTCCTCTGTTGCCCGTTACCACCACCACTGCCTTTTTGCCGGATCCGCTGCGCAGATACCTATGGTCAATGTACCTGCTCTTTTCCAGCATGGAGGCAATGGTCTCATACATCAAAGTAAAGTAGGGCTTGGACTGCTCTGCCTTTACCCGGGACTTTTGGAGCTTCACCGTAGCCACCAGCTTCATGGCCTTGGTAATCTGGGCCGTGGACTGGATGCTGGACCGCCGGCGTTTAATTTCCTTCATGGTTGCCATAGGTCACCTCCTATGCCTTTTTGCATTCCACAATGGCCTGCTCCAGCCTCGCTGCCAGGGCATCGGAAATTTCCTTCTTTTCCCGGATCTCTGCGGCAATGTCAGGATACTTGCTGTCAATAAAATGGAACAAGGTGTCCTGGAATTCCAGCACCTTCTCCACAGGAATATCCAAAAGCAGCTTTTTCGTGGCGGCAAAAATAATCATAACCTGATATTCCACTGCCATGGGTTTGTAATTGGGCTGCTTTAAAATCTCCCGGATCCGTTCTCCCTGGGCCAGCTGATTGGTGGTGGCTTCGTCCAGCTCGGAACCAAACTGGGCAAAACTTGCCAGCTCTCTGTACTGGGCCAGCTCCACACGAATGGGGCCTGCAATCTTTTTCATGGCCTTGATCTGGGCTGCTCCTCCCACACGGGATACGGAAAGTCCCGCATTAATGGCAGGACGAAAACCTGCATTAAAGCTCTCTGTTTCCAGATAGATCTGTCCGTCGGTGATGGAAATCACATTGGTGGGAATATAGGCAGACACATCCCCTGCCTGGGTCTCAATAATGGGCAGTGCCGTCAAGGATCCCCCTCCCAAAACATCCGACAGCTTGGAGGCCCGTTCCAAAAGCCTGGAATGGAGATAGAATACATCTCCGGGATAGGCTTCCCGTCCCGGGGGCCTTCGCAAAAGCAAAGACAGGGTACGGTAGGCGGCGGCATGCTTGGTAAGGTCATCATATACCACCAGCACATCCTCTCCCCCCTCCATCCATTCCTCGCCGATGGCACAGCCGGAATAGGGCGCAATATACTGTAAGGGTGCCAGATCCGAGGCGGTGGATACCACCACGGTGGTATAATCCATTGCCCCGTAGTCCTCAAAGGTTTTGACAATGGAAGCCACGGTGGAGGCCTTCTGCCCGATGGCCACATAAATACAATGCACCCCCTGGCCCTTTTGATTGATAATGGTATCCACCGCAATGGAGGTCTTTCCCGTCTGCCGGTCCCCGATGATCAACTCTCTTTGTCCTCTTCCGATGGGAATCATGGCATCAATGGCCTTGATGCCGGTTTGCAAAGGGGTATCCACAGGCTTGCGGTCAATCACCCCATGGGCCACCCTTTCGATCCTACGAAAGCGGTTTGTTTGAATGGGCCCCTTGCCGTCAATAGGCTGTCCCAGGGCATTGACTACCCGGCCGGTGAGGGCATTCCCCACAGGCACCTCCACCACCCGGCCGGTGGTTTTTACCGTATCCCCTTCGCTGATATTCCTTTTGTCTCCTAACAGCACGGCACCTACATTGTCCTCTTCCAGGTTCAGCACCATGCCGTATACCTCTCCGGGAAACTCCAAAAGCTCGCCCTGCATGGCTTTTTCCAGTCCGTGTATTCTAGCGATACCATCCGCAACCTGTATCACAGTACCCACGTCGGACACCTGGAGTTTCGCTGTATATTTATTGATCTGCTCCCGTATTACGGAGCTGATTTCTTCCGGTTTCAGATTCACCAGATTTACCCTCTTTCCCTTTCATCTTATAATAATGTCCTTCGCATCTTTGCAATGGCAGTCTTTACACTGGAGTCCACCACCCGGTCCTTCACCCGGATAATCAGACCGCCCAAAAGGCTTTCATCCACCAGATAAGTCATCTCAAAGGTCACATATCCTGTGGTTTCCAAAAGTCTTTTTACAATGGCCTTCTTTTGCACCTCTGTGAGGGCATAGGCGCTGGTTACAGTGGCTACACCGATCTTTTTAATCTCCTTTATGGCAGACAGAGCATAGTCGAAAATCGGGATCAAATCCCTTTGCCTTTTTTTCTCCAGAATGGTGGATAAAAATCCCATCATCTGAGAAGAAATCCGGCCCAGGAAAACCTCCTCCAAAACCCTTTGCTTTTCTTCGCCGATGATTTTGGGAGAATCCAGCAGCCGCCCCAAATCTCCCTCCGGTGCAAAAATCGGTTTTAGGGCAAGGATTTCCTCATAAATCCCATCCAGGGTATGACTTGCCAAAGCATCTGCTACCAGGGCATCTCCATAGACCTTGGCTACTCGCTTTGCCATATGCCTTCTCCCATCTCCCTTAAGGTTTCATCCACCAGTTTTGCGTTTACTTCCACATTCATGGAGGCACGGACTGCCTTGGCCGCCATGAGGGATGCCACCTCCACCATCTGGGTTTTCACTTCATCCAGAGCCTTTTTCTTTGCCAGCTCAATCTGGGCATTGGCCCGGTCTGTAATCCTGGCCGCCTCCTCCTTAGCCTCCCGGATAATCTCATTTTCTCTGGTTTTAGCCTTTTTCCTGGCCTCCTCCAGAATGGAATCCGCTTCCTTTCTTACCTCTGAAAGTTTTTGTTCATACTGGTCCTTCAGCTGTGCCGCCTCCTCCTTATCCTTTGCTGCATTGGACAAATCGGCGGCTACCCGCTCCCTTCTCTTTTGCAAAGCATCTCTAAGAGGATTGAACAAGAGGTAGGAAAGAATAAAGAATAGGCAAAGAACTGCAAATCCTGCAATCGCTGCATCAAATAAAAGCTGCAAGTCGAAACCAATTAATCTTCCCAAAACAGTTCCTCCTAACGAATTCTTCCTATGGCAGGCTTATGCCCCAAAGGGTTTTGCAAACATCAAAATCATAGCCACCACCAAACCATACAGACCTGTGGTCTCTGCCACCGCCTGGCCCAAAAGCATGGTGGATGTGATTTCTGATCTGGCTCCGGGATTTCTTCCCACAGCGGAAGCGCCATGTCCTGCGGCAATACCCTGTCCTACACCAGGTCCGATACCTGCAATCATGGCCAGGCCTGCACCAATCGCCGAGCAACCAAAGATGAAATCTCTTCCTGTCATATTCATAACAAAACCTCCAAATGTTATTCCAATTTATCGTTGATATAAACCATGGACAGCATGCAGAATACATAGGTCTGCAAAGCGCCCGAGAAAACGTCGGTGTACAAATGAATCACCGAGGGGATGCCGATTTTTAAAACCAGAGGCATCAGCCCGTACCACAGAGCCATAATAATCACGCCGGAAAGCACATTGGCAAACAGACGCAAGGATATGGATATGGGATTTGCAAACTCCCCAATCAGGTTAATGGGGAACAACAGGGGTATGGGTTCAAACAAGCTGGTAATATGTCTGAACTTCCGGTTCTTAAAGCCCTGGAAATTGACAATTAAAAAGGTAAACAATCCCAAAAGGAAGGTTACCCCATAGTCTGCTGTGGGATTTCTCAGTCCCAAAAGCCCGGAAAGATTGCATACGAAAATAAAAATAAAAATACTTCCGATGTAATTGATAAACCGGGAAGAATGGGGGCCCATCACCCCCTGTGCCATGTTTTCCAACAGCTCTACACCATATTCCAAGGCATTGACCAGTCCGCTGGGGGCTTTCATGGGATCCGCTTTTACAATGCAGCGATTGGCTATAATGGCAAACACCGTGATGATTAAAAACACAATCAGCAGGGAAACCTCGGTGGTGGTAATGGACAGCTCCTGCCCAAACAGCCGAAATTTCACCAGATAGTCAATCATGATGTCCAGATCCTTGGAGGCCCCGGTACTACTGATCAAAATCTGCTGGCTCATATTTCCTCCTTTTCCTAAATATTTTTTGGGCAACAGGATAGAGATAGGCTCCAGGCTTGAGTCCAAGCACAGCAAAGACCAGCCCCAGCACATTCACATACCTGCTGTTCCAGAATATAACCACTACCACAATCAGCACTGCCTTCCTAAGAAAGGCGTGGATCACTGTTTTTCTCTGAGCATAGGAAAAATCTCCTCCCTCCAATCCCTCCTCTGTGGACCGGCCGATGTCGTAGAGCATACCCAAAGCCAGGACAGTACCGGAAACCATTCCCAGCAAAAGGGGAAGAAACTCCTTCCCGGTGCGCCAGGCATACAGCCCCATAACCGCCGTCAAAAGCACTTCATAAACAAACAATCCAAAGCACATATAGACCAGGGTCTTCTTGGTGGAATCACTCATACCGTATCCTTTCCAAACACCCTGCTCTTTGGCTTTGGCTTTTTAAACGCTTCTTTCCGGGGAGTGCTCTTCTCCGGGATCTCTTCTCTTTCCTCCCGCACCGAGGCATGCACTGCTCCCATCAAAGTCTTAAACATGGAAACCATGCCGCTGACCACCCCTAAAATCAGCAGAGGAATGAAAAAATGTGTCCCAAAATATCCATCCACCTTCACCCCGATCAAGGTCAAAATCAGGATGGGGGTTATCACCGCAAAGCCCGCCTGGGACACCAACGCAAGACTGCGGAAAACATCCTTTGAAAATTTTATTCTCCACCTCCCGTAAACGCTGCCTTTGATCTTCGGGAAATACCATGCTCTGGATCCCCCCAAAAATCCTCCGCTGTTTTTTATTATAACCACATTCCAGAGCTTTGTCCAGTTTTGGTATCAGAGAGAATAGATAAATGTATGAATCATTTTTATCCTAATCTATCATTTCTGACAGATTCCACAGCCTACTCTTGAAACATGCTTTTCTCCCAGAGTTTCCATAAAATACCGCTTAAATTTTTCCTATAAAAGCCCAAAAAAATAGCAAGGACATATCCCGGCTTTCCTCCCCCGGAATACATCCCTGCAGTATTGTTATCGCTTCCCCCCTACAAAGAAAACCGCCACAGTGCCCGGTCCTGTATGGGCTCCTATCACCGTACCGATATCATTGATCATCACCTGGCCGTTTAACCTGGGAAAACGGGCTTCAATCATATCTGCCAGCTTTCTGGCATCTGTATAGGAGCTGGAATGGGAAATGAAGCACTTTCCGGAATAGTTCTTCCCATCCACTGCCCCCGTTTCCATACGGGACACAATGGCCTCCATGGTTTTTTTCTTGGTGCGGATTTTCTCAATCACCACCAGCTTTCCCTCTCCGTCCACACAGAGCAGGGGACAGATGGAAAGCACCCGGCCCAGCCGAAAGGCGGTTTTGGAGATCCGTCCCCCCCGCAGATAGCTGGTCAAATCCGTGGAAAAGAACCAGTGATTCACATATTTTCTGGAATTCTCCGCATACTCCTTCAGCTTTTCAATGGGAAAGCCTTCATCCCTTTTGTCTGCCAATAAATCCACCAAAAGACCAAACCCAGAGGAGGCTGCCAAAGAATCCACCACATACAGGGCTCTCTCCGGGTATTTGGGCTGCAGCTCCTCTGCAGCCATCATGGCAGAATTGTAGGTGCCGGAAATCCCTGACGAAAGACAAAGATGCAGCACATCCCTGCCCTCCTTTAAAAAACCTTCAAAGTAGCGGGTATACTCCTCCACATTAATCTGACTGGTGGTGGGACTGGCCCCCTCCCGTATCATCTCATAATATTGATCCAAAGGAATGCTGGCCCCCATATCATCCTCATAGGACTTTCCCGCAATAGAATAATGGAAACAAATATAGTTTATATTTCTCTTCAAGTAATACGCTTGGGTCATGTCTGCTGTCGAACTGCAAGATAAAATATAGTCCTCCATGGCTATACCTCCTATTATTTTTATCAGTTCGTTTATTATCCCGGACTCCCCCTGTGCCGAAATAAAAGCCGATACCTAAGGAGCAGGGCTGCAAGGCATTTCACCCCTTCACATTTCAATCCTACCCTTTCCAAACTCCCTTTCTTCTTTAACCTTTTACTAATACTATAATAGCACTTTTGGTTATAAAATATCAATACAATATTGACAACTTTGTTTAATTGTGTAGATAAGTAGAGAGAGAACTTTGATATATTTTTTTGTTTTAGAAATCAAACAATTTTCTTGAAATCCATAGTCTGCTTTCATTCCTAACGCATAAAGAAAATATTTTTGGCCCTTCCTCCTGTTTGTACCGATTTGGGGGCGGAAGGCCCTGACGGGCCAGGGAGGGCACCGCCGCCATTAGTCTTTCCCGGAAATCTGCCCGTATTGGCAAAGGAGAGGAATCAGCTCCTGCAAAAGCTCCGGACTTCCCCCTTCCCGCAGGGCATAAAAAAATTTTGCCAAAGCTTTTTTTGTTCCCCGGGCTGCAATATCCCCGGCCAAAAATTCCTGGACTGCCTGGAGCTGTTTAAAATTTTCCTGAAACATCCTGTGCTTTTCAAATTCCCTGGCCCCTTCCTTTGCCATCAAAAGGGCATCCTCCAGACTGCTTTTCTTTTTTTCCCGGTTTTCCCGGGCCATGTGTTTCAGGTCCTCCATATTGATATAGGTCACCCCGGGAAGCCGGGCAATTTCCGGCTCCATATCCAAGGGTACTGCCAAATCCACATACACCTGGAAAGGCAAAGGCCCCAGAGCCTTCAAGGCCCCTGCAGTAATGGTAAAATGGGGGCCTGCTGTGGCGGAAAGGATTGCATCCGCCCGGGGCACCGCCAGGTAGCGGTCCCCATAGTCCACCTGGGTAAAGGGAAAGCGTTCACTGGGGAGCATTTGCAGCCTGTGCTGCCTTTTGGTAACAAAAATCTCCCTGGGTCCATAGGAAAAGGCATTTTTTAAAACCAAATTCCCCGTATCCCCTGAGGCTCCGATAATTAAGATATTCCGCCCGGAAAGCCCTCCCAAAGCCCTGGAGGCCGCCTTCAGAGCCAAATTGGCCACACTTACACCGGTTTTTGACAGCAGCGTCCGGGTTTTGATTTTTTTGGCCATGGTAATCCCCTCCCGAAACAGGGTATTTAATACAGGCCCGGAAAAGCCCTCCTCCCTGGCAAACTGGTGCGCCTCCTTTACCTGTCCTAAAATCTGGTCCTCCCCCACCACCATGGAATCCAGCCCGGCACATACCTTAAAAAAATGCTGGGAAGCCTTCCTTCCTGTATAAAACAGACAGCTTTCCCACACCTTTGGCACAACCTCCCCCAAAGCCCTTTTTAAACAGGCTCTTTGCATCTGGGAAAAAAGCCGGTAAATATTTCCTTCCGGAGCATACCCATACAGTTCCATCCGGTTGCAGGTATTTAAAATCACCGCCTCCTGTACCTCTCCCCCCTGGCAAAGCTCTCTTAAAATCTCCCCTTGGGCCTTTCGGCTAAAGGCAAACCTCTCCCGGATATACACTGGAGCCCTTTTTTCGCTGATACTCAAAATACCGATCATTGCCGTCCGAACTCCTCCATGACCCCCAGGGTCTCCTCTATTTCCTTCTCCCCATGGGCATAGGATAAAAACCAGGACTCAAACCGGCTGGGGGCGGTGTAAATGCCCCGATGCAGCAAAAATGAGAAAAAACTGCAAAATTCCTCCCTATGGGAGTTCACAGCCCCGGTAAAATTTTCCACCCTTTCCCCTGTAAAAAACACAGAAAGCAAAGAACCGACCCGGTTGATCTGCACCCCTTTCCTATGCAGGGCCCTTTGGATCCCCTGGGCCAGTCTTTCCCCCTTTTTTTCCAGGGTTTCATAAAAATCCGGAATGCTCCGGATGGTTTCCAAAGTGGCAATCCCTGCTGCAACGGCCACCGGATTGCCGCTGAGGGTTCCGGCCTGGTATACATCTCCCAGGGGAGCCACCCGATCCATAATCTCCCTTCGTCCTCCATAGGCTGCCAGAGGCATGCCGCCTCCCACCACCTTCCCCAAAGTCACAAGATCCGGGGTGATCCCAAAGTACTGACAGGCCCCTCCATAGGCCAGGCGAAATCCCGTAATCACCTCATCAAATACCAGCAGACTGCCATACTGCTTTGTGATTTCCCGCAGAAAGGGCAAAAAGTCTGCCCCTGGAGGCACCACCCCCATATTGGCCGCCACCGGCTCCACAATCACAGCCGCTATGTTCTTTCCGTATTTTTCAAACAGAGCCTGCACGCTGCCGGTATCATTGTATTCTGCCAGCAAGGTGTTTTTTATTACATCCCCTGGCACCCCGGCGCTGGAGGCATCCGCCTGCTCCAGCAGACCGCTGCCCCCCTGCACCAGCAGGCCGTCGCTGTGGCCATGGTAACAGCCCCGAAACTTTATAATATAGTTTCTTCCGGTATAGCCTCTGGCCAGACGCAGGGCGCTCATCACCGCCTCCGTGCCGGAATTTACCAGCCGCAGTTTTTGTATGGGGGGCATGGCCTCTGTCACCAGTTCCGCCAGGTCAAGCTCTCCCTTTGTGGGGGCTCCGAAGCTCAATCCCCCTTGGGCTGCCCTTTGCACCGCCTCCACCACTGCCGGATGGGCATGACCCAGAATAGCCGGCCCCCAGCTGCACACATAGTCAATATACACATTTCCCTCTGCATCCTGAATCCATGGTCCCTGGCCCCTTTGTATAAAGGGGGGATCCATCCCCATGTTTTTATAGGCCCGCACCGGAGAGTTTACCCCTCCGGGAATCTTCTCCCTGGAGCGGGCAAACAAAGTCCGGGAACAGGCCCCGGCACCTCCCCTACCCTTCCAATCCTTCCACTGCATCTGCCAATCCCCCTTTGTCATATTTTTTTGCCTGCACCAGCAGGGGCAGGCCCTGTTTTCTGATTTCTTCAGAGGTTACCGGCCCAATGGACACCAGCTTCCCCTGAGCCGCCTCCCGGTTCCTTAACATAACCCCCATGGCTCTGGCTGCCGAGGCACTGGCCAGCACACAATAATCTGCCTCTGGAAGCAGACGGTTCAGCTCCTCCTCCCGCCTGCAATCCATCACCGTATCATAAAGCACCAGCTCCCAAAAGGGAATCTGTTTTTCCAGCAGTCCCTTTGCCAAAACCGGGCTTCCCTGCCTTCCTCGAAGCAAAAGTGCCCTTTCCCCTTCCTTCATATAAGAGGGCCATTCCTCCAGCAGGGTTTGGGAGTCAAAAACCCTGGGCACAAAATCCGCCTGAAACCCCTGCTTTTTCAATGCCCTTGCCGTGCCCTGTCCCATGACGGCAAACTTTTTACCTGCCACCATCCGCAGATCCCCTTGCTCCTTCAGGGCTTCAAAAAAAACCGCAACCCCATTGGCGCTGGTAAACACCAGCCAATGGGAAGTCTGGATACGCTCCATGGCCTGGTCGTCCAAAAAGGCCCGGGGGCGGATCAAATTCAGGCTTAGCTCCACCACAACCGCCCCCCTTTCCTGAAAGGCCTCCCTGAATTCCGGCAGCACCTCTTTTGTGGCAGTCAGCAAAACCACCTTCCCCAGCAAAGGCTTTTTTTTCACACACTCCCGGAAGCCTTCAAAGGAAATCCGGGCTGCTCCCCCCAGTACAATCACCCCAGGGGGAGAAAGAGGATTCTTTGCCAGCTCTTTTTCTATACTGCCCAAAGTGCCGTACAGCGCCCTCTGCCCCGGCAGACAGCCTCTGGAAATCAGGGCCATGGGGGTTGCAGGATCCATTCCCTGTTTCAAAAGATTTTCCCGAAGGATAGAAAGCTTCCCAAAGCCCATTAAAAACACCAAGGTTCCCGGCAGCTTTGCCATCATGGCATAATCCAGATCCCCCTCCCCTGCCCGATGGGCGGTAAAGATATGCAAGGAGGAGGCCAGCTCCCTGTGGGTCAGGGAAATCCCTGCCGCCCCAGGCACAGCCAAGGCGGAGGACACCCCCTGGAGCATCGAAAAAGGAAGCCCTGCCTCCTTCAAGGCCCCGGCCTCCTCTCCCCCCCTGCCAAATATAAAGGGATCCCCTCCCTTCAGGCGCAAAACCCGTTTGCCCCTCCGGGCGTGGTGCACCAGCAGCCCATTGATCCTTTCCTGGGAAAGGGGATGGCTGCCCGCCCTCTTTCCCACGTCCACCAACAGAGCCTTTGGAGAGGCGTAATTCAGCAGGGAGGGCGGAATCAGATGGTCATACAAAATCACCTGGGCTCCTTTTACCTGGTCCAGGCATCCCTGGGTCACCAGCTCCATACTTCCCGGTCCCGCCCCGCAAAGGCAAACCGCTCCCTTGCTCTCTGGCGCCGGATTACAGAGAATACCCGCCAGTTTTTCCAGGGCATCCTCTGGTTTTTTCAGGCTTCCTTCTCCGTTTTCACAAAGGTTTTTTTGCTCTGCCGCAGCTTCCCGCCCCCGAAAGTATCCATAGATCCTTTTTTCCTTTCTGCCCGCATACAGTCCGCAGGGGGTATGGCAGTCTGCATGCAGCAGCTGCAAAAACCTTCTTTCCTGCAAAAATTCCCATTCCGTATCCGGGTCCAACAAAGGCTTTAAAAAAGCCTCCACCCAGGTCTCCCTGTATTGGACTGCCACAATGCCCTGGGCAGGGGCCGGCGGGAAGGGTTCCGGATTCAGGGGACGAATGCAAAGCCCTTCCAAGGCCTCCCTTTCCTCTCCCAAAAGACCGCTGTATTCCCTAAGCCTTGTAAGCCCTGCTCCGGCCAAAATGAGCGCATCCGCCTCCCCGGATAAAAGCTTTTGGATTCTGGTTCCCACATTTCCCCGCACCGGCACAATGTCCAAGTAGGGATTTTGCAGCAGAGCCAGTTCCCTTCTTCTGCCGGAGGAGGTTCCAACCCTTGCCCCCGGTGGAAGAGAAACCAAGGTGGAATAGGCCTTTTCCCTTCGGCTTACCAGCACATCCCCCCTGTCCCCTCTTTTCCCCACAGACATGACCTGCAGCCCCTGGGGCATCTCCAGGGGAAGATCCTTGGCGGAATGCACTGCCAGATGCAGCTCTCCCCTGCCCAGCTTCTCCTCCAGTTCTTTGGTAAACAGCCCCTTGCCCCCAATATGTGCCAAGGGCATCTCCAGCTTCAAATCCCCCCTGGTATCCATGGGAACATATTTTGCCAAAAGCCCGGGGTGATTATTTTCCAAAGCCTCCCCCACCAAATGGGCCTGGGCCATGGCCAAGGGGCTTTTCCTGGTTCCAATTAAGATTGTTTGATACTCCATCCCGTCCTGCCCTCTTTCAAAACAATACGCTGGGCCAGGGCGGCATGCTCCAGCACCAGCTGCCGTATGAAATCATATTCCCCCAGACCCTTCAGGGCATACTCCACCCCCAAACCTGCCTGGGCCAGTCTTGTGCGGTAGCTGTTTTCCTCCCCGATCATATCATTTTTGGCATGATCCCCGGCCACCATCATCAGGGGTAAAAGCAGCACCCTCTCATAGTCCTTAAGGGCAGGAAGGATATCCTCCAAATAGGGATACCCTTCCACACAGGCAATAAAAAAATCCCCCCGCTGCTGTTGTATAAAATACTCCCGGAGTTTTTCATAGGAGGCATTGGCCGGCGACTGGCTTCCATGGCCCATCAGCAAAACAGCCCGCCCGGGGGCAAAGGGATAGGTTCTGTGAAATCCCTTTGTCACCCTTTCATAGTCCTCCGGTCTGGTCAGCAAAGGGCTTCCCAAACGGCAGCAGGCAAATTGATTCCCCAAGTCCTCCAAAGTCCTTTTCAACTTGGCATTTTCAAATCCGTCAATCACCAGATTGTTTAACACCACCAGCTCCTCTATTCCATCTTTTTTTGCCTGCTCCATGGCCTCCCCAATGTCCCGGATGCCCCGTTCCTTTAAAATCCTTCGAATGATACTGCTGGTCCAGGCCCGGTACACCGGCGCTTGAAAATAATGCCCGGCCTCCTGTTCCAGTTTATCAATGGTTTTTTCCCGGGTATCATCATGGGTGGTGCCAAAGCTTACCGCCAAAACCCCTCTCTTCATCCAATTAACCCCCTGTCCATACATTCTGCAATTTCCTTTGCATAATAGCTGATATAAAGATCCGCCCCTGCCCGAAACGCCCCCACTGCCAGTTCACAAAGAATCCTTTCTTCATCAATCCATCCCCTTTGGGCCGCAGCCTTTACCATGGCATACTCTCCGCTGACAGAATATACCGCCAGAGGCAATGAAGTGATTTTTCTAGCCTCCGACACAATGTCCAAAAAACAAAGCCCCGGCTTTACCATCACAATATCCGCCCCCTCTTCCATATCCAGACGGATTTCCCGAAGGGCTTCCCTTTTGTTATGAATATCCATTTGATACCCTCTGCGGTCCCCAAAGGCCGGGGCACTGTCTGCCGCCTCCCGGAAGGGTCCGTAAAAAGCAGAGGCGTATTTGGCAGAATAAGCCATAATAGGAACTTCGCTGAATCCCGCCCCGTCCAGAGCCTGGCGGATGGCCCCCACTCTCCCATCCATCATATCCGAGGGAGCCACCATATCCGCCCCGGCCCTGGCATAGCTTACCGCAATTTTGGCCAGACAGCCAAGAGTCTGATCATTGTCCACCTCCAGACCCTTTAGAATGCCGCAATGGCCATGGGAGGTGTATTCGCACATACAAACATCACAGATCACATACATCCGGGGAAAGTCCCTCTTGATGGACTCCACCGCCCTTTGCACCACTCCCTTTTCCTCCCAGGCCCCGGATCCCATGGGATCCTTATGCTGCGGAATCCCGAAAAGCATGACAGAACAGATCCCTGTTTCCATAAGCTCCTGCATCACCTCCCCCAGCCGGTCCACACTGTAGCGGTACTGTCCCGGCATGGAGGCAATTTCTTCTTTTTTATTTTCTCCCTCCATAACAAAAACCGGATAAATCAGAGCCGCCTTATCCATTCTGGTTTCCCGAACCATGTGGCGCAGGGTCTTTGTTTTCCTCAGCCTTCTGGGGCGAATCCTTATCATAGTCTCTTCCTTTCATCAAAAAACCTTCGGAAAGGAACAGCGGATGGTCTTCCGCTTCATCCCCTCCCCGAAGGTAAGTCTGTTCGTATATAAATCCCTGCTCCTAGGGGGTACCAAACACAGCCTGAAGATTATCCAGCTCTCTGGCCGCCGGCGCTTCCCTGAAGTTCTGGTAGGCAAAAAAGCCATACCACCGAGGCGCAGCTGGACTGGCAGCCTGTACCTGGCGAACCAGAATATCCTGGTACCGCAGCCACTCCGAGGTGACATTTCCATCGGGCACATTCTTCCCGGTACGATACAGCCCCAGACCCACGCATAATTTCACAGGACTGTTGTTTTTCCTCTTTAAATCCACCCAGCTGTTCAAGCAGTTGGTATAGGCATAGGAGGCAGGCTCTCCCTTTTTATTTTTGGCTTCAAAGCCATGGTAAAGCTGGGGCATAATATAGTCCACATACTCCCCGGAAGCCATCCAGGTGTCCACATCCACAAAATAGGCCCGGTCGCTGCGAAGGGTGGGCAAAAGAGCCAAGGGACTGATGCCAAACACAGCCTTGGGCCGCACCTCATGCACGATCTTATGCACCGCTGTCACCAGCATGGATACATTGTTTCTGCGCCACTGGGTAATGCCAAGACTGCTGCCGGAAGCGTCATATTCTGCTTTGTCAAAGCTCTTGGCAGGAACCCCATTGTCCAAAGCCGGATAGAAGTAATCATCAAACTGAACCCCATCCACAGGATAATTTTCACAGATTTCCCGAATGGCGCCCACCAAATAGGAACGCACCTCCTCACTGGCAGGGTTCAAATAATAGCTCCCCTCATGGAGCAGCACATTCCGCTGCTTGGCAGGATCCGCCAGCCATTTCCGCACAATGGAATCTCCGGGAACCTCCTCCCAGCGTGACATGGAATTGGTCACCCGGTAGGGATTCACCCAGGCATGGAAACTCAACCCCTGCTTATGGGCACTTTCCAGCATGTATCCAAAGGGATCAAAGTCAGGGCTTGACTGCCTGGTCACCATAAACTTAGAAGGGGGAAAGGCCTTCAGCTTCAAACCATAGCTGTCAGAATGACTGTGTACATGGCAAAAAATGGTATTCATTCCCCGGCTCTTAATGTCCGCCATCACCTGATCCGCCCGCTGTTTAAATTCCTCCTCCTGGGTGGGCATCTCGCTCCAGTCAATATAGGAAAACCATACTCCCCGCATCTCTTTTGGCTGCTCCAGGGGGCTTTGTCCCGCCCCTGGTCCTCCCGAAGGGCTGGCAGCTGCATGAGCGGCGGCATAGGCCCGCCCGCCGGTCAATACCTCCATCATCAAAAGCAGGGCAAACAAACGGCACAGCCACCCCCGGATCCATCCTTTTTTCATTCTCTTCTCCTTTTGTTTTTCTAGGGAAATCCTGATTGCATCCTCTTTCCCCGACGTAAAGTTCTTCCTATCATACTATAGCCCCCCGGAAAATCCAATACAGACTTTCTTTCAAGTCTTTTAAAAAAGACAGCAGACAGCTCCGTCCAAGGATTAAACAAACCACTGCTTGTCCTTTTCCTTCTCCAAATCCTCTCTGCTCTCCTTGACCATTTCTCCGATTTTAAGACGCAGCAGCTGGGCCAGTTTTTTGGTGAGAGCATAATTGATACCGGAAGAGCTGATACCAATCACCATTTCCTCCCACTCTACAATTCCGGGAAAGTAGAAATCACAGTTGGCGCTGTTGGAAACATCATTTACAGGAATACTGGAACGATTGCAGTCCCAGACAATTTTTTCATTCAGCTGTGCATCATTCGTGGCTGCAATCACATAATCCATGTCAATAATATCTGTGGAATCATAGGCCCTTTCATAGAGCACGATGCTCTTATCCTGTATTTCCAAAAGAGCATCCGACATTTTTTTTGCCACCACCATGATCCTGCAGCCAAAATCCTTGAGTTTTGCAATCCGCTGGGCTGCAACATTTCCTCCTCCCACCACCAGAATTTTTCTTCCCCTAAGATCCATAAACATGGGAAAATATCTTGCTGCCATAGGTCCTCCCTAAAAAAAACTACAGGGGGAAGCTTCTCCCCCTGCCAAACAGTGCACCTCTACACTGGAGGCACATGGCGCCTCCAGCTGCAGCAGTCTGCACAACCTCCAGTTTCCTTATGTAATCGAAGCATTGTAAATCGCTTCCACAGAATCCCCCAAAGCGGCTGTAAAGTCCTCATCACTTTGGCCTGCTGAGAGTCCGTCCACCAGAGCTCTGGAAAAACTGGCAATCAAACCATGATTTTTTGCCAGCAGAGCATTGGCCTCGTCTCTGGAATAACCGCCGGAGAGGGCCACCACCCGAACCACATGGGGATCCTTCATAATCTCCTCATAGAGATTTTCCCTGGTGGGAATGGTAATTTTAAACATCAGCTTCACATCCTCCGAAAGCCTGGCCAGATGCTCTTTGAAATACGTCACCATCAATTCCTCGCATTTGGCCTTATTGGGATTGTGAATATCCACCTCTGGCTCCAGAATCGGAACCAAACCATGGCGGCAGACCTGCAGCCCCAGTTCAAACTGCTGATCCACCACATCCTTAATGCCCTGGGGATCATAATCTAAAATCACCGAACGCTCCTTGGTACCGAAAATATGACGGTCCTTTACTGCATGCTCCAAAGTCTTATCCAGATCAGGGATGGGCTTCATCAGCTTCACATGATTCTTTTCCTCTGCCAGCCCCTTGTCAATCTTTAAGATGGGGATAATCCCCTTTTTATTCCAAAGATATTCCGCTGTATACTGATCCCCGATCTTACGGTCCATGGTCATTTCAAACAAAATGGCAGCCAGAATCCGGTCACTGTTAAAGGCGGGACTGGTGATGATTCTGGTTCGCATGGCATGAACCAAATCAAACATTTCCTCCTCGCTTTTGTAAGCGTCCTCTCCGATTCCATAGGCCTTCAATGCCTTGGGGGTGGATCCGCCGCTTTGATCCAATGCCGCAATAAATCCTTTTCCGCTTTTCATCCGTGTCAATTGCTCTTGATTCATATTTGCTCCTTTCCAAGCACCAGTATGGGTCTCCTCTTGCTTTGATATACGGATTTGCCTGGGAAATATGCCGTTCTCGGCAGTGCAAATCCGGTGCAGCAAACGACAAAATAAAAAATTTTACCGTCTGCTACATTATACAACCTTTAGAGGTTTCCTGTAAGTACCTGGCGTAAATTTAAAGATTTTTGGAAAATATCCACAACCTTTCAAGGGGACTGCTAATGCCAGATCAAGCAGCACGCCAAAGTAATCACAGCCAGTCCTCCCTGCAGCAAAATAATCCTGGGATGACCGGCAAGACTGGCATAGGCGGACACCAAAATAAGATATACCATAAAAATCCCTGTCCAGACAAAATCCTGAAATAAATATACCGCAAGAAGAATCAGCACCCCCAGCAGCCCGTTATACACTCCCTGGTTGCGAAACAAAGCCTCCACAGAGTATCTTCCCAGCTCCCTTTGATCCATTTGAAATGCCGCCGCTGTACGCTTGGAGGTGGTGGCAAAGGTTTCCAAAAACATAATATAAAACAATTCCGCTGCCACTACTGTGGCAAAAACAGTTGTTATCAAAGCCATATTGTTCTCTTTCCTACTACAGTTGTTATATAATTTCCTCTAAAAGGGATCGAGGATCCCTGCAGGTCCCTCTCCGGCTGTACTTTCCGGCCCGGGGCATGAAAAAATCCCCCACATCCACACCCTCTCTTTTCAGCAGCCAAAGCTTTCGATCCAGCCCGCCTCCATATCCTGTGAGGTTTCCTCCGGCTCCCATCACCCTATGACAGGGAATGATGATGGAAATGGGATTTTTCCCCACAGCTCCTCCCACAGCCTGGGAAGACATTTTGGGCTTATTCAGCATCTTCCCTGCCCTTTGGGCCAGCCATCCATAGGTCGTCACCTGCCCATAGGGTATCTCCAAAAGCATCTCCCAAATCATCCTTTGAAACCGGCTTCCCCGGGGCTTTAAAACCAGC
>ERZ773067.884-NODE-884-length-16909-cov-9.538863_pt1 | contig 16909 bp, 13 predicted proteins | sample MGYA00580622_ERZ773067 | MGnify/ENA primary metagenome ERZ773067 (study PRJEB29015, sample SAMEA2737998) | human oral metagenome | biome: human oral; feature: human-associated habitat; material: dental | place: China | collected 2113 ...
TTATAAGGTGTTGCTCACTAGCATTTCTTTTATATTAACAATAGGCACAAAGAGCAGATGGTATGACAAGAATCCCTAACTACATTATAATGTTTAGCAATCAATCAATAATCTTTTTCTTATCAACCTTACTGGTTCGTTATGATTATGCGGCATGCTTTTTATTTGTAAATTAAATGTTTCAACGATACTTACAATCAAAAGAGAATTGGTTTTGGAATTAATTGTACTATGAGTAAACGAGCACATATCGGGCACAAACATCAGTACAAGCCGTTTTGTACTGAGACTACAAGGTGCTTGTACTGAGACTACAAGGTGCTTGTACTGATACTACAAGGTGCTTGTACTGGCACTACAAGGTGCTTGTACTGGCACTACAAGGTACTTGTACTGATACTACAAAGTGTCTTGTACGGACACTACAAGGCACTTGTAGTCGTACACAAAGCTTCTTATACCATTGCAAATGCTACTGGGCTGATACGTTGATGGCAAAGTGAAGTATACAAACAACTTTCTAAAATATGGCCAGTACGAAGTGTTTTGAAACAAATCATCCGGAACTGAATAAAGAAATACTCAACACAAGATGGCGTTGGACACTCGATAATGAAGCAAAAGGCATGTTATAAACATTCTCCGTAAAGGTTCAATCACTGTTCCTTGCATTGCTCTTCACTGTCTTTTTTGTTTTATCTGGCATCTTTGGCTTACGCTTTCAGAAAGCATAGTGCGCTATGCTCCTTCAAGAAATAAGCAAAACCTGCTCTGCTAAAAGCTAAAAATACAGCAAAGGTTATTTTTAAGACCTGCCTCAAATAATCCCTAAATGTTGCATGGCGTGCATGATGCCATCTTCGTCTATATGTGTTGTAACGAAGTTGGCAGCTTGCTTTACGTCGTCGCCGGCGTTGCCCATTGCCACGCCTACGCCTGCTGCACATATCATACTGATGTCGTTTCCACCATCGCCAAAGGCGGCGCAGGCATCAATGGGTATGCCGAGGTGTTGGGCAATGGCGGCAAGTCCCCTACCCTTGTCGGCCATTCGCGAGGTGATGTCCATAAATTCAGGATGCCAACGCCCAGAAACACAGTCGGGGATGCGTGGCATTAGCTGCTGTTCTTGTTCAACCGTGGCGAATGGAGTTAACTGCAAAATATCGTATTGCATCACCTTCTCGATTGGTAAGTGATAATCAATGCCGTGGATGTCAAGCGTACGCCTAAAAATTCGGTCGATATTGTCCTTATAATTGTAGGTGGTGATGTCTTTTTCGCCCACCACCACACACGAATAGTCTTGCTCGGTGGCATCGTTAAGTATCAATTCAACATCGCGCTTGGGGAGGGGATGGTGATAAACCACTTCGCTCCCTACGATGCAGTGCGCACCATTGACGGTAAGATAGCCGTCTATAAAGGGGAGAATGGAGTCGATGTTATTGATGATGGCGTAGGGCCTGCCCGTGGCAATAAACACTTTCACACCTTTACGCTTGGCTTGTGCGATAGACTCAACTGCCGAAGTGGGGATGGTATGCGTTTTCATGCTTACCAGCGTGCCATCGATGTCGAAGAACAATGCTTTAATCATATCCTGAAAAATTTAATACAAAGGTAGTCTTTTATATTGGAATACAAAAACACCGCATAACGAATGTTGTTGCCATTCGCCATGCGGTGCATTATTGAACTAAAAAAAATAAAATTACTGCGAGTTGTATTACAACATGCGTTTATCCAAAGTCATCGAACATGATGCTCTCGCGGTCAACGCCAATACTATCGAGCATACCTTGTACAGCTTTGCTCATCGGACCCGGACCGCACATGTAGAACTCGATGTCTTCGGGCGCCTCGTGGTCTTTAAGATAGGTGTTGTACATCACTTCATGCACAAAACCGGCCACGTATGGCACACCTGCCTCATCGGCTTTGGGGTCGGGGCGGTCGAGTGCAAGGTGGAAATGGAAGTTGGGATATTCCTTTTCCAACTCGTGAAAGTCGTCCAAGAAGAACGCCTCGCTAAGACTACGCGCGCCATAGAAATAGTGCATCTCGCGGTCGCGAGTGTGAAGTGTTTTGAGCATGTGCATAATCTGACTGCGAAGAGGAGCCATACCTGCACCGCCACCAACCCAAATCATCTCTTTCTTCGAGTCGAATATCGGGTGGAAGTCGCCAAACGGACCGCTCATCACCACCTTATCACCTGGCTTGCGCGAGAAGATGTAGCTGGATGCAATACCCGTGGGCACATTTTGAAATCCTACTTCGGGGCGCGGCTTAAACGGCGTAGTGGCAATACGCACGGTTAGCGTGATGCGGTCGCCCTCTGCGGGGTAGTTGGCCATAGAGTAGGCGCGGATGGTTTCTTCGGGATTGTGAGCTTTGAGGTCGAAAATGCCGAACTTTTCCCATACTGCCACGTACTCTTCGCCAATATCTTTCTTGTCGAAATCCTTGTTATAGTCGATGGTTTCGTATGCAGGTATCTTTATTTGAGCGTAACTTCCTGGTACGAAGTCCATGTGTTCGCCTGGCGGCAATTCAACGATGAACTCCTTGATAAAGCTCGACACGTTCTTGTTACTGATAACCGTGCACTCCCACTCTTTCACGCCCAACACGCTTTCGGGCACTTTAACCTTCAAATCGCCTTTAACCTTGCATTGGCAACCAAGTCGCCAATGGTCTTTCACCTCTTTTCGCGAGAAGTGCGAGCGTTCGGAGTCGAGAATTTCGCCGCCTCCTTCCAGCACTTGCAGCTTGCATTGTCCGCAGCTAGCCTTTCCGCCACAAGCCGAAGGCAAGAAAATGCCGTTCTCGTTGAGGGTGGCCATCACGTTGTTGCCCTGCTCTACGGTAAGTTCCTTATCTCCGTTAACGGTGATAACCACCTTACCACTGGGCGAAAGATATTTCTTGGCCACCAGCAACATTATCACCAGCAGCAAGATGATGAGCAGAAAAGCGCCGATACTTATTAATATAAACTGTAACATATATCCTTAACTTATAGATTTAAGCCCGAAAAACACATCATGGCCATCGCCATCAGTCCTACGGTAATGAATGTTATGCCCAGTCCTTGCAGGGGTTTGGGCACGTCGCTATATTGCATTTTCTCTCTAATTGCACCCATCGACACGATGGCCAGGGTCCAACCAAAGCCGCTACCAACGGCATAAGAGATGGAATCCCACACGGAGCCGATGTATTGCGTGCTAGACGGGTCCATGTTTATGCGCTGTTGCATGAAGAGCGAGGCACCCATGATGGCACAGTTAACGGCAATAAGGGGCAAGAATATGCCCAAAGCAGAATAAAGCGAGGGGCTATATCTCTCGACAGCCATTTCTACCAGCTGCACAATACCTGCAATAACGGCGATGAAAAGGATGAAACTGAGGTAAGAAAGGTCGACACCCGCTATCAAACAGTCGGGACCTAGCACCTTGGTTTGCAGCAAATAGTCGACGGGGACAGTGACAAGCAACACGAAGGTTACAGCTAAGCCCAGTCCCAAAGACGTCTTCACGTTCTTAGAAACGGCCAGATAAGAGCACATTCCCAAGAAGAAGGCGAATATCATGTTGTCCACAAAGATGGACCTAAAGAATAAACTGATTAAATGTTCCATAGCGTTTTCTTATTTTTTCTCCTTGTAGAAATATGCCCGATGCAGCCAGATAACACAGCCCAACAGTATCAATGCCATTGCGGGCATAGTCATCATGCCGTTGTTCAGATAGCCTGCGTGGTATGCACTCTCAGGAATTAGCTGGAAACCAAGTAGCGACCCACGGCCGAAAAGTTCGCGAATGCAACCAACAAGCACCAAGATGAAGGCATAGCCCAAGCCATTGCCGATGCCATCGAGGAAACTTGGCCAAGGCTTATTCATCATGGCGAAGGCTTCGAGGCGGCCCATGAGGATGCAGTTGGTGATAATCAGACCCACATATACCGACAGTTCTACGCTGACATCATACACAAAGGCTTTGAGAATTTGGCTAACGATGGTAACCAAGGCTGCCACCACCACCAATTGAACGATGATTCGGATGCGCGAAGGTATGGTGTTGCGTATCAAGGAGATGATAACGTTAGAGAAAGCCGTAATGATGGTAACGGCAAGTCCCATTACGATAGCCGGTTTTAGCTGCGAGGTAACGGCCAACGCCGAACAGATGCCAAGCACCTGAACCATGATGGGGTTATCGAGATTTAGCGGATTGACAAAGACTTCTTTGTTTTCCTTTGAAAATAACTTACTCATAACTGCTGCGTTCGATTATTTACTGGTTAAAAACACGAGATACTTCGACAAACCCTCGATAAGCATGTCGCTCACGCCATTACTTGTCAGCGTGGCGCCTGTTACCGCATCTACCTGCGTAGAGGGGTCGTCTACCTTCTTTACAACTGAGAGTGCCACTTTCCGGGTGCCCTCTGCGAACACCTTCTTTCCCTTAAACAGGTTCTGCCACTTCACGTTGTCTTTTATCTCCGCACCCAATCCGGCCGTTTCTCCTTCGTGATTGAAGTATGCTCCGTAAACAGTGTTCTTGTCTGCATCTAGTGCGATGAAGCCATTGATAGGTCCCCAAAGTCCCATACCGTAAACGGGTACGATGTACTTGGTTTGCCCGTCTACCTTACAAACGAACAAAGCCAAGCGGCCAGCCTTGTAATCGGCGCTGTTGAGCAAGAAACCGGCCTTCTCGCCGCCTTGTTCGCCTTTGGTGGTAACGTTTCCTTTGGTGTCTATTATCTCATCGGCCAATACCACTTCCTTATACTTCTGTGCAGCCTCTTCATCGCTTATGTCGCGAATGTTAAGCGCATAGAGCAATTGTTTCTTCTTATCCAGGGCCACGTTGATGTCTTGCTGAGGTTTCAACGCCTTAAAGACGAAAGCCAACAAGAAAGCAACGACAACGACGAGGATGGTAGAATATATCAGCGTATAGCCGTTGGAATTGGTGTTTAATCCTTTTTTCTTCACTTCTGCCATGATGTCATTTGTTGTTTTTGGTTAAACGTTTCATGCGCTTACTTATGTTTGCCTGAACCACATAATAGTCGATAAGGGGCGCAAACATGTTGGCAAACAGTATGGCCAGCATCATTCCTTCGGGATAGCCGGGGTTCATCACACGTATGATAAGAGCCATTGCGCCGATAAGGAATCCGTAAATCCATTGTCCGGTGTGGGTTCGGGCCGACGTAACGGGGTCGGTGGCCATGAATACGGCACCGAAACAGAAACCGCCCAGCACGATATGCTCGTACCATTCGATGCTGGTCATGCCCAAATGCTTAAACAACAAGGCCATTAAGATGCCTCCACCAAACACACTTCCCATAGTACGCCAACTGGCGATGCCCGTCCAAAGCAGAATAATGGCCCCAATACCTATGGCAATCACGCTTGTTTCGCCTACACTGCCGGGGATAAAGCCCGTTATCATGTCGCTAAGGCTGTACGGAACATTTGCTCCAACGCCAATTTCTCCCAAGGGAGTAGCAGCCGTAAAGCCGTCGGGCAGGTCATAACCAAAGCCCAAGATGGAGTTGGAAGCCACCCAAACAGTGTCGCCGGTCATCTTCGAAGGATAAGAGAAGAAGAGGAACGCGCGCGCGCAAAGCGCAACGTTGAAGATGTTCATACCTGTTCCACCGAAAATTTCTTTGCAAAGGACTACCGAGAAGGCCACGGCGAGCACCAATATCCAAAGTGGACAGCTCACAGGAATAATCAATGGGATGAGAATACCCGTCACCAAGTATCCTTCTTGTATCTCTTCGTGTTTCCATTGCGCCCAAGCGAACTCTATTCCAAGTCCTACGGCATAGCTAACAACCACCTTTGGCAACACGGCTAGGAAGCCGAAGAAGAACAAATCAAAGAAACTGGCATCGGCCAAATGGCCTGCCGCCGCGTAGTTTTGGTAGCCTACGTTGTACATTCCGAAGAGCAAAGCCGGCAAAGCGGCAATAACCACCATGCTCATGATGCGTTTCGAGTCGATGGAATCGTGGATGTGCGTTCCCACTTTCGAGGTTGTGTTCGGCACATAGAGGAAGGTTTCCAATCCGTCGAAAATGCTTTGGAAGGCGTGGAGCTTGCCTCCTGGCTCGAATTTCGGCTTTATTTTATCTAAATATTGTCTTAATGCTTTCATACTGCTTTATGCATTTTCTTTACGTAACATGTTCAGCCCCTGACGAACGATGCGTTGCAGTTCGAGTTTAGAACTGTCAACGAACTCTGCCAGTGCGAAATCTTCGGGCGAAACCTCATAGATGCCCAGCTGTTCCATCTTGTCGATGTCGCCAACGATGATGGCTTTGATGAGGAACTCGCCATAAATGTCCATCGGCAACACACTATCGTATTCGCCACTCATGATAATATGGCGTTCGCCACCCTTCACACGTGCATCCAAATCGTACTCCTTCTTGCCCATGAGCCAAGAGAAATAGCTGCGCGATGTGGAAAATTGGTTGGTGCGCGGCAATATCCAACCGAACATTTCGTTTGCATCGGCACCTTCGGGAATAGCGGTTATCTCGGATGTTTTTACGCCAACGCTGTCTTCCAAGCACGATTTCGTACCCGTTAAGGGGTTGCCATTGATAAGGCGAAGGTCTTCTTGCCGCGTCAAAGCGTCTTTCAAAATCACCGAGAAAGGCGTTCCTATCAGCGCATCAACGTACATGGGCGATGCCATAGCACTGCCCCCGAGGGCTATTGTGCGCAGAAGATTAACCTTACCAGTATTGAACAACCTTCCGAAGAAGATCACAAACGTGGGGTCGACCGTCCAAACCACTTCGCCCTTATTCACAGGCGAGATATGGTTTACCTGTACGCCGACATTTCCTGCGGGGCATGGACCATCGTAAACCGTCACTTCCACGTCCTTTGCGTTCACCAACACGTCGGCCTTTTGGTTCTTCCCTATCCCCAAATAGGTGGTTGCCATCTTCGAGAGGGCAGTCAATCCCGTTTGGAAATCGCGTTCGTTGCCCTGCAACTCGTATTCAAAGTCGTTGGCAAGAGGCATGTCGCGCAGTGCGGAAACAAAGATGCCCTTCGGCATTGTCTGCGGATTGGTAGACACGGCGTAAGGCAATTGGTATATATAGCCAAACAAACCAGCCTCTAACAAGGCGTTCTTCACATCGTCGGAAGAAAGCGACGACACATCGCGACGGCCGAAATCGTGATACTTCTGCACCTCGTCGGCCTGCAACCTGATGCCAAGTATCTTTCGCCTTTCGCCTCGTTCAACGGCCTTAACCGTTCCACTCACGGGCGATGCGAACCTCACCTCAGGAAAGTTCTTATCTACAAACAAGGCATCACCCACGTCTACACGGTCTCCTTCGTGCACAACGAGTTTAGGAACAACGCCTTCGAAGGTGTCGGGACGCACCACATATTCTGTGCATGCGCCTACAACGCGTTTCGTTTGGGCTGCTGTTCCTTTCAGGTGAATGTTTAAGCCTTTACGTAACTTAATGACATTTGCCATGATAAACTATAATATATCTGATTTTAATGATTAATCTCTTGTCCGACCTTTTTGCCTTGGCAGCATCACTTTGCGCCCACGCAGAGAGCAACGAACGCTTGCCTAAATGGTGCTCGCCGTCAAAACAAACACCGAAAGCGATGGATAGGAACACCACCCACCGCTTTATCGTTGCAAATATAATCAAAATAAAACATAATAAAAAGAAAAACGGTGGGTATATTTCGCATTAAGGTTTTTTTGATGTAATTTTGCCAACCAAACAAAGCAATTGAGAAAGTTAAGACACATAATAAATATTATTTTATGGGCTGTGGTTGGCCTGTACTTCGTTTTTGTGGTTTTGCTGCATGTTCCCTTTATTCAGGCTTTTGTTGGGAACACTATCGGCGATGCCCTTTCGGAGAAATTGGGTACTCATGTGTCGGTGGGTAAGGTGGATTTAGGCTTTCTTAACCGAATTATCATCGACGATCTCGTCATCAACGACCAGCAAAACCTGCGCATGCTCGAAGCCACACGGCTTTCGGCAAAGCTAGATTATGCCGCGCTTGCAGCGGGAAAAATCCACATCTCGTCTGTTCAGCTGTTCGGATTAAAAGCCAACCTTTATAAGAAGTCGGCGCAAAGCCAGCCCAATTTCCAATTCGCGCTCGATTCATTGGCATCCAAAGACACCACTTCTAACACGCCTCTCGACCTACGTATCAACACGCTTATCATCCGAAGGGGCAGTGTTAGCTACAATCAGCTCGACAAACCCAAGACCAACACGTTCTCTCCCAACCACATTTCAGCAACCGACATCAGCGCACACATTGCGCTTGATGCCCTTACCAACGACAGTGTGAACCTCAATATTAAGGACTTGTCGTTCAAAGAGCAGTCGGGGCTGCACGTTAAAGCCCTTACAGGCGTGCTTACCGCCAACAAACAGCAGGCAAGCCTGTTGCACTTAGCCTGCGTTTTGCCCTCAACCAACATCAGTTTCGGGCCGTTCACAGCCTCATACGCCTTCAACGGCTCCCAGTTTCAGTCGCCTTCTTTTCAGTTCAGCGGCAGTTTGCAAAGGTCAAAGCTCACCCTAGCCGACCTAGCTTGTTTCTTACCCGAACTGAAAACCTCCACTAAGCCCTTCTTTCTCCAAGCCAGTGTTTCGGGCACAAGCACTTCCCTGCGTGTGAAAACGCTCGAAATATCGTCGCGCGCGAACAATTTTTCACTCCAAGCCAACGGCTCTATCAGCAATTGGACATCCAAATTGCGCTGGGCCACCAACATCAGGCGACTTCGCGTGAGTGCCGAGGGCGTGCAATTTCTTTCCGACAACTTCGCCAACCACTTTAAAGTGCCTGCCGTTATCGGCCGTTTGGGCAACATCGACTATATTGGCGAGGCTGGCGGCTATGGCCAAGACGTGGCCACAAAGGGCATCATACGCACCGATGCTGGCACCGCAACCGTGGCTTTTGGCCGGCATAACAACAATTTTTCGGGCAGAGTGGAAACCAACGCCCTAGATCTCGGCAAGATTTTGGCCGACAAACGCTTTGGAAACATATCTACCCAAATAGACGTCGACGGCAAACTGCCCACCCGCGGCTCGGTGTATGTAAAGGCAAAAGGCGACGTTAAGGAGTTTTTCTACAACGCATACAGCTACAAGAACATCGCCGTAGACGGCGAATGGAACAACGGAACCTTCGACGGAAAGCTAAATATCAAAGACCCCAACGTTAATTTCAACCTGCAAGGACAGTTCAACCTGACATCGAAACAGCCCTTTGCCAAGCTAAAAGCCGAAGTAACAAACTTCAATCCCGCTGCCCTAAGCCTCACAAAGCAATGGTCCAACACGCAATTTAGCTTTGCTGTAATGGCCGACATCAAGGGAAACTCGCTCAATACGGCCAACGGAAGGGTACAGCTAGACCGCTTTGCGATGGTTTCAGATACGAAAAGCTATAAGCTTAACGCCATATCCGTAGACGTAAGCAACAACAACCAACTGCATTCGCTAGCGGTGAACAGCGATTTTGGCAACATTCTGCTAACGGGCAAGTACGATTACAACACGCTGGCACAAAGTCTAACCAACCTTATCGGCAGCAAAGTGCCCACCATGCCCGGCCTTCCCAAGGTTACAAACGCGCAAACCAACAACTTCACCATCAGCGCCAACGTAGACAACACCGACTGGCTGCAACACATTTTCAATGTTCCGCTGAGCATCAAGCAGCCCGTTAACTTCGCCGCAAGCATGAACGATGCGCAAAAAACGCTCAACATCAGCCTTAAAGCGCCCTGTTTCACCTACGATGGGCACCACATCGACGGCGGCGAAATGACAGTAAGCACGCTGAACGACACGTTAAGACTTGCTGCAAAGGCCACAAGCGTGGCCGAAAACGGCAAAAAGATTTGGTGCAGCGTGCAAGCTAAGGCGGCCGACAACAAGATTTCGTCTACCGTTTCGTTCGACAACCTACGCAAACCCTTACTAAAAGGCGAACTGAAATGGCAAACCACATTCTTTAAGAACGATGCTGGCGAAGCTACTGCCCAAGCAACGTTCCAACAATCGGGCATAACGGTGGGCGATGCCATTTGGGAAGTGAAACCTTCGCAGGTAACATACAGCAAAAATCGCGTGCAGTTCGACAAGTTCGCCGTTGCGCGCGGCAAGCAACTTATTGCCATAGACGGAGCGGCCACCAACAATGCGCACGACTCATTGATGGTAGAACTTAAAGATGTAGACGTTAGTTACATTCTCAACCTTGTTAATTTCCATGCCGTAGAGTTTGGCGGGCGCGCCACAGGTACGGCCATTGTGAAGACAACTTTCACCAATCCCGATGCCTATGCCAACCTGCGGGTGAACGATTTCACCTTCGAAGAGGGCGACATGGGCACGCTGGTTGCTGGGGTTAAGTTCAACAACGAGAAAGGAAACGTGGAAATAGATGCCATTGCCAGCGACGGACTGAACGCCAGAACCTTTATCAACGGCTATGTTTCGCCCAAACACAACAACATCGGCCTAGCCATCAAGGCCAACAACACCAACATTGCCTTTATGGAAACCTTTTGCAAGAGTTTCATGCACGGCGTTAAGGCCTACGCCAACGGCGAGGTGCGCCTATCGGGACCATTAAGCCACATCAATCTTACTGGGCGGTTGGTGGCCAACGGCAGCTTTACCATGACCCCATTGAACACCGTTTACACACTGACAAACGACACGGTGCGCTTTGTACCCAACAGAATAGACCTCAACGGCTGCCGCTTTACCGACCGAAACGGGAATGTTGGCACACTAAGCGGCGAAATTAGGCACGACCACCTTACCGACCTAAGCTACAACCTCAGCGTACAAGCCAACAATTTACTGGCATACGACACCAAGACCTTTGGCGAAAACACCTTCTACGGAACGGTGTTCGCTACGGGAACTTGTAACATTAGAGGGCGAAGTGGTGAAGTAAACATCGACATCGATGCCACACCCAACCGCAATTCGGTACTGGTTTACAATGCGGCCAGTCCAGAAGCCGTAAGCAACAACTCGTTCATTCATTGGGGTTCTGATGCGCTGCTCACTGCCGAAGAGCAAAAAGCGCACGAGGACAACACCGAAAACCAAGAAAATAACGACAACAACGCGGCCGACATACCCACCGACTTGCACCTCAACTTTTTGGTGAACTGCACGCCCGATGCCACCATACGCCTCATCATGGACAAGCAAAGCGGCGACTACATATCGCTAAACGGATATGGCGTGCTAAGGGCCACCTATTATAATAAAGGTGCATTCGACATGTTTGGCAACTTCGCCATCGACCACGGCGTATATAAGCTCACCATTCAAAACATAATTAAGAAAGACTTCTCCTTCGAACAGGGCAGCACCATCGCCTTTAATGGCGACCCGTATGCAGCCCGGCTCAACATGAAGGCCATCTACACGGCCAACGGCGTGAGCCTTTCCGACCTCAACCTTGGCAAGAGTTTCTCTAACAACAACATTCGCGTTAACTGCCTGATGAACATCACAGGCACCCCAGCCGCGCCCAAAGTGTCGTTCGACCTCGACTTGCCCACCGTCAATTCTAACGCCAAACAAATGATATATAGCCTTATCAATGGCGAAGAAGAAATGAATCAGCAGGTGCTTTACCTTCTGGCCGTGGGCCGTTTCTATACGCAGGGCCGCAACAATGCCGACTTGGGCAACAGCAGCACTCAAAGCACAACATCGTTGGCCATGCAAAGTTTGCTAAGCAGCACACTTAGTCAGCAGCTTAACAACGTGCTTGGAACAGTTGTAAACAACACCAACTGGAACTTTGGGGCAAACATTGCCACGGGCGATGATGGTTGGGGCAATGCCGAATACGAGGGATTGCTCAGCGGTAGGCTGCTTAACAACCGCCTGTTGATTAATGGTCAGTTTGGCTATCGCGACAACGTGAACACCACCAAGAGTTTCATTGGCGACTTCGACATCCGCTATTTGCTATTCCCAAGCGGCAACATGGCCATCAAGATGTACAACCAAACCAACGACCGCTACTTTACACGCAACAGCTTGAATACGCAAGGCATTGGCTTGATACTGAAAAAAGACTTCAATGGTTGGAAAGACCTCTTTGGAATTACAAGCCGAAAGAAGAAAAAAGCCAAGGCCGCAAAGAAGAAATAGCGCTATTGCCTGCGCATTGAACATGCTTAAAGGATGTTCGGCGCGGCAAAACCGCCATGCGCCTGCCCCTTTATGCCCCCTTACACATCAGCTTGTCTACTCATCAACTGGTTAACTTGTCAACCCGACAACAAGTTAACTGGTTAACTTATCTACTTATTAACTTGTCTACTCGTCTACAGGTTAACTTGTCTACTTGTAAATTTGTCGACTCATCAACTGGTTATCCAATCAACTCACCATCCCTATTTTGTCACCTTTTCAACACAAACTCCAACACAAAAAGTGGCATTAAAATCATCCAGCCTGCCACTTGGCCGCAAAAAATGGAATATTGCAAGGGGTTATTAAGGTAAAAATGGGCACTGCACTCAACAGTGTGCTGGCCAGTTGAATACTGCATAAATACACAAAAGATGCAAAAACAATTGCGTTTTGCACCAAAAAGCAAGGCAAAATGCAGCAAAACGCAGTGCAAAGTGCCGCAAAACGCAGTGCAAAACACGGCAAAACGCACGGTAAAACGCAGCAAAACGCAAGGTAAAACGCTACAAAACGCAGGGTAAAATGCCACAAATTGCAAGCCAAAGATGAAAAATAGCAGTTCCCCCAGAGGTGATGTTATGTTTATACGGCATAAAAATACAGGCAGCAGATGCAAAACTGCTGCACCAAAACATCGTAAATTCGATGCAAAATGCCCATTTTGGGATGCAAAACGCCCATTTTGGAGGTGATAAAATTGGCGAGCCTCGGAGCAAAGAGAAAGGCAAAGTGGTGCAAAACGCACAGAAGATGCGCAAATTTGGACAGATCGAAACGGCTATGAAAGCACAATATGGCCCTAAACGGATGGTTTTAGGCCCCGATTTGCGCTAGAATGAAGCAGCGGAAAAGAGTGTTTTGTAAAACATATTTACCAAACTTAGGTTATTCAAAAACCACTCTGCTACTTTCCCCTTACTGCCCTACTACTTACCCCTTACCACAGCGCCACTTACTACCTTATCACTTACTACCCTACTACTTAGTACCCTACTACTTACTCCTTACCACAGCACTACTTACTTCCTTATCACTTACTACCCTACTACTTGGTACCCTGCTACTTACTCCTTACCACAGCACCACTTACTACCTTATCACTTACTACTTACTACCCTACTACTTACCACGGCACCACTTACTACTTACTACCCTACTACTTACTATCCTACTACCTACTCCTCTACAACATGTACCATTTTTTTCGATACCCAACCACGTTTTGCTACCCACAAATGGGGCATAAATCCAAAATATTATTGTAACTTTGCCCTGTACTTTGGTACACGAGAGGAGTGTTTATCTTGGTTTTGCATCACAAAGATACCACACTCCTCTAAATTTTAGGCCGGCTCCACACATTGCCTTTGGTGGCCCTTACAAAGCGCAAAGGCAAATGCAACCTACCGAAGAGCAGTAAACGAAACCACAAGTTGTAACGGCCACTCGAGCAAACCGTATGACTTGAAAGCAAAAGAGAAACGATAAACAACTAGATAAATGAAACCTGAATAATTGGAACATACATCGGCAGACGGCAGTAAACTGAACCTTGATGCGCTCTCTCGGATTGCACCATCGTGTTTCAGCGAAGTGAAGGAAGAGAAAACGGAGTCTGTTAAGCACGTTGTAAATAACAAAAACACTGCAACAACCGCTTGGCGATGATGCCGTGGAAGACGAAGAAGAGATGTATCAGTTTACCTGACCCGGCAAACAGGCTGCCCGTCGCGAGGCTGCCGCGCCCATCACCGACACTTTGTCAAGGTGATTTAGCTGCCATCAGTTCATAATTCGTTAAGCAGACATGGAAGAAAACAATATGATAATCATCTACACGGATGAAAGCGGCTTGACCAGATTGGACGTAAGGCTCGAAGACGAAACGTTGTGGCTTACGCAGGCACAGATGTGCGAGCTATATCAAACCAGCAAGTCGAATGTCAGTGAGCATATCAAGCACATATTTGAAGAAGGCGAATTGCAGGAAGATGCAGTTGTTCGGAAACTCCGAACCACTGCTGCCGACGGCAAGGCGTATCTTACCTCATTCTACAACCTCGATATGATTATCGCCCTTGGCTATCGGGTACGCAGCATCATTGCCACGCGCTTTCGCCAATGGGCAACTCAGCGGCTTAGAGAATACATTGTTAAGGGCTTTACGCTAGACGACGACCGACTGAAACAACTGGGTGGCGGTGGGTATTGGAAAGAACTGCTGGCACGCATCCGCGACATACGCGCAACGGAGAAAGTGTTGTATCGCCAAGTGCTGGAAATATATGCCACAAGCATCGACTACGACCCGCGCGCAACGGTATCGCAGTTGTTTTTCCAAAAAGTTCAAAACAAAATTCACTATGCCATCCATGGCCATACGGCTGCTGAACTGATTGTAGAGCGTGCCGATGCCGAGAAAGATTTCATGGGCTTGCTTACGTTTAAAGGCAACCAACCCACACTAACGGAAGCACGCACCGCCAAGAACTACCTCAACGAAAAAGAACTACGCGCATTGGGACAACTGGTTTCGGGCTATTTAGACTTCGCGGAACGACAGGCAGAGCGAGAGCAACCGATGACCATGAACGACTGGGCCAACTATTTGGACCGAATACTCACTATGACTGGCGAACAACTACTGCAAGATGCAGGCAAGGTGACGCACGATGAGGCCATGAAACACGCCACAAACGAATATCGCCGCTACAAGCAACGCACCATCAGCGACGCCGAACGCGATTATCTTGAAGCCATCAAACGCTTAGGAAACATCAATAAGAAGGGAAACGAGCATGAGAATTAAACCCAAATTGGTCAGTGTATGATAAGGTGATGAAGTATGACCGAGCGGATGGGAGTTCAGTCAATTGCGTACACAGAAACTTTGAAATCCCCTCGGACGGAAACCTGCTCTGGGAGATTATCTGTTGCAAAAAAGTTTCTAGAGCAAAGGTATCGGCGAGGGGATGCCCTACGTTGGTTTGCGAATTGATGTCGCACTCTCCATTAATCATACGGGATGCGTGCTACAACACACCGCTTTTCCTGCGGCAATGTAAGCGAACTGTTGGTTATTAATGAGTTAATGGACGGAACACACCTTATATATATAGATCCAACAAAGCCAGCACAGATGATTTGGCTGCTAAATTAGCGGTCAAATCGAAAAAAAAAGGCGGAAATAATTTGCTGGTTCGAAAAAACATAGTACCTTTGCAGCGCATTTAGAGAAATGCCTTAGTGAAACAAGCTGCGGGAATAGCTCAGTTGGTAGAGCACAACCTTGCCAAGGTTGGGGTCGCGAGTTCGAGTCTCGTTTTCCGCTCAACATTCTGAATAACACTAGTTGCTGCCCAGGTGGCGGAATTGGTAGACGCGCACGTTTCAGGTGCGTGTGTTTAACAGCGTGCAGGTTCGAGTCCTGTTCTGGGCACATTTATTCAGATTGACTTATGATGGAGAGGTGGCGGAATTGGTAGACGCGCTACTTTGAGGGGGTAGTGAAAATTGCTTCGTGGGAGTTCGAGTCTCCTCCTCTTCACATTTTTATTTTATTTAGTGACGCGGGAATAGCTCAGTTGGTAGAGCACAACCTTGCCAAGGTTGGGGTCGCGAGTTCGAGTCTCGTTTTCCGCTCTTTCAGAGAAACATATTTATCAATGAATTTATACTTAAGATATTTTGATAAGGAAACGTTAGTTGATAATGTAGAAAAAGCACTTGACTTTCTCCAATCTATCCCGGAAATAGGCATGAACATCGACTTGGAAAACGATATCCGTGACTATGTGGCTAGTGATGTGTATTATCCTAAACGTTATAAAGTTCGCCCACGAGTTTATTTCATCATCATCAAGACTGTTGCCGCTACGATGCTCGACTTTAAGCAAAAGAAGGCCGTACAGCAATTGCCCGTTAGTAACGGATACGACAGACGTGACCTGGCTGCAACTGCTATGACCCGTCTCACCGAGGAACGACCGGGATGGTACGAAGGCGAACTAGACTTCAAACGCGTGGTGCTTGTTCCATCTACGGGCAAATACGAGTATCGCGACACCCATTTTGTGGTTCACTGCAAAGCCATGTCGGGACAAGATTGCTACGACCGCATGATAGACAACCTAAGCGAGCGCGTGGACAGACGTTCGCAATTCCCCTCACCCAAAGGAAAGAATTTCAGGTTTAGGTACTTGGGCAGATGGAAATAAACTTAATGGCCGAGCTATATGAATAAGGTGATGCTGATAGGGAACGTAGGGAAAGACCCCGAAGTTCATTATTACGAGGCCGATACGGCTGTGGCGCAAGTTTCATTGGCCACAACCGAACGGGGCTACACGCTGCAAAACGGCACGAAAGTGCCCGACAGAACAGACTGGCACACGGTGGTGTTTTGGAAAAGCTTGGCCAAGACTGTTGAAAAATACGTGCATAAGGGCGACAAACTGTATGTTGAAGGCAAGGTGAGATACAGAAGTTACGACGACAAACAAGGCAAACGCCAATATGTAACCGAGATTTGGGCAGACAGTTTGGAAATGCTTACACCCAAAAACCTAAGCAGACAAGAGCCGCAAGCCCACGAGCCAAGTAC
>ERZ773067.886-NODE-886-length-16903-cov-4.363841_pt1 | contig 16903 bp, 6 predicted proteins | sample MGYA00580622_ERZ773067 | MGnify/ENA primary metagenome ERZ773067 (study PRJEB29015, sample SAMEA2737998) | human oral metagenome | biome: human oral; feature: human-associated habitat; material: dental | place: China | collected 2113 ...
CTTGCATTAATGAGTTGATTGAATAAACTAAAAGATCATCTTTCTTCGTTACAGAACTCATTTAAGAATGCAGCTAGCTCTCAGTCCCCAGGAACAATTGAGAATCTTCTTTCTGAAGAAATTCTGAAATCTACTACAGTACTCTCGAGTTGACAAGCAGAACTTTGGTCCCTTTTCAATGATCTAATTATCAGGAATTATGCTAGTGATGTCCAAGCCACAATGCAGAGTATTGTTTTTAGATCAATTGTTCGAACTAGGAAAATTGATATTTTCTCTGAATGGCATGCAGACATCCTCAAGGATTTTGATAAGTTGATTAAGTTTTTACTTGAAAAAAAAGCTATTGCTTCACAAATTTTTAAGCTTTATCGTGAGGTGATTAATCAACTTGATGGTATTGATGCAATTATTAGCTCAGGAATTGCCAATAATAGCAAAGAAGATCAACAAGCTGTTAGAGAAGCATGGACAAAACTTCGTTCTCCATTTTCTAGATTATCTGCCATTGTTCATGAGATCAATACTGATACGGAAGATTCATGTATTTGCAATCATGGAATACTATGATCATGCTTATGAAAAAAGAGGAAGGAAATTGTAGGTAAAAGCTTAGGTTCTTCATGTGGAAACTCAGGAGAATATGGATGAGATGAAAAAGAGGGATCTTTAGATATAATGATTGAAGCATTAAAAGAGAGTAAAGAGGATTTTAAAGAAGACTTCAATTCAGATCCTGAAAATCCAGAGATCCTTTACACAGGCATGAACATCCTCACACCAGGTAGGCCTATTGATTCTCCAAGATATCTTTCCTTTCAATGAGTAGGAGGGAATGTTGTAAAACTTATTTATCCTGATATCATGAAGGTTGAAGTTCTTGATCAGGCTTCAAAAGCTATTTCTAGTCAATCATGAGCACTACTAGAATTGAAAAGTCCGGAAAGTATTCGCAAAGCCCTTAGTCGATATTTAAGTAATAAAGTAAAGGAATACAATGCTATCATCAATGCTGAAAAAGCAAAGGCAAAACCAATGAATAAGCATTATCAGTATATTTCTGTTGTTGATAAATTAGGAACCCCTCTTCTTGACTGATGAGTTCGCCCTTATGGGAATTTTACTTATGAAGAGTTTTTGGAGGCGATTTGAGGTCAAAAAGTTCTCAACAGTCTTGCAGAACTCCTCTACTTTCAGAACGTTTCAAATCAGGTAAAAGTTTACTACGATGAAATTGAGAAAGATCTTGCCGGCAGTAGAAGTGATTTTGATATTAATGAAAGGATTTCGTATATTATGGATAATTATCTCTCACAGAAAAGAGATGCTTTTTATGAAGAGAAAAATGCTGATCCAAAATTTGTCATTCCTAGTTATGCCTCAAAAGGTTATGAGGTGTGATTTATCAATTCAGATAATGATGATGGACTAACCCCTTATCAGGATCAGAATTTTGATGAATTTAATCAACGTATAGAGCCAGTTCCAGTGCTCCTTCCAAAGGATAAGGAAAAAGCAGAACAAGCAGTTGAAGTTCAAAATATCCAAAAAGAATGTTGATTTGATATTAATGAAGGCTTGGATATCTACAGTTTTAAGACAAAGAAATTTGAGTGGCGAGAAGGCTTGAGATGCCGATTAGACCAAGTTAAGAAAAAGCCTTTTGAGATAAAATTATCATTTGAAGGTTCACTTTGAGCTGTACCGATCAAGGAATCTATTAGTGGGGATATCATCGCTCCTCTTGCTGATTCTCGAGAAAATTATAAAGGAGAGCTCAAAAACACCTTTTCTTTTCACGATATTGAGAATCCAGAAACCGTAAATAAAGATAAACAGGTGCAAGAAATTCTGAATCAAACCCAAATTACGCTACAGAATAAGAAAATTAATGTATCAAATAGGACTTGAAGTATAAATATTCTCTCTTTTAAGGATTATTGAAATCTCACTGTAAGGATTAGCTCAACGGGGGATAATTGTCTTATTATTAATGGACAAAATACCTGCATAGCGAAAGCCTCCCTTTCAAAAAATCCTTTTAAACAAGGATTTGATATTCCTTTTCAACTTGGAGACACAAAAACAGGAAAGATCGTTGCTACTTTAGAACTCTGCTGAAAAAGTGGGAAGTGTGGAATCAGCCCTGTTACTGTGTTTGCAGTTCCTGGACCTGTTCATAGCTTTGAAATCGGTCTTCCTAACGATAGAAAAATACTTGCTGGAGCTTATAGCCTTATCTCTCTTAAAGCTTTTGATCAGTTTAAAAATGAAATTCAGAGAACTCTAGAACCTTATACCATTGAAGTGGATAGAGGTGGGCTTATTGTTTGATGACAGGAGAGGCAAGTTCAAGAGGTCAATGATTTTCAGAATTTAACGCTGTTGTATAGAAGTCAACCTCAACTTGGATGAACCGTAAAATTTTCAGTAAAGAACCAAAGCTGAACGCTTCTTAAGAGTGATACTGCGACCTTAGTCCCTTGAACACTCCATGTTGAGCAAAATGGTCGCCGCTTATCTTCACTCACCTTTCCGCTTACTCCTGGAAGTTATTTTCTTAGCTGAACAAACGGAATGGAAGTAAATGAGAAAAAAGCAATCCCCCTTGATCTTGTTCTAAGGGATAATAATGGTAGAGAAATTCCTATTACTACCAATGTTATCTTGGGTGCGCAAGAAGAATTGCTTCAGTTTATGGTATTGAAAAAATCTATTGATGAAAAGGGCAAGCAATGGCTGAATTTTTCTAATACAAATTCTCTCTTTGTAGAAAAAGGAAGAGCAAAAGTATATCTAACCTCAAAAAACATTGCTGGAAATGAAGAAATTTCTTCGCTTATTCCGTGACTTGAGGAGCAGAAAATTAAGGTAAATATAGAGCCAGGACCTCTGGCAAAAATGACATTTTCACTTAATTCCGATAAAATAGATCCTAATTCTACAACCAAAGGAAAGCTTTTCCTTATGGATGAACGATGAAACAAGCTCAAAAAAACAACCACCGTCTCTTTGGATAAATTGGGACCCGTAAAGGTTTCTCCTGGTGCTGGGAATATAGCCATTAACAATGGGGAGTTAAATCTCACTTTTACCTCTGACCATAATTATGGGCTGACTAAATTTTTAGCAGAGGCAACAGTTAATGATAAGAAAGTTCAGGCGACGACAAGTATTATTACTAGAAAATTTTTCCTCGAAAATGCGATAAATTCAGGATTAAATATTATGTATCTCAATCTTTTCTGAAATGATCGATGAAACCAGCGATGATATGCATCTTGACATAGAAAATTTTCAGAAGATATTATAAAAAAGTCTGAAAAAACTTTAGCGATTACAACTCAGTTGGTAGATCTCAATAAAATCAAAAAAGCGAGCGTTATCCTAGGTAAAAACTCTTTGATCGAGAACAACGACAACCTTACTATTCAGGCAACTCAAGAAGCAGGTCAGCTTTCTTTAACTATTGCCAAGATCGGTAGAATTCGTATTATAGATTCTTTTAAGAAAATTAGAGTAGTTTCTGCTGATCCTGAGAATAAAAGACTTGTCCAAGAGCTGAAAAAAGATACAGGGAAGTCGATGTATCTCTATGATTTGAATGATGATTTTACCTATAGAAAAGATAAGTGAGCTTTTTATACCAAAGAGGGAATTCTCATTGGAAGTCTAAATAAGGATATTGTTTTTGAACTGACTAATCAACCTCTTCTTAATTTCAAGGTATGGAACGTTGTTGGGAAAGGGCAAGTTTTAGGAAAAGCTATTTTTACGAATCTTGATTATAGTAATTCAACTGCAGTAATAGAGGACGAAACTTTTGAGTTTTGACCTATACTTGCTCATGGTTCAAGTAACAAAACCGCCAAAGCCATATTCTCTAAGCTCAATACCCTAAAATCTACCTATCAAGGCTATGACTCAATCCAAAATAGCGATGAAATGGAAAAAAATATTGGATTTAGAGGAGAATTTAAAAATGTTACTTTGTTTGCTGGAGGTAAGACCGTTGGTGAGGCAACACTGCCTTTTTGATCAGAATTTTTGATCAATATTTGAGATCCTCTCCTAAAAAGGATTGATCAGAATGCAAACCTTGATAATGCTGACTACAATGAAGGACTTGGTAAAGTGATTTATCACAATGATGAAAAGCCGATATTTAAGGTTATTGATATTGATTATAATAAAGACTGATTAAGGGACATTTTGGTGGTCTACAAAGATGGGACCATCAGGCTTCAGAAACAATATCAGGATAACAGATTTCGTGATATGGAGACTTTAATGGTCAGTGCAGAACAAATTAAGGATATTTTTGTTGGTGATGTAGATGGGAATAAATATGAGGATATTATTATTAGGAATACCAAGGATCAACTCAGAATTTATACTAATGAAAATTGAGTTTTTGATGTAGATGGGCGTCTTGCCTGTTTGAATACCAATGTGAAGTTAGGAGAAGTCTCTAAAACACCACGATCTTTAACGGGGACTCATCAAATTTTTGTCAAAGATATGGATTTGGATGGAAAGATTGACATCGCTACGTTTGATGTTAGAGGATATCTAAAGATTTTTTATGGGAATTGAAGCAAAAAATCACATAGTTATCTCAGTAATACCGGAAATACTTGTGATGATGAGCGGTTTAAGAGACAAGAGAAATCTACAAAAATTGTGAAAAAATTCTGACTTCAGCTTGGTAACACCCCCGTAAAAGATAGAAGTATTATTCGTCGAGATGGGCTTCGCTATCCAACACAAGAAGAATTAAGTAAAAAAATTGAAGAAAAAAATAATAGAGAAATCTGAGTAAACCTAGATCCTATTGTTATTTGAAAATTAGAAGATCCTGATCTCTGTCCACCATGTGTAGTTACGGACTATGCGTGTAGTACTAATGCTAATTGAGAAAAAGTTTGCAAGAGTTATAAGCGTAAAAGTGCAGAACCTACCTGTACTCAACCAGCAGATAAACAAAGCGATGTTTGCTGTGCTCAAAAGGGTGAAGGAAGTAAAGAAGAGAAATGTAAACTCTCTAAATGACGTCTTGACAAAAAGACTGAACAAGAGATTCATAGATGAGATACCGATTTTGACTTTACTGATATGGCTCAAGAGGGATTAAGAGTCTTTGATAAGTACGTTAAGAATCCATTTGACAAGATTGTAAGTTTTGATGATGGCGTTAAACCATCAGAGCAAGCCTTTTTGACTATTAATCAAGTTGATTCAAAAGATCCAATACTTTCAGTGACAAAACTTTATCAAGATCTTGATGGTGGGAACCTTGAAAATTGAGATACTGTAAAAGTAACCGTTACTATTAGCAATAAAGCTGCTCATTTTTGAGCTGGTGGTGCGTTTTTTGATCGTATTCAATGACCTTGGATTATACATCAAGATCCTAAAACGGGAGCTCCAGAAAACCTAAAATTTATTGAAGGAAGTGCTACAGTTCATCCTCAAACTAAAGAATATGCTTATTTTCTGCAAGATCTTCAATTCGCAGGACAAAGAATCGTTTACAGCTATGATCTGACCTATCAGATGAATGATCCATTATTTAAGATTAGGCTTGAAGATGCCGAGATTACCGATTATAGCGCACCTCCAAAAATAAAGAGAACAGCACCAAAAGATGGTGAAAATGCTGATAAGCTGCCAGATTTTATTGTTCAATCTGTGGATGGCTGTAACAAGAAAGAATCTATCCTCTTTAATAATAAATCTGATGCTAAGAGGAGTTATCGTGAATCCGTTATCGATCTTCAAGAACTAAGTGATGTGTATTCTAAAGCTATTGAAGAGAATAAGACTAAGGTAATAGATAAGGCGAAATCTGACATTCAAGACAGTAAGACTGTGGAAAAGATGAATGCTATCCCATGAATAGAAGATATTCAAGAACATTACAGCAACAAAGATATCTTAAACGAGTTTTGGAAGGCTATGAAAGAGGACTCCTCTGTTTCTGTAGAGCTCTTCTCAGACGAGACCTCAGAAATTGAAAAGACAGTGCAAGATATTGCAGATAAAGCATGTAATGGATTCAGTTTTGGACTTTCTAATGTTGGATCTTGTGAAGTTCCAGTGCCATTTAATCAGGCATTCTTAGCTCCTGGGAAATATCATCTGATGTGATGTATCCCTCTTGAGCCACTAACAAAATCCTTGTGAAAAGGGCTTCCTGTTTTCCACTTTCCAGGGACGCTTTACACGCCGATCTGATCTCTTCCAATTCCTTGGGGATTGAAGTCTCCTTCAGACTGATTTCTTTGGCTTGGATGAGGAACCTATCCTTCAATGATCAGAATTTACGTTGCACCTACACTCACAGCACAACTAGGGTTTGCAATCTGTTTTTGACCTCATTCGATAGGGAAGAATCTACCTTCTCCTTTTGCTGATATTTGAGGGAACTGTATCGTGATGTCAATGCCTCTACCTTGTGGCAAAAATCAGAAAAAAGACAGTAGCTGAAATAAAGTCAAGAAACCAAATGATAAGGTAGAAACCTACCATCCTTGGGCGGGCGACTATCAAGAGACCAATACTTGCGAACTAAAAAAACAAGATTCTCCTTTTATTACCGTGGCATCAGCACCTGTAAACTCATCCAGCCCAAGCAGTATTCCAGAAGGTAGTTATCTTGGATGATTTGTAGATATTAGCTATGATAGTATTACCTCTGAAGCAGATTCTGACCAAAATGGAATTTTCTTTGAGGGAGTAAAGATTCTTGGCGTGAAAGACGTCAATAATAAGGTTCTCTGAGGAAAACAACAAGGAATTAAAGCTAAATTTGTTGGATGGTTTGATAGGCAAATTCAGTATTGGATCAATAATCTCTTAAGATTTTGAGGATAGCTCCAGAGTCTTTTGAAGCAAAGAGAAATTTTCCTGATCTCGAATATCTTAGTAAACAGCTCTCTACTTTAAATCCTCAAGAAATTTGAAAGCTGATCTGAGGAACTGGTCAAGAAGGGAAACAAAATATTGATAAATTCCTTAATAATATCAAAGATTCAAAGAAAATAAGTTGATTGGCAAAAAATACACGGTCATCACTTCAGTCTAAAGAACAACTTACAGCTTTGGATATTGCGAATGGAGACAACCCCTTTGAGAAACTTCAGTCTTTCTTTAATAGTAAAGAACTTGTAAATATTAGAACCCAAAAAATTCATGTCAAAATTCCTTGGATTTATAGCGAAGATATTGAGGCATATAAAAATTACTTGCTTACATGGATGGAAACGAACGGAGAGGTCTTGAAGGCCTGGGAGTGAATTATTGAAAAAAGCATCTCCTCTTGCCAGAGACAGCAACAGGGAACCTGATCAAAAAAAGCTGATTGTTCAAAACTCCAAACTGCAAAAACTCAAATACTCAAAATGCAAACAAAGCTTGATAAAACAAGTGAACAGATTTATCAGAATATTCAAACTCTTGAACTTTATAAGAGATTTCCACTAGAGATTTATGAGCGGCTTCACGTATCTGATAGGTACTTAACTGAGATATCATCACTCATTTCGAAATTCTTTGGCTATATTAATTATTGGATGGATGTTAATGCCAATAGATTTTCTCAATATGTTGATGCTATTATTACGATTATTGCGGTTGTGAAGACTTATCAGGTAATGGTTGATCTTTTTGTGGATCGAGGAAAGAAATGTGGTAAATGTACGCAAGATTCTTACGATCAATATTCTTGTAAGCTCAGTATGCTTTGTCCAAATCTACCTATCATACCGATCCCTAATGTAAAAATCCCAAGTCTCTATCTAGATCTTTCTCATCTCAATCTCGGATTAGATATTGTGCTTCCTCGTTTTAATTTCGTACCAGAATCTATTGAACTTCCAAGACTTCCAAACCTTCCAGAGCCGCCAAGATTAGGGCTTAACATTAATGTCGACTTTAATATTCCAGATATTCCTCAGCTTCCTGAGCCTCCAAACTTACCAGAATTGCCATCATTCATTCCTCAAGTAAAAATGGAATTGCCGATTCTTCCTCCTGCTCCTAAAATTCCCGAATTGCCTAACGAAATTCAGAAAATTGTCAGTATTGCCAAGAAAATCTCTAAGATTTACTGTATTATCAAATCATGAATAGGTCTAGTAGGAGAAAATTCTGTAAAGGCGAGAATTGAACAGATGACGCAGAGAACGTATGAAGTACCTCGGGTTGACAACCTCGATCTTACTCGTCTCTTTAATCAACAACCGCTACAATGAATTGATATTGAGGCAAGTACTTACGTGAATTTACAGTATAATTTTGATGCGTTCTATGCACTTATGAAGGGTATTGTAAATAATGTTAATCAAAAGACCAATAATCTCGTTTCTCAAGGTCAAGAAGTCTCTGATGCTCTAAGTGCTGCGAGTGATACCGCAACAAATACTTTAAATTCAGCTACAAGTTCACCAATTCAAGTAAATGTTGGTTATCAAAAGCAATTAAAAGATAGCCTTAAAGAGGTTCAAGCAATTCTCTCACCTCACCAGGAGAAAGAAAAACTTGATTCGATTATTGCCCTTGCCTCAACTGATGGCGAAGTAAAGAAAGACTCTGATTGACTAAAAAAAATCCAAAATCAGATTTCTGATCTTATTCGTAATGAAAGAGAAGACTTAGCAAATCTTTCTATGCTTGCAAAGTCAGACTACTCTACTTTTCTGAAAACTTTGGAAGGAGCAAGTAAAAAAGAACCACTTCAGCTCACGTTTTCTAGTAGCCTGCTGGCAGAAAACAAAGGTGCGGAAAATGCGATTGCAGGCATAAATCCTACTGAAATGATTATTCACACGGAAGGAGAAAGACTTCAGGGTTATCTCTCAGCATTAAAATCTCATAGTCCAGAAAGTTTGAATATGTCGAGTGAGAATTATAATAAATCAAAGTCCTATCTTGAAGAGGTCCAATCGGCTCTTAATCAGCGAAAGAGCATTAAACAGAAAACTTATGCAGGAAATCAACCACTCCTTACTAAAAATGGCACAGAAACTAATAGAACGCTTTTGACGCAAGCTTCTCAGTGAAGACCTACGACTTTTGAAACTGCATCAACGGATTTGAGTAGCTATATAAATGGAATCCTTGTGAAAGATCACAGTAATAATATGGTAAATGTTGTGCATTCCAAGGTTAACTATGAGAGGTTCTTTGACTATTATCAAAAAGATATTAATAATGATAAAAAAACTGAAGTCATAACTCGGGATGAGTTTAATGTCTACGTAAAGTATGCAGACGATGTGGAACCAAAAATGAAACAGCAGTTTACAAAATATTATGTTTTGACTCCAAACTTAAAAAATAAAAATAAAAAATATGAATCCTTTGGAGGAACACTTTTCTGAGGAGGAGAATCAGTAAAACTTTACGATCAAAATCGGGAGGTAAAGAATTTTAGACTTGACGGTCAGACCTTTGATACGATCAGTTTTTCTTGGGATAATAATAAAACGGAAGATATTGCCTGATATCTCGTTCGTTTTTCTGAACGTGTTGATGGATTATTGGAGAAGAATGACCTCAAAAATGTAAAATATGCCCTTTTCCTACCTAATGAGACTCCTCTCGATCACCTTAAGCTGAAGGTTGATGATATAAGTTTCTCTGTAAAAAGTCAGATTGGAAAGCTAATAAATGAAGTTCAATACTACAATCCTGCAAATGATGTATTCCAGTTTCAGCTTCACCAGCTTCCTAGAAAATGGCAATACTTACAGGTTACTACCTTAAAGAAACAATCCACACTTTATGAGCAAAATGCTCCACGATCTAACCAAGTTGTAGGATGAACTCAGGTTATTTGCGATTCAGAGCCACCTAAACCTAAGGTTGAACTTATTAGAATTAAGAAACCTGTTGTAGAGGACGAAGGATTTGATCTGAAAGGATTTATTGGAAGCTATTATGACCTTCAAGTTACACGAACAGATAATCATATGGTTCGTCGAGCCAAAATTGAAGAGAATGGGAAAACACTTGCTCAAAAGGATATTAATGCTCCTAGTGGCACGATCACATTGAAAAACCTCTTCTTTACTGAAGCTCAGGTGAGAAATTATGTAATATCAGCTGTTGATAGTCAAGACAATGAGAAAGAAGAAGAGGTTACCCTCGAAATTAACATTCCTAAGATTACTATTGAGGATATTCAGCGTTTTTCTGGATGGAAAGAAGGAATTGAAAATCCGGTTTTGATCTCTTCAGCACTAGAAAGAGATATTGATAAGTGAGATGTTAGCTTTGAGAGGAAAAGAGAAAATAGAGTCTCAATGCTTACTGCGATTTCCAATGGACAAAAAACGCAAGTCTATCCAGTAACGACCTATCAAACTATTGTAACTGGAGCTTATTATGACTTCTGAGATCTTATCGGTCTGTATACTACTGATAAGAAACTGATTGCCACTGTGAATGGTCATAATGGAGAAATCATTGTTCAGCCTACCTATAAGAAAGCTGTTTCTCTAGGAGTAGATTTTTCAAAAGGCTATCCTGTTGTAAAGGTAGTGAGTGATTCAAAAGTTCTCTTTGAAGTTGTCCTAAAATCAGAGCAACTCCTTAGCAAAGAAATCTCTGACGGAACACTCTTTCCTCTAGAGTGAAAGGATTTTGGCATATTTGATGGTGGGGAAGTCGTGATGAAAGGAAAGGAACCACTTCTCTATATTGCTCCAGACGGATCGCTTCGAAGTAGTAAGCCACTGCAGTGAAGTTATCATTTTGACTCAGAGCATAAAGTAGTGACCTACACCATTTCAGAGAATGCCTTTTGAAAGCCATTTGCTAGGATTACGTTTAAGGCAAAGTCGATATAAAGATTTGCAAAAAGTCCTAAAAATCTGTATACTTATTCTGATTATCTTTAGATATAAGGCTATACTGAATGAAAAAATCAGTTTTCACCTTTTTGTTTGGGATTCTTCTCCTCTCGTGAATCACTTCTGCACATGATTGTCATCTTTTTCCTGAACTCTCGGTGAAAAACCTAGAAAAAACGTTATTTGAAAGCTCGGTAAAAGGAAATCCTGCATTAGCGACACTTACTGAGGAAGGATTACGTAGGGCTCTTATCAATTTGAAGGCTCATTGTTGTGCATCTCAGATTTTGGGTGATAATGCACAAATGCTTGCTTCATGCAAGAAAGATGCAAAATACCTATCCGAAAGGACAAATTACCCTCAGTCTTCTTTTCTTTTTGATCATATTATTGATGTGATGATGAGGAGACTGATGGTAGACGGGAAATATGAAGAACTCCCTCTTGACAAAAAAGCTCAGGAATGGAGAGAAAAGACTGATCGTATTGCTGATGGAGCGGATGGAGTTATTCCAGTTGCGATTTCCAAAGATTATAAAAAATTTTGGGGACTTCAGCCTGAGTTTCTTATTCCTGAATACAATGGAGTTTCTGCTCCTGAATATAAAAAAGCGATTAATGATTTAGAAAGCAAGAAGGCAATTTTTGCTAAATATGAAGATTGGAACTTAAATACGAGGTATTATAATCTTTGTCAAAGTGCGATCTATTTGATGACTCATCTACCGATAGATTTTTGAAGTGAACAAATGGCTCTTGCGCAGAAAAAATGCTCCTCTATGACCCAGCAAAATATCGTAAATGAAATCACCAATCTTTCAAGACTCATCTCTCATAAATCTGAGCTTCTTTTGGCACAGAATATGGAAAACTATGCAGATGCATATCTTATGGACACAAGATGAGGAAAATTTGAGGAAAAATCTCAAAGGATGCTGAGTAACCTCTTTGGAGTAATGAGGATGGTTCCCAAGCTTATTTCTATGTGTAATTAATTTACTTTTTGTCTGATCATGATGAAGCTAATTCTTAAGTTGTTTGTTTGTTGAATGCTCTGTATATATGGTTTTATGAGTCCCGAAGTCTGACTTCTTTCTTTTGCTCAGAGTCCTTCAACTACGGCAAAAACGCTCCATATCATTCCTGAAAACTCTGAAAGTGATGAGAAACAGGTAAAACAAGATGTTAAAGATGTGGCAAATAGAACAAAAGGAACTGTAATTGATACCTATAATGAAATTGCTAGTGGATACGAATCCAGAGGAGAAATCGGGAAAGCTATGCAATCCGGGATTATGGGCTGGAATACCCTCATTCAGTATGTGGTTTATGCCATGAGTTTTCTTTCTCAATTAGGACTGCTTATTGGGGGGCTTATGATTCTCTATGCAGGATACCTTTATGGATCAACCGTTTTTTCTGGAAGCAATCCAACAAAAGCAAAAAGTGCAATACGTAATGCTATTATTGGTGTTTTGGTTGTGGTCTTTTCTTTTGCCATCTGGAAAGGACTTGTGAGCAGTTTTCTCTAGGATAGTCAAGCCTTACTCTCATGAAATTTCCTTGATTTGATCACGGATGAGTGCTGCCTTTTCGAACTCCCGTGCCTTTATAGCGTCATCAAGCTGGATTTTCAGGTCTTTTAGGATAATTTCTCTCTCTGATTTTGTTGCCTTTTTCAGCTTTTTTACCTTGCCTTTGGTGATACTTCAAAATGATTGATCTAAGCTTAGGTCATCTTTTACGGTTTCTAGAGATTTTACATTGGAGAGTGCGGACTTTGGAGTGATTCAGTTTTTTGTATTATAAAGTTCTTGGATTTTACGACGACGATAGGTTTCTCGAAGTGCTTTGATCATAGATTCAGTAAAACTATCTGCATAAAGCACAACTTCACTCTGTGGATTTCTTGCTGCACGTCCAATAATTTGAATCAACGAAGTCGTTGATCTTAGAAATCACTCTTTATCTGCGTCAAGAACTCCGATCATTGTCACTTCAGGAAGATCAATTCCTTCTCTAAGAAGGTTAACACCGACAATAATATCAATTTCTCCTGTTCTCAGCTTCTTAATTATTTCCCAGCGGTCGATAGTAGCAATCTCACTATGCAGGTAGAATGCTTTGAAACCCTGAGCTACGAGAAAATTTGTAACTTCTTCAGAGGACTTTTTGGTTAAAGTAACAAGGAGAATTTTCCCTTGATTATTGATATGCATTCTGATTTTCTGCAGAAGATGGTCCAAAAAAGGAGGAAAGTCAGATTTTTTGACTTCATTTAGTTTTTTTTGGAGATAGGTTTCAATCATATTGTGCTATACTTAAAATGTTATTCTCAGCAAAGAATAGGTATCTCTACAGAAAAAGCAAGTCAGTTTTTGGAGAATAATGTCACAAAAATCTAAAAAAAACGAAGAAAGAGAGAATACTCTTGATAAATCCTCGCCGATGCATACAGTAAGAGAGTGTTCTTTATTTTATGAATTAGGTATGCATCATAGTGACCGTGAGCTTGTCCTCGCTTTTCAAGCTGGGAAGTATCATTGCTTTGAAACTTTATATGAACGTGCGCTTCCAAAAGTTTACCGCTATCTTCTCTTTAAAACTAATGGAAACAAAACACTAGCTCAAGATCTTTGTTCAGAAACCTTTTTGGCTGGATTTGAGGGATTGGGAAGTTTTCAAGCAGATGAGAACTGTAATTTTTGAGCTTGGATTTTGAGGATCGCCCATCATAAGTTTGTTGATCATATTAGAGCTCGTCAAGAAGAACAACTTTCTTTGAATGAAGAGTTAATCGTGACGGGAGAAGATCAGCTTTTACAATCTTTAGATTTAAGTATGCAAGCCTGAGTTTTCCTTGACTTCCTAGAGACGCTTGGTGAGGAGAAAAAAGATATCGTAGTAATGAGAATCTGGGAAGACCTTAGCTATCAAGAAATTGCTCAAGTTCTTGGAAAATCGGAAGAGGCCTGTAGACAGCTTTTTTCGAGGACTATGAAAGCTCTATGCGATCACTTTAAGTCATAATTTCCTTTAGCTCTTATTCTTTTTTTTGATGAAACTAGATGAACTTCTCAATGAGCATCCTGAACTCAGTAACGAAAAAAAACAGATTGAATCTGTAGTTTCTGCATTTTCTGGAAGCAAAATACCTATTGATAAATCTTTTTCTCAGTCTCTTAAGTCATCAATTCGCGAGAAGATTAAAGAAAAAAAGACTCAGAATCCGAATTATTTTTTGTTTTATCTCCGCCATTTTAGGTTTTATTTTACGGGATTTAGTGTAGCATTAGGATGTTTTTTGATCCTTTTTGTGCTCGGATTTTTCAATTTTAATGCTAGGCCTCAAATACTTAACAATCCAAAGCTTCTTGCTTACGTTGGTCCTGAAGCGTTTTGAAGGTTAAGTAGCCCGACTACCAATGCTGGAGATCCAGAAAGACTTTCTGTTGGCAGCTTTTCTGACCTTCTTGAAAGCACTTCTGAAGTATATTCTGGGGATGAAACCATCCTCACTGCTGCCAACCCTCGCTATCATATTGGTGAAAAACAGCTTCCAAAACTTCCTTCTGTAATTTTAGTTGGAAAGAATGTGAGTAGCAACTCTTCTAATATGCAGTTTCTCTCAAAGAATATTAAGCTTCCTGAGTTTTCTCTTTCTCCTTTTAAAAAGGACACCATTACGACCATTGATTTTGAGAATAATCAGCTAGATTATCATTTTACGATCAATCTTGATCAAGGGCTTTTCTCTGCGATAAAAAACAGTGCTTATAATAGTTTGACTGGCTCTGATGTTCCTTTATTATCTGAGAAAGAAATTAAAAAAAGAGTCAAAAGTCAGATTTCAAATTTTTGACTTTCTCTAAAATTCTATGGAGAACCTGAATTAAAACAAAGCGAACATGATTCTCATACTTTTGAACTATTCTATCCAAGAGTTATTGATGGGAAAGAAGTATGGGATCGAGATACTAACACAAGACTAGGAATGCAAGTTTCTTTTGACCTTGAAAGTCAGGAAATTATCTCACTCTACTCTTTCCAATTTCAGTCCTATGAATTATCCAAATATCCACAGACAAAATCTCCATCCGATATTCTAGAATCTATTTCAAAACTTGGAAATATTAATGTCTCCGAAAATAAAGATGAAGGGGATATTCCTATGAACAAAGGGAAGGAAATTTATCTCCAGAAGTGAGATTTTCTCTTTCCTGGGTTGCTCTTTCAGGCTCAAGATGCTAAGATTAAGAAGGTTTTTCTTGTTTCTCTCTATTAGGAAGATAAGAGATTAGGTATTTTATGCTAAAATCCTTTGACTTTTGAGGTAAAAATCTTACTCTAAAGTCAGATTTTTCTTTTTTTATTTTTCTCATCTTTGCTAATGAAAAAACTTCTCTTTGGTTTTTCGGCGTTGTGTTTACTCATTTGAGCGGGAGCGAATGCTGCTGATACTCAGCTCTTGGAGCAGCTTTCAGGTCACACTTTGGACGCAAAGCAATTAAAATTTTCACAGGTAGAAAGTTGCGAATCTCTAGAAAAAATGCTCGAGAAATATGCAAAAGAGACTCAAGAACCTCTCTATAGGACTTTTGGGCTCAAAAAAGAACTTGCTGTCGAGAGTGCAGAACCTATGGCTCAATGAATAGCTACTGAAGCTATGATGACTAATAGTATTTCGAGCTCTCATACTGATTTTTCTCAGACCAATATCCAGAAAATCTGAGTAGATGAGCCAGAACTGCTCAAAACAGATGGAACCTACTTTTTCTACTATAATGAAAAGACTCAAAAAGTCAGTATTGTCGCTTCTCCTCTTGATAGTAAAAATTCAACCTTAGATGGAGCCAGGATTCAGCTAGTAAATGAAATAGCCGTTCCCAAAGAACTGAATGACATAGAGCTTTTTGTGACTAAGGGACGTCTGGCTCTCATGGGACAATTGTCTGATTATGGAGACACTGCGTATACGTCTTTTCTTAGTTATCAAAATCGTACCGTAGTAGCGATCTATGATATTTCTGATATAAAAAATCTCAAGCTTCTAAAATTCGAGAACTTACCTGGAAGCTATCAAGATGCTAGGCTTATTGATGATCAACTCTATGTGATTTCTGAGCTGATGTTTAATCGATGGAACTGGAAAGGAAAGTCTCATGACTTTAGGAAGGGACTTGCTTCTGTAGAGATTGATGAACAAGGAGCTAAAGTGCTGCCTGTAGAATGCTCTCAGATTTCTTATGTTCTGCCAGAAGATAAAAACCTGAGTCTTGATCCAGTTTTTACTCTTATTGCAGGAATTGACATTCGTAATACTTCTAAAAAAGTTTCTACGACTGCTCTTCTTGCTCCTAATGGAGAAATCCATATGAGTAAAAATGCTCTCTATCTGGTTTCAAACTTTTATACCTACAATAATTGGTCATGTCCTTATGGACTGTTCTGTGTGATGCCGGTTTTCAGAAGCACGACACAAACGATGATCCATAAATTTAGTAGGGATGGATTGAATTTAAAGTATCAAAACACTGCGATTGTGCCAGGTTCCTTGCTGACTCAATACAGTATGGATGAAGATAGTGATGGAAACTTTAGAATCCTGACTAAAGTCTGGGAAAAACGTCTTTCAACTCAGCTTTATGTCTTTAAACCAGATCTCACACTTGCTGGGAAACTCGAAAACATTGAGCCAGGAGAAGAATTTAAGGCATCAAGATATATTGGAGACAAGCTTTATTTGGTTACTTTTGAGCAGATTGATCCGCTTTTTGTGGTTGATCTTGCTAATATTAGTCAGCCAAAAATTATTTGAGAGCTTAAAATTCCAGGATATAGTACCTACCTTCATCCTCTCAAAAAAGAGTGAAATAAACAATACCTTCTTGGACTGGGCTATAATACTACTCAAAATGAACGATGAGGAACTGTAAATTCTGGAATTAAGCTTTCTCTTTTTCAGGTTGATTATGCAAAGAAGCAAGGAGATATGATCGAAGTCAAAGAACTTGACTCACTTAATCAAGGAGGAAAAAATTCTGATT
>ERZ773067.888-NODE-888-length-16881-cov-22.888090_pt1 | contig 16881 bp, 23 predicted proteins | sample MGYA00580622_ERZ773067 | MGnify/ENA primary metagenome ERZ773067 (study PRJEB29015, sample SAMEA2737998) | human oral metagenome | biome: human oral; feature: human-associated habitat; material: dental | place: China | collected 2113 ...
ACCTAATCTAATAACCACAAGCCACACGGAAAGGAAAAAAGAAAATGAATGGCGACGGGTACAACGGCTTTCACGTCAATTCCTTGATCAACAATCTTAACATGAAAACGCTCTTTAACGGGGATGCTTTTCAGAGGATTGCGGCATTTCTTGATTCACCAATTGTTCATCCTGACGCACTTGTTGACATCAGGAGAATGAGGGATGCCACCGAATACGACACCGAACTTGAGGAATTGGTTAGAGTGGCATCTTCTACATGGTGCGACATGGAAGTTTGCATGAATACAGTCAAGTTCTATTATACGCATAACCGGTTCATTCGAGTCCACAAAGATTACGCGGTGTACCGAAACCCGCGTATTGAAGTCAAACTGTCGAAAAAGGAATTCAAGTGTTGGCGTGAACGCTTTATTGACTACCCGAAGGCTGCAAAATGATTACCGACGCATTTCACGGGGATGAGTTCCAGCGTTTCGCTGAATTCGTGGACCGCAATTTTATGAACGCTGACCTGAAAAAAGCGCAGAAAGAACTTCGCGAGGGTCTTGATGACTATGATACGGATTTTGAGAATGTCGCTCTCAAGGCACTCAATATCTGGGGCGAAGTAACGCTTGCTCCGGACTGGATCAGGTTCCATTACATCACGGGCGACGTCGTGGTGTACAGAGAGTTTGCGCTGTACGTCAATGGCGCACAGTCCTACAAGCTTTCCGCCAAGGAATTTTATTGCTGGAGGGCGAGATACCTTGACTGGTGAAACAACAGAGCCACTTCTGAGGATGTGGGATCCTGACAAGTGGCGTGACAAGGTGAACGACCGAGGTTTGGAATGCTCGTTTGAGTATTCCAGTGACAAGCGCTGCCAAATCCACTGTAGTGCAACGATCTACAGGCCACACGTGTGGGCCGAATTGATTCGGGAAGGGGATTATATTTACGGCTTCGTTTTGAAAAGAGGGTCATTGAGTTGGCGAAAAGTTGAAGAGACGGAGATTCTCAAGTATTTCCCCGGAGAACTACTTCCCGAATTTGCGGAGAAAAACGATCTTCCTTCGCAAGTGACAATTGAATATGGACAGGAATCACTTTTTAAAGAAAGGAACAGTGATGAGTGAAGTTGCAACCATTGAGGAATACGTCCCCGCGCCCATGACGGCGCTGGAAAAAGAAGACAGCCTCAGGAGTCAGATTTACGCTCTGAAGAACCCCGGCACCACGGTGGCCACCAGTTTCCCCGTGACCGACTCGAATTCTCTGAAAGTTTTCGAGCTCATCGGGACTGCGGAGCCCCTGGAAGAGCACGTGGATGAAGCATTCGAGCTTGTCCACTACGTCGCCCAGATTGTCGACTTCACCACGGACGACGGCACTCTGGACAAGGGAATCCGGATTGTCCTGGTGACCAAGGACCTCAAGGGCTTTTCAACCATGTCTGATGTTGTCCGGAGTGATCTCCAGACGCTTATCGGGCTTATGGGCGAGCCATCGGAGTGGTCTGCGCCGATTTGGATCAAGGGCGTCAAGGAGAAGAGCAACAAGAAACGAGAGTTCCTTACTCTCAGGGCAGCAGTGAAGTAGACTTTCGGAAAGGAGGGGCGGGCAGTTGAATGGCTGCCCGCCCTTTGGCCATGAACATCGGCGAAAAACGGCGCCTCATAATGCAAGAGATAAAGAAGGCGCGACGTAAAATAAATCGCTTCATCAAAATGGGTGTCAAAGGCCTCAATCTGTCTTTTGTTGAACTAAGAGATAAATCAAAAATAGGTCGCTATACCTTTAAGCAGGCGGACTTTTACCTCAAGAAGTTGCAGGACTTCAACTCTCGAAAGCATCAATACGTTCAACTCGGTAAGGGCAAGTGGATTGAGCGCGCAAAGTGGCAGAAGTACAAGGAGGCAGAGGCAAGACACAATAAACACGTTCAGAACCTTCAAAAGCGCTTTGAGAAAATGCCCAGTCCCAACGAGTTTCTCTCAATGGCTGAACTACGCAGAATGACAATTCCCGACAATCCCGCTCGGACCAAGATGCCTTCGCCGAGTGATATTCACGAGGTTCACCGCATACCGAAGAATGTGCCCAACGAAAGGGCACTAGAAAAACTTACGGACAAGTACAATGAGGCACTCACTGCTGAAGGTAAGAAGCGGAAAGTTGAATCCTACCGGCGGACTATCAATTCCATGCTTGACTACATTGCTCCGGAATTGAGTGAGCAAATTGATAAATTGACCGATGAACAAGTCCGCATGCTATGGGTTTACAACACGTATTTTGCACAAGACCTTTCTTTGTGGTACTTGACTGTCAAGGAACGGATGGAGGGTAAGGACACCGGAGTCTTCCGAAGATACTGGGAAGGGACGGAGAAAAGCAGCAGGAAGAATGTCACTGAGGGCCTGGAATGGATAAAGAAGCAAAAGCCGGGGGCACGGTTCAAAAAACCGCGCTGAATTACGGTTTTGCTGATTTTGAGACCACTACCGATCCAGAGGACTGCCGTGTTTGGGCGTGGGGCCTTTGTGATGCCGGTAAGGACGTCACGCCTGAACAATGTCTACTGGGGAATGCCATTGAAGGGTTTCTCTCCGAGTTGGCAAGGGGCACCTACGACAAGGTTTATTTTCACAATTTGGCGTTTGATGGGGATTTTGTTCTCTCATTCTTGATGCAGCGAGGCTTCAAGATTGTCGAAAACAAACCCCAGAAAGGTGAGATAAGCACGCTCATATCCAACATGGGCAAATACTATTCAATTGAGATTCGATTCCGTACTGGCATCAAAGTAACTCTACTGGACTCACTCAAGAAACTTCCCTTCTCCATCAGTGGGATTGCCAAGGCCTACGATCTCAGCGAACAGAAGCTACACATTGATTACGACGAATACAGGCCACCGGGCCATGAACTCACGGAGGATGAACGAAAATACCTCATCAATGATCTTTTGATTGGCGCCAAAGCCATTGCTTTGATGCTGGAAGAGGGAATGACAGCCCTTACAATCGGGAGCGATTCGCTGAACACGTACAAGGCAATGATGCCAGCTTTTGTTCGTAGATTTCCAGAACTTCCAATTGAATATGACGACGACTTCAGGCTTGCCTACCGTGGCGGTTGGACATATCTTAATCCAAAATACGGTCGCCAGATTGTGGGACCCGGAACTGTTTATGACGTCAACTCTCTCTACCCGTGGGTAATGAGGACCCAACCCCTTCCTTGTGGTAATCCGCGTTGGTTCAATGGGTTCCCGTGGGAGGACAAGGCTTTCATCATGTCGATCACCTTCACTGCTGAATTGAAGAGGAATCATTTTCCGATCATTCAGGTGAAGGGCAATCCAATGTTCGTTCCCACTCAATATCTTGATGTCATTGAGGACCCGATCATGCTATCCGTCACAAGCGTTGATCTTGCAATGTGGCAAGAACATTATGACATGGACATACTCTCATACAACGGCGGCTACTACTTTGAAACCGAGACCGGCTTTTTTGACGAATACATCGATCACTTCATGGAGATAAAAGCATCTTCAAAAGGCGGAAAGCGCACACTCGCCAAACTTCACTTGAACAGTTTGTATGGCAAATTTGCCTCCCGTCCGCGTGTAACTGGAAAATATCCCATTCTGGAAGACGGGGTCATCAGGCTTATTGAGGGGGAAGAACAGGTCAAGAAACCCATATATACCCCACTCTCAGTTTTCGTGACCGCCTATGCACGCAAAAAGACAATAGAAGCGGCTCAAGCAAATTACGACAACTTCATTTACGCTGACACCGATTCCATTCACGTCATCGGTGATGTCCCGGAAGGTTCAATGGAGATTCACCCAACAAAACTTGGCGCGTGGAAAAAGGAATACAACTTTGACTACGCCACCTTTTGGCGAGCCAAAGCATACACTGAAAGAAAAGTCGATCTCGAAAAAAAGGAAGTACTTGGTTATGAAACACACATAGCCGGGCTCCCTAGGGAGATAGCCGATGAAGTGCGGCTTGGCGATTACTGGGCCGGCCATGAATTGACGGGCAAGCTCAGAGCCAAGCGGGTCAGGGGCGGAACTGTGTTGGTTGACACCCCTTATCGAATAGACGTATGATTCTTGCAGGCGGGCGCCCGGCGGGAGCATTAGGGAAGCCACCCTTGACCGGGCCCTACTCCGTCCGTGTGGCAGCGGCTCGGGCGTCACGCCGCTGAACGTCCATCGTGGCCGCTGCCGGAAAGCAGGAAACATGGCAGACAATGACGACGCTCTTGAAGCCCTGGAAGAGGCCGGAACCGGGGAAGCCGAGGACGCGGAGGCGGCAGAGGGGGCGTCTTCCGGACCCGAGGCGGAGGAAACCAGTGAAGACAGCAGCGGCTCCGGCGAGGGCGCAACGGCTGAATCCGCGGCCGAGCAGATTGCTGCACTCGCGGCACGAATCGACGGAATCGCCAATGAGATAGGGGAGATCAGACGCTGGTTCAAAATGAGCACAATTGACGATGGAGAATCGGAAGAGGGGCCGGATGATCTTTCATTCGACGCTCTCGCGGATTTTATTATTGGGGAAGGCTGATAAATGCAGAAAGCAACAAACAAACAGATTCTGGACACCATCCACGCCAACGCCTCGCCGCTGTACAAAATGTCGGTTCCTCAGGCCACGAGGACGAACATCAAGGCACTCGGCAAGAAAATCATGAAAGACCGCAGTGTCTACAACGAATTCATGAACGCCCTGATCAACGTCATCGGCACCATCACCGTACAGGGCATGGACATGTGGGAGAATCCGTTGAAGGGTTTCAAGCGTGGAAAGCTTGAAGCCGGCGGGCGTATCGAGGACATTTATGTTGGCATGGTCAACGAGGAAACCTGGTACGCCAACGAAGATTATTCCGACGGGGAAATCTGGAAGCGCAACCTTCCGCCCGTTGAGAGCCTCTTCTATGAGACCAACAGGACCCCGATGTATGAAGTGAGCGTGAATCATTCTCTTCTCGGGCGAGCATTCCTCAGCGACACGGGCCTGTCTGATTTCGTGGCGCAACTGATGGCTGCCCCGCAGAAACGCGACGAGTACAATGAATTCCTGTCAATGACTTCGCTTTTCGCGGACTACAACGACAACAACGGTTTTTACAAGATCCACCTGCCCAACATCAATTCACTTGACGCTACAGAAGGCGACATCAAACAAGCCCTGAAGGTGTTTCAGGCCACCGCTGGAAACATGAGTTTCCCGGACACCAAGTTCAATGCTCTGAAGGTTTTCCAGCATTCCAAGCGGGACAAGATGCACTTGTTCATCACCCCGGAGTGCCTGGCGAACATCAATGTGGGGGCATTGGCCGTGCTGTTCAACATGGACAAGGCCGAGATTCCATTCCGAATCCATGAGATCCGGCAGCAGGAACTCAACATCCCGAACGCTCAGGCCGTTCTTGTGGATGAAAAGTTCTTCGTGTGCGTGGATACGTTGTACGAGAACACGTCCATTCAGAATCCGAAGGGTCTGTATTGGAATTACTTCCTGCATCATCACGAGATCATCTCGTATTCGCTTTTCGCGAACGCGGTCCTTTTCACCAGCGACACTGTTGCGGAAACCGATCTGCCGACCTCTGAGATTGAATCCATCACGGCTGTGAATATCACGGACGCCGACGGGCAGCCTGCCACCGAGCTACAGCCCGGGTTCATGTACCGGGCTCGTGCCACCGCGAAAAAGAAGACTGGGTCTTCCGAGGTGTTGGAGGACATGATTCTCTACACCATCGATGACGCCAAGTCCCAGCGAACCTATTGCACCCCCGACGGTGACATCCGCATTGGCCGGGACGAGCCGAACGGCACGTTGCATCTCACGGCAAAGGCTTTTGATTCCAAGACGGTCAGCAAGACTGTTGAGTTGACGGTCAAGGGCAAGAACATTGATTGGCCTGTTCCGTGAGAGAGCCAAGCGAAGCAATTCAGGCCCTGAAAGGGACATTGCGCGGCAATCTCCCTTCAGGGTGCTGGTTCGGACAAGACATCGGGGAACCCAACTGCGTTGTCCGGAATGGCAAAAAAGTCGACCTCAACTTCGAGCATTCCTCCGGGTATGCGCTTGACGTGATCGTTGTTCCCAAGGTTGGCCAGAGAGCGAACCAGGAACAGCGTGCCAAAGCGATCGCCATTGTCAATTGGTGCATTGAGAATTCTAGGGCTATTGGTCTTCGTTGGGTTATCTGGGATTACTACGATGATCTTTGCGCCTGTTCATATAATCCCTCCCGGGGTTCATGGAAGCGGCTTTACAGGGGAGGGGTGTCAGAGGCTCATGCTGATCATGTTCACATTTATCTTGACGGTAGTGGCCCTTTTAGCAATCTTGACATGACGCCACTCAACCGATGGAAAAACAATGGAAAGGAAATTGACGAAATGACAGTTCAAGAGCTCCACAGCGAGTTGAATGAGAATCCGATGCTGAGCCTTATCGCGTCGCGGCTTGGGGCACTTCTCACTGTCACTGAGAAGTTGCTTCCTGAACTTGTCGAAGAAATCAAGCGGCTTCATGCCACCGTATCTTGATTTGGTTTTCGCGGCCTCCGTGCTTGCCTCAGTGGGTGTCCTCTACGGGCACCTACTGGGCCGGGTAAAGGAGCTGGAAAGCAATCTGAAACACGAAAACAATAGAATAAACAAACTCTGGGCCGCCTACCGCCGTCTTGTCGACATGTATTACAGGTACAGGCGGGAAAACAGCCCAGAACCTCCCGAACTGGAAGATATCTGGAAGGAAAAGAATGCTTGAAGTCATGACCGTCCCGGCCGTTGTTGCAATGGTCAACGCATTCAAGAAACTGAATCCGCCCGCGTGGCTACTGCCGTTCGTGGCCGTACTGCTGGGCGTGGCCGTGCAGTGGCTGGACCCCGACCCGGGGCGTATCTGGCAGGACCACATCGGTAAGGGCATCGTCGCGGGTTTGGCCGCGGCCGGCCTGTATGACGTCACCCGGCCTTCTGGACAGGGACCCACTCACACCGTATAATCGCACACATGAGCGATAAGGCACTAGTCCCCGACCCGGACACCTTCGCGGTGCCCGGGTCGGCCTTTTCCTACGATCTTTGGACTGCCGGAACAGAAGTTTTTATCTGTAACGTTCCGTGGGACGCTGAATACAACAACGTGGTAAAATTCGGTACGCCGGGAGAACTCAAGGATTACCTCCGGGAGTCCCCCGGAAAGCACATAAAGCTTGACAACATATCGTATGCCCGCCCCGATCAGGACATCATCCTTGATATCCCGGTGAACGAAGCCTACAAGTACAATTATATTTGGGTGCACAATGCCGCCACTCACAATGACGTTCCCGGGGATTACTTTTATTTTATTCGCGGTGTTTCCCATGTCGCCCCTCAGGCCACGGCATTCCACCTCCAGCTTGACGTGTGGCAGTCGTTCACGTGGGAATTGGAACTCGGTAGGTGCTTTATTGAGCGTTCCCATTATGCCTTCAAGGTGTCGGGGGTTGATTCGGCTGATCAGATAAAGAATCTTCTGGTTCCCGAAGGGCTGGACCTCGGATCTGACTTGGTTGAATACTTTTACGACATCAATCAGATAAAAGCCCCGGAAGCGCGGGACCCTTATTCCATCGTCTTTCTTGCCTCTGCCGATCTGACGACTTCGCCGGGGAATGTTTCTGATCCTGTTTTGACGACTTCTCAGGGAACCCAAGTAATTCTTCACACGAACGTCCGGCATGTTGGTGTGAACAATCGTGGGGAGCACAAAACCTATACTGTCGGAATTGGTTCGGATATTTGGTTGTGCCCGATATCGGAATTCACTGCGGCGCTTTCAGCGCTGAAAGATGCCCCGTGGGCTTCCAAGTCTATTTATGGGTGCTATTTGGTTCCCGGGTTGGGCCGTTCTTCCGGTTATCCGTCGACGTCTTTTCTCGGAAGCAACAATTCGATCAACAAGTTGCAGGGCGGTGCCCGGGATTACAACCTCACGGTTGTGAAGGACATGTACCAAATTGCGCGGAATTATCTCCCGGCAAGGTACAGGCGTCTTTCAAAGCTTCTCACGTCCCCCTACAATGTGATTGAAATGACGACGTTCACGGGCACGTCCGTGATTCTGAAACCTGAATTCTTTGCGACCAAAGAACTTTCCGTGAGGGTTGGGATATCGAATATTCCACCCACTCCGAGAACCGTTATTTTCCCGGTGAATTATATGCGGCGCGACCTGAAAGACATGTATTCCGGCGCGTATCTAGACTCTGCCACATTGATAGCGAACTTCCCTTCACTACCCATTGTGTCGGATTCGTACACGGCCTTTATGGCTGAGAACAAAAACTCCCTTGCGGCCGGGTACGCTTCCGCTGACTGGGGATTCCAGAAGGCCAACATGGGAGCATCCAATGCTTTTTCTCAGGCAATGATGGGAATTGACGCCGCGAACCAGCAGGCACGGCTCGGCCAGCATGTCAACAACATGAACGCCGGCTTGGCTTCCGACATGAATTTGGGTAAATCAATTCAGGCGGGCGCGAATGCCGCAATCAATGGCATTGCATCGGCCCTTCAGGGCAACGTCGGCGGTGGCCTTTTCTCGGGCGCAATGGGCGTCGGAAACGCCTTTGCCGACTACAACCTGAATCAACACCAAATTACCCAATCCACCGCAATCAACAATTACGAACTTGGGGCATCTAACCAGATAAATACTAATTTGTCCCGGCAAATCGCGAACTCGAATCTTTCACTGGCGAAAGCTGTTGCATCGGGTGACAGGGCAATGGCAATACAATCCCTGAACGCCCGCGTACAGGACGCCAAAATGCTACAGCCCGGTGTTTCCGGGCAGCTGGGCGGCGACTTTCTGACGCTGATCCTCGAACAAGGTTTTACCGTCAACTTCCGTTTCAAGCGGATTGACGATTCCGCCCTGGTCAGAGTAGGAGAATACTGGCTGAGATACGGCTATGCGCTGAATCGCTATGCAAAGCCGAGTACTCTCACCCCGATGAGTAATTTTACTTATTGGAAGATGGCGGACGTGAATTTTGCCCGGTTCGACTGCCCCGAGTTGTACAAGAACACCATTGCCGGCATATTCATGCGCGGAACAACTATTTGGAAAAAGCCCCGCGACATTATTTACCTTGATATCGCAGACAATGAATTGACGGCCTCAAAGGAGGTTTTGTAATGACCAAACGTAAAGGGCAGAACCCCTATGATGCATATTCTCGCTTTCTGCCCAGAAAAGCACAGAATGCTCAGGCGGGGCGCGCCATTGGATATTTTGACAAACTTTACGAATGGTACATGGCGCGCGTTGAGTGGGAAGGGATGCCGGAAGAGATTGACCGCCGATACGTGGAAGACGCACTTGCGTGGGGTGGATTGGTGGTTTTCTATTTTGACCCGCGGCTTGGCGAATTCGTTTGCCTTTCCGCCACCCAGACCAACGCTTTGGATATGTACGGAAACCCCACAGAGTTCCTCACCAACCCGCGCGGGGCATACACGCCGGTTCGTCTTTCCATTGATGATTGCGTACCTATTTGGGGCACGAATTCGCGTGTAGGTGTGATCGACAATCTCATGGATTTTGCTGAACGTCTCGGCACAATAGACACCACACTTGACATCCTGGTTCAGGGAATGCGTGTCACCCGCATAATAACCTGCCCCGAGGAACAGCGGCATACTTATACACAAATAATGAAGGAACAGCAGGACGGCACCCCCGTCATTTTCGGGTATGATTCTCTTGACATATCCGCAATCAATGCACTAGATCTGAAAATAGACCCCAACCTTTTGCCGCGTTTGCGACATGAGTTCAATCAAGTTTGGCGCTCTGCAATGACATTCATGGGAATCACAAGCGTCAATGAAGACAAAGCGGAACGGCTTGTCGCGGATGAGGCATCCGGGCAGGACGGGCAGGTTTTGATATCTCGGAATTCTTTCATTCAGCCGCGTAAATTGGCGGCTGAAGAGATTAACCGCAAATTCAATCTAGACATACGGCCGAAGTGGTGTTTCGACCCCGAATCCATTCCGGACCTGCTGCTCACTGAGGAAGCAGGTGCTTTGAATGTCTAGATACACAATGCCGTTTTCCACTGCTTTGGAGTATGCGAAGAAAATGGGAATCCCCACAGGATTGGAAGATTATCCGATATTCGATGAAGCCTACCGGGAGCGGCTGAATGGCCTGATCGTGGACACCTACATGTTCCGCGAAATCGGCTATGAGAGTCCGGAAATGTTCTTCAAGGCACTGGGCCGTAAAATGCGGCTCATCATGCCAACAATGAATCGAGCCTATCTTGCAATCAAAACCGAGGACGGCACAATACTGGACACCTACCGGAGCCACAACCGCACAACCGGGACTTCTGAGACCACCGGCTCCGAGAGTGGAAACACCAAGGCGAAGTCCACCACGAGCAGCGGCGTGCTCAACTCGAATTTTCCTCAGCAGACGCTTGCAAGCAATGGGGACTATGCGACCTCAGGAACACAGAATGTCACCAAGGGTGACAACACAACGGATTCCACTGGATCGTCTGCGTCGCACAATGACAACTCACAAACGTCCGACTCCTACGGCCGCTCCGGATCCTATGCGCAGTTGTTGAACGAGTATTTTGAGTCATTCGTGAATATTGACGAGGTCGTTATCGCGCGGCTGGCTCCTTTGTTCATGGGAATTTGGGGCGGGCAGGATTCATTCTTTGCCTCGGATTCCATATTCGCCGGCTGCGTATATCCCTATCCCTACTACCCATTTAGAAGGTAAAATGCCTGACAATAAAGATTGGATCATCAATCCTCTGCCTGAAATTGGCCCCATCAATTCCGTTGTTCCTTGGACCTATGGTGACGCCTATTCGTTTCTTGAAATTCTCACGGAAACCCGTGAGAAAATGCAAGAGATTCTCAAAGGTTTTACGGTTCAGGACAAACGAATTCGTGATTTTATTAATGATTCAACCAACAAGATCAACGAGTTCGTAGCCAAATTCGTTCATCACACTGTGACGGATGATGAAAATGGAATCATTCATTTTGCAATGATGAATGGCTCTGAGGTTCTGACGTACACCACAAAGCAATTTGACAAGGTGTTCGGTGATTACAAAAACACCACGGACAAGAAAATTGAGGCAGCCAGAAATGAACTCAACGCTGCATTGACAACCGCACGGCAGCAGCTCACCCAGCAGCTGAACGCATTGGACTCCCGGCTCACCCGGGAGACCGACCTGAAAATCGAGGACCTCAGGAAATTTGCCGAAAAGAAGGCGAACCGCTACTACCACGTAGTTACCGACTATGGAGCTGCCGGAAACGGAATCACCGATGACAGCGAAGCAATCGAAAAGGCAATCACGGCAGCCGGGAAGGGCGGCCACATATACTTTCCGAAAGGCACCTACAAAGTAACCCGCACACTAACATTCCTGCCCGACCAATACATTGAAGGAACCTCCGGGTCGTGGGGCGACAATGTCCCGAACTCCGCAATCAAATTCGATATCCGAGACGGCAAGGGCGTGTACTGCGAGTACGGTAACGTGTTCGAGCGCATGCGCTTCGACGGACCAGGATTCAATATCCTTGGCGCCATTGGCTTGCACATAAAAAGCTACGCGACCGTCCGCGACTGCGGCTTCTACCACTGGGATCGTGCCGTGTATTGCGAGCAGAACTGGTACACCGGAATAGAGCGTTGTAAATGGTACTGGAACAACTGCGCCATTGACATCAATTACTGCTACAACATTGCCATTGTAGAGCCGCACATAATAGCCGATCGCGGCGACAAACGCGGCACTGACGGAATACGCGTCCGTGAAGGCTCCATGGTCCGGATCACCGGCGGAGCCATAGAGGCCTACCAGACCGCCATTTCCATGGAGGCCAGCTGCTCCGTTCTTGCCACCGGCTGCTACTTCGAAACCGACAAACAGATTACTGCAGAGCAGCGGCGTGGAGTGCACTTCAAGGGCGCCAACTCGTCTCTCACCATGATCGGATGCCAAGTTTATGTGCCCAACCACAAGGCATTTATAGACGCCACCAGTGGCGGAGCCGGCGAGAACATAAACATGATCGGCAACTTTTACAAAGGCGGCACTGCAAACGAGGATGCTGGTTTCATCATTGACACCAATGAGTCCAATCCCGGAGCAATGCAGATAGTGGCCATTGGCGAGAACAACACCAACACGTCCCACAATGCTTATCGTTATGTGCGGCCCAGAATGGTGGAATCGGGTATCTACACCTTCCCCTATCGGGCATTCCCGTCCCGTGGCGGAAACAAAACCACCGTGGCAGGAAAGAATCTCGCCGTGCCTCTTGGTGGCTCCGTCGTGACCGGCTACGGGGATTCGCTTCCCTCTTTCGGAGATGAAAAGAATATGTGGGGCGCAATGTACTGGCATTCCGGGAAAAACAAACTCTGTATTTTCACCCCCGAGGGATGGAAGTTCGCCGACGGAACGGCCGTGTAGTGACATTCAGCACACCCGAACTCAATGTAACAATCCATGTACTGGGATTGGTGGAATCCAATCTCAGCTACACGGATATATACACCGGGGACCCCATCACCATCGGCATCATGCAATGGTATGGGGTCCGTGCCGGACGCCTGATATCGCGAATACGCAAATACGATCCCGTTGGCTATGCAATGCTCCCGGGTAGATTGAAGCAGAAGCTGGAATCTCAGGGACCGTCGAATGACTCGTGGAATTCACTTTGGTTGCGAAAAGAGGAATTGCAGCCAATTCGGAATGTCATGGTACGGCCCCTGGTGAAATGGGTGCAACACGTCACCGCGAACCAGGACATGGGCGACTATCTGGTTCGAGCAAAGAAACTTGGAATCGATCCAGACGTAGTTCCCAAGACCGCAATCATGTTCATCGTGTCCAATCATCAATGGCCTGTTGGAACCAACAAGGCCGTGAGAATAGCTGGCTCGAATCCGTCCCTGGACAAATACATGTCCGCTTTGCGTGCCGTGGGCGGCTCATTCACAAAATATTGGAGCCGTTACACAAAAGCGAAAGCCGCAATAGACAAGTGGGATACGTCGCCGCCATTCAAGGGCTACACCATGAAGCCCGGAATGCGCGGCGGCGTGGAAACCGATCCCTATGCCGGAGACACACTCCCCGGAACACCGGGAGGGGACGACGGGGGCGGAGGGGGAGACCCATCACCCGAACCAAAACCGCCCGACGACGGGGACAATTCCGGCTCCATTGAAGTCAAATATCTTCACGAGATAAACGGCACAATGTGGGCTGTCTTCTCGGATAACAAAAGACAGCAATTCTCAAAGGGATATGGTGGAATATGGCGTCCGAAAGGCCATAAATCATCCGGGCGCGTTCCCGGCTCGGATGACGATGACGACACACCCCCTACACCGCCGAACCCTGGTCAGCCATCCGGTAAATTCTCGCTGCCCGTTGCGAAGGGTAAATACCGGATATCCGCGGCCTGGGGCGCAACCGGCGCGTGGGCCCGGTATCACACAGGCACAGACTTCGCCGGTGCGGCCGGCACCCCTTTACTGGCCGTCACGGACGGCGTCGTGGTCGGCGACACGGCCGGCTCATGGGCCGGAAACCACGTGGCCATCCAGTCCACGGCCACGGGGGAGAGCTACATGTATTGCCACGCCAGCAAGGTCCTGGTGAGCAAGGGCCAGAAAGTCACGGCCGGGCAGACGGTCGCCCTGATGGGGCAGACCGGAAGGGCTTTCGGGGTGCACTGCCATTTTGAGTACTATCCGAAGGGGATAACTCCGGGTAATATTTATTCCTCCAAGGATTGCATTCCATGGTTGAAACGATTGGGGCTCAACCCATGAGCAAGTTCTATTGTTTTGATGCTATTGATGCCAAGAACGGTACCTACAACTTCATTGTTGGAGGCCGTGGCATTGGCAAGACGTATGGTGCAAAGAAAAGGGTAATTCTGGACTTCCTCCGATATGGACATCAATTCATTTATCTTCGCAGATATCGCGAAGAAAGAATGGCGGCAGCCAACTTTTTCGCCGATGTTGGGCAGGAATTCCCTGATGATGAATTCCGCGTGCATCAGCACGAGTTGCAGCACAAAACGCCCGATGACAAGTGGGAGACAATGGGCTACGTGGTCGCATTGTCAACCGCTCAGAAGCTCAAATCGAAAGTGTTCAATGAAGTCCATACCATCATCTTTGATGAATTCATTCTTGAGAAAGGATTCACCCGGTACATTCCCGGCGAAGCCAGTGCATTCAACAATTTTTATTCGACCGTGGACCGGTGGAACGATAGAGTCAAAGTATATTTTCTCGCCAATGCCGTATCCATCAATAATCCCTACTTCGTCGCCTACAAAATAGACGCGGATAGAGAATGGGTAAAGCGTAAACGCGGCTTCATTGTCGTCCACTTCCCCCAATCCACTGAATTCAACAATGAAGCGGAGAAAACCAAATTCGGACAATTCATAGCCGGAACGGAATACTCCGATTACGCGCTCGGGAACCAATTCGCGGACAATACGCCAAAAATGATTGGCGAAAAACCGCCTTCCGCACGCTACTTCTGCTCTGTTGAGATAGAGGGATATTGGATATCCTTGTGGAAGTTTGAAAGACAGGGAAAACGGTGGTTCTATGGGTCCTCCAAACAGCCAAAAGAAACTATTGAATTCACAATGGACCCAAACAAGGTGACGGAAGAATGTGTTTATCTGGCCAAGAATGCTGACTTGACAAAGGCGTTCCGGACAGCATTCGGACATGGTCGCATGTTGTTTGACAAGCCGGCAACCCGGAATCAATTCCTGTCCATTTATTGACAAAAAGAAAAGGCCCCGCATTGTGCGGGGCCTTTTGTCAGTCAGAGAGTTTGGATGCAGTGAAGGTGATGTAGGCTTTGTGTGCTTTGATCAGCAGTTTCGTGAATTCGCTGTACTCCTTGAAGCTCAAAAAGTCATGCAAATACATGATTCCGGCCATGTTGAGTGAAGATTCGAAAGATTCGACGCAAGCGTCAATCGCGTTGGTGAAGTTTTTTCTGATCCTCGGGTCGTGGTGATCGTTGACCTCTTCCCTAACCTCATCGAGGATGTCGTAGAATTCATCCATTGTACTTGTAATCTTTCCATTCCTTGATCTTGATGATCAACGTGTCACAGCGCCGTTTTGCAGTCGCGGCAGCATCCGCTTTCATGTCGCGTGCTTCACGCGCAGTAATCTGATCGCCTTCGTACAGTCGTGAAGCCAGATAGACCTTGTGTTCGTACTCATCCTCGATCCCGATCAAAACTCGCTCGGGGAACCACTTCATGCGCGAATCCTTGAAGTGATCGATCATTTCGCGCACGTCTGCAAAACACTTCAGATTCATTCAATTTACCCTTTCTTGAGAGGGTGGCGCCTGGTGCGGCGCCACCCTGATTTGTTGATTGCGTTGAAGGTGCTCAACAGTGCGTAATGGGTAATCTGGTTTATTTTCCTCCTTGAAAGCTTCAATCAGAAGCTTGATTCGTTTGATGGCCAGTTTGATGGCCTGATGTTCGACGAACTCCCGTTCCTCTTCCGAGAGTTTTATCGCGTGAATCATTGACAGCTTGTGCCTGTGAAGCGTGAAATCAAGGTCTCTCAGGCCTTGACGTCTCATGTTGAGCGGCGCGTTGCCAATGATGTCTTTGGCCTCGTTGACCAGTTCATTGAGTGTCACCGCATAAGTTCCCGTTCCCATTCAGGCACTTCGTGCTTGTCCCATTTTTCTTCTCGCTTGCGGAGTGCTTTGGCGTAGATGGCCTCCACCGATGCCAGCTCCTCCATTGCCTTTTCGATTTCTCGAAAATCGAGATCGCCGTAGGTGTAGTGATTCAGAATTTCTCGGCGAATTTGTTCGAACACGATATTCTCCTATGGTTGTTTGTGAATCGTGACCTCTGTTGAATTTTCATCCTCGTAGTCAAACTTGAGTTTCGCTGTTCTGTTTCTTCCCTTGTTTGACCTTGTGCCTCTAGGCTACCGCCTAAATTTCTGACTGTCAACTCTGACGCTAGAAAATTTTTTCTCGGCGTTTCGTTCGAATATGAAGTTGAGGAATGAAAAAAATCCGCTCCCCGGCCGGAGGAAGAGCCGGGGAGCGGTGCAAAATCGAGGGAGTGATTAGCTCTCGATGACCTTGCGCAACTTGGACTCGCTGAAGCCGTACAGGCGGGCGACAGCGTCAACAGGGAGCCCATGGGACTCAACGTCCGCCACGGCAGCTGCCAGCGCCACCTCCTTAGCGACGTCGAAAACAGCGCGGGCCTCACTCCACTGCTTGATTGCATCGATGTTCATGGTTGTTTCCTTCCGTGTGGTTGTGGTTGTTCCAGTGTAATGCTGGGGGGACTATTGTGTCAATCTCCTTGACAGAGGCGCACCAGGCGGTAGGCAAACTCCCGGCGACGTTCTTCGCGTGCCTCCACCACCTGCTGTGGGTCAAGGCCGGGCTTCAGCGCGTCCATGGAGATTGCCATCATGCGTTGCACTGTTTCAGCGCTCATCACGTTATAGGCATGTTTTAGATCAAGTGTGGTGGGATGAACAATCACACCATAAACCAGAAAATAGACCAGAGAATTAAAACATTCAATTTCTTCGTAATGATAAAACAACGCCGATTTAAGTTCAGCGCATATCTCATTGAGTTCTTGATTCCAGTAGCCGTTCGCGATAATATGCCACCCGACTTCTCTTAAGTCCGAATAGTCTAATGGCGTATCGCCATTCATTTTCTTTTTTCCTTTCCGTGTGGCTTGTGGTTATTAGATTAGGT
>ERZ773067.891-NODE-891-length-16856-cov-7.632403_pt1 | contig 16856 bp, 13 predicted proteins | sample MGYA00580622_ERZ773067 | MGnify/ENA primary metagenome ERZ773067 (study PRJEB29015, sample SAMEA2737998) | human oral metagenome | biome: human oral; feature: human-associated habitat; material: dental | place: China | collected 2113 ...
AGATACCTTGGGAAGTGCTTAAGAAGGTAACAAGCAGGATTATTAATGAGGTAAGTCATGTTAATAGGGTGGTTTATGATGTAACGAGTAAACCGCCGGGAACGATAGAGTTGGAATAGAGCGAAAAATCACAGAAATGGCTTAAAACAAGGCTTTTGAGCCTGTTAAAACGAGCGACTGGGACAAAATTGGGTAAAGACTGTAAAAAGAATAATCTTAATAATTGTTCAAAGTGGCTTGCAATTGAATATAAAAAATTAGACCGTAGCTTAATTGTTACGGTCTTTTTGACTCTAGTGCTATTTCTGCTTGTATGTGAAGCATATGATGTCGCAAAGGAGACATATTCATTAGCTGACCGATAAACAGGGGTTTGTTAGGCTGTAAATGGTTTGAATCCATATAACAAACATTTTGGGAAGTCCATATATAACAACATTATAGATTCAGATTCCCAATAAATTCTCTAATTTGATTGTATACCGGGTTATCAATGTGGGGATATGCTTCAAGCACTTTATTTGTCCATTCTGGTCCGTGCCCTCCAATATCTTTAATGAAGCATTCCAACTCCCCAACTGGAACAATATGAATGCCGTTTAGCTGTAACGTTTCGTTCAATCGCCTAAAAGCCTGAGCTGCATCTCCAGATGGAATAGCAGTTATCCCTGCCGATTTGATTGTCTCCCATTTTGAAATAGTACTAATAACTGTGCGTATTTCTTTTATTTCTCGATTTGATAAATACTGATTTTGAGAGCCATCAATGATTCTGTTAATACTTGTTTTGGCATCGTTTCTATTGACTTTTTCTTTTTGACTGTGCAAATTTCCTACAATAGTGTTGTAATCACTTTGCACGGTTGTCCATTCAATTCCAAAAGCTTCTACAATCCCCTTAAATATCACTTCATCATTCAGTACATCTATGTCTGCTATCAATTTTACGTCAATTTTCAATATCCGGAGTGCCAAAGCAATCTTTGACATACGTTGCTTACCGCCACAATGGATAAAAAGAGTCTCAGAATACCTTCCAGACAATTGTTTAAGGTAGCTTTCGACAATTGAATATATTTTACAGTCAGAATCGCTCTCACACAAAACAACAGAGTTATGAAATAAGCTAGACATTATGTTGGAATATTTTAGCAAAGGGTCATTCCATACAACTTCGAAACTATCATTATCAAGAACCGAAAAGTAATTTGTGTCATCTTTTCGAGTAATTCTAATGATTTTGATTCGTTTTGGACAAACCTCTAATAGACCCTTAATGATTTCTTCACTATGAGTTGAAATGAAGCATTGCTGTTTGTCTGATAGTGTTTGACCTATTATTTGCCCCATAATGTGGGCCTGAGGCGGATGAAGAAAAGATTCAGGTTCATCAATTAGAAAGGTACAAAAGTAGTCAAGCATCAAATAGAGCAAAATCCCAGTAAAACTTTTTATACCGTCTCCTTGATTTTGGACCTGTTTATAAGTCTCGAGTATATCCGCATAAGCTTCCTGCCGTGCTTGCTCATCTTCATACTCTTTATCAAATCTTACTGGTTCACCCACACAAAGCGGAATTGTAGATCCATTTAGGATATTTGGAGTAACCTCAATCCCAAAGGCTTTCTTAAAATTATCTGATATCCACTTCCGATATTTACTATCAAATGCAGCATAGTGAATAGGGTGTTGCTTGGGTGAATTTCTTGTTATACTGTTGGGAGCATTACAAATTGTTAATCGTGCAGTTGTATCCAAATTAGCCACAAATAAATTTCGAAAATCGTCAAAGTAAGGGGTTGTTAGAAACTGCTCATTTGTTTGCTCAACATAAGTGAAATATTGCCCGAGAACTTCATATGAAGTATATGAACCTTTAGGTTGTTTTGGAGAAATGCTATCAAGCAAATCTTTGATTTGAGTAGGATATTTTGTTATATCAATATCTGACACAACTGTAGTTGGGAATTTATTTGAAGACAGTGCATAAATATCTTTTAAGGATTGACTTTTTCCAGCGTTATTTGGTCCTACAAAAATAATAATGTCATTTTGTTGGATATCTACATAAGTTTCATCATTGAAATGAATTTTTGAAATATATCCTCCTGGTTTTACTACTTCCATTTATATTATCTCCTCTCTTAAATTGACTATTGTAACAGTAAAATGATTAGGGCTTATCAGTTTCCTATAGTTGCTAAAACTTGTAACTGCCTAAACTCAAATTTCACTATTATCATTTATTACATAGAAATTTTTCAAATCATAACTCCAAAATCATTTCTGGTTATGGGGTATGTGTATTACTCTTCCTTTTTATTTCTTTTCAAGAATCTTGATTTCTTTGGATAGGATAGCTTCCAATCTTCGAATTCCTCATCGGATATTTCTCCGTTATAGTGTTTCTTTCTCATTTCGTCCCATTCTACTAAAAAATCACCAAAATGCGGATTATGAGATAGTAGTGCAGTGGGCTCGCCATTTCCTACAAGGGGACGGAATTTCATTTCCTTTTCGTAGTCAAAGATGATATGCATGATTTCAAAAATAGAATTCGGCTCATGGTCGATTAAAGCTGAAATATCACAGTTAAGTGCATCTGCTATTTTTCTTAATTGTTCCTTGTTTGGCGATCTATTTCCTAATTCATAGTTACGAATTGCAGCATCAGTCAGTCCGGACATGATGGCAAGTTCTTTCTGTGTTAGTTTCCTAAACAAACGAATTTGTTTTAACTTCTTACCGGAAATCATTTCAGGACTCCTCTCTTAAAAATTTTCTTTTATATTCTATCATGAATAATCACAAAACACAACATAAGCGTTCTGTTTAATATTTCGGATAAAGCCTTAATATCAGCAATAATAGAAGAAAATATTTTATAATATTTCTTAACAGAACGTAAATGAACTACTATAATACGGATATACAGTTCAAATACGAACTATTAAGATGCAAGATATTTAGATTGACGCTCGTCCTATCTCAAGACATGGATGCAGAACCTTGCAAAAACTATGAATTGAAAGGAGGGCTAAAAATGCAAAAGATATTCATGACAGCAAAGGAAGTTCAAGATTTTTTGGAAGTCAGCAGAACAACTGCATATCAGTTGATAAATGAAATGAATCAAGAACTTACAAAGCTCGGCTATCGAGTACAAAGAGGCAAAGTGAATCGACAGTATTTCATGAAAAAGTATTGCTATGGAAATGAAGTTAGAAAAGAGGTGTAAAGGTGGGTGCATATAGAGATGAAAATAAAAACGGCACTTGGTATTGCAAGTTCAGCTATGTGAACTGGAAAGGGGAAAAGCTATATAAGAAAAAAAGAGGATTTTCGACAAAGAAGGAAGCCTTGAATTGGGAAAGAGAGTTTCTATTACAGCAAGTCGGAACGGTTGAAATGACTTTTCGAGAGTTTTTTGAACTTTATAAAAGGGATAAAAAACCTCGTATCAGAGAAAATACTTGGCGTACAAAAGAAGCTATTGTTACAACAAAAATAATGCCATATTTGGGTGATTTACTTATGAATGAAATCAGCAATGTAGCGATTATCCAGTGGCAGAATGAATTGATGAAAATCAAAGATGATAGAGGTCAAACTTATTCGCCGACATACCTTCGTACAATCCATGCTCAACTTAGCAGTATTTTGAATCATGCTTGCAGATACTACAATTTGAAAACTAATGTTGCCAGAGATATTGGAACTATGGGAGAAAAAGAAGCGGATGAAATGCTATTTTGGACACAGGAAGAGTATGAAGCTTTTATCAAGGCAGTTAAGGATAAACCGCATTCATATTATGCCTTTGAAATTCTATATTGGTGTGGACTTCGGATGGGAGAACTTCTTGCCTTGACTAAAGAGAAATTTGATTTTAAGACAGGAGCCATAAAAATTGATGAATCTCTACAAAGGATTGATGGAAAGAATATTATCACTCCACCAAAAACGAAGAAGAGCATTCGGAAAGTAGCTATGCCGGATTTCTTGGCTGAAGAAATCAAAATATACTTGAATGGTTTTTATAAATTAAAGCCAAAAGATTTGATATTTACATTTTCAAAGAGCTTCCTTCATCACGAAATGGATAGAGGAACGAAGAAAGCTAATGTAAAAAGAATAAGGGTGCATGATTTGAGACATTCTCATGTATCACTTTTAATTGAACTTGGTTTTTCTGCAACAGCTATCGCTGATAGAGTCGGGCATGAGTCAATTGATATTACCTACAGATATGCACATCTTTTTCCTAGTAAGCAGAAAGAAATGGCAGATTCGCTAACACAGGTGAGAGTAAAAACACAAAATGATTGGGAAGATTTATTGAAAGAGGATGAAGAAAATGTTTAGACCGGAATCTCTACAAAAAAGGACAAAGCAGATTAAAGAAAAGAAGATAAAGAACGAGAAAAACAGAAAGCGTAATCGCATCTTGAATTTCAGAGTTTCTCAGGAAGAATATGATTTGATAAATAAGCAAGTCGAAATAAGCGGACTGTCAAAACAGGACTACTTTATACAACTTCTTGGTGAACGCAAGATAAATATTACAGCTGATTATAGAGTTTTAGATGCCATAGCAAAAGAGATATTTCAGTTGGCAAGAGTAATTAAAAAGTTCGGAAAGCTAAACGTGGAAGAGCAGGACATTTTGCTATATGTTTTGGAAATTTATGAAGAGATTAAACAAGAAAAAAGCCTTTAGCCATAAAGACCAAAGGCAAGATGAAAGTACAACTTGGTATTTCATCCCTGACAAGATTATTTTATCAGGTTGTACTTTTGTCATCAACTGCAGATTGGAGGACAATATGATAAAAATGGAACAGTATAAACAAAATATTCCGATGGAATTAAGACAATATAAACAATGGTTATGGTTTAAGAAAATCGGAAGAGTAGATTTGAAAGGCAAGGAAAAAATACTAAAGCTTCCTGTGAGTCCAATTACTTTAAAGTCAAGTGATTGGAATAATAAAGAAAACTGGGCAGACTTTGAAACAGCGGTTAATAGTGTAGAGAGTAGTGGTTCAGATGGATTGTCTTTTGTACTAAGCATGGATGATCCATTTATTTGTATTGACTTGGATAATGTATCTCGTGATATGAGAGAAAGGTTTTTCAGAGATTTTCATGACACTTATATTGAAATTTCTCAATCCGGAAAGGGACTTCATATTTTTGCAAAAGGGGAAATTGCTGATAATTTCAATAACCAAATTGAGAAAGTGGAAATGTATAAAAATAACAGATGTATCGCTATGACTGGGAATAGCATTGGTGGAACATCAAATAACATCATAGATAAGCAAAGTGAGATTGATAAATACTATGAGGGGTTTGCACCTAAAAAGAGAGTTAGAGAGCAAATAAGAGCATATCAATCAGATAATGATACACTGCCGGATGTGCCTACAATCGTAGAAACGATGTGTAAGTGTAATAGAAAAGCAAAAGGTTTATTTGAAGGGATAATATCAAGCGGAGATGCCAGCAAAGATGATTTTTTGCTGTTGCTATTATTAAATAGCTATACACATGGTGATGAAGCTTTGATGAAAGAGATATTTTTAATGTCTGCCTTAAATCGGAGCGATGACAGAAGTAAAAGAAAAAATGAAGCGGCTTATATCAGATACTTGGAAGATAGTATTAAAAAAGCTATTCAGTATGGAAATCAAAAATACTGGGACTATAACTATCACAGAAAAAGAGCAGGTGATAACAATGAATGACTGGCTAAAATTTAGTGATGATGAATTGTCAGATTACCTGAATAGAGAACTTGAATATACCGATAAGGGACAATTAAAAAGTAATACTACTAATATTATCACTGTGCTTGTAAATCCATTGTTTTGCAAAGAGGAGGAGATTTTAAACGGAACTATTTTCTTTGATACATGCAGCATGACAGTCAGGTTTTTTGGAAGACTTAAGGGAGAAAAACAGAAAGAGAATGAAATCAGAAAATGGAATGACCATTTAACAAATCTTTTAGGCGTGGAAATCGAAAGAGAATTTGGGATCAAGTATTCTAAAAACAGAATGGATGATGCCATAACCTTTATTGCTCATAAAAGGGCGGTAAATCTTCCGGCTATGTATATGAAGTCGCTTCCGTATGATGGTGAGAAGTATATTCCTAAATTGCTTCCAAAATATCTTGGGGCAGAAGATACAAAATTAAATGATTGGATTATGGAACATATGTTAGTCGGCATGGTAAAAAGAGTTTTTAATCCCGGATGCAAGTTTGATGAGTTGATGGTTCTTACGGGAATTCAAGGCGTAGGCAAGACATCTTTTATAGAGAAGTTGGCATTGTTTCCGGAATGGTATTGCTCATTAAATAATATTAAAGGCAAGGATGCAGTCAGTAATCTTGTTGGAAAAGTTGTAGTGGAATTGGAAGAATTTGTAGCTCTCAGGAATGCGAAAAGTGCTGATGAAGCTAAGCTGTTTATATCGGCAAGAACAAGTACCGTAAGGCTTCCATACGAGCGTTTTTCTGCTGATGTAAAGAGAACTTGTATCTTGATTGCTACTACCAATGATGCGACTTTTTTAGGAGATTTTTCCGGAGAAAGACGGTATCTACCTGTGAAAGTGAATAGCGAGAATATTGAATTACCAATCATGTACGATGTAGAAAAATTTCCTGTACTGGAAACTATCACAAGAGAAGAACATAGTAATATTGTTCAACATGATTTTGAAGGTGCTATTGCAGAAGCTGTGTATCTTTATGAAAATAAACTTCATGATTTCTATTTGCCTAAAGAGCTAAGAACGGATTTAGATTATGTTATTCAAACTCATAAGAGTGAGAATAGACATATACAAAACTTTTTGGACTTTATGGAATGGAAATCTACAAAATCAGACACTCCAGATTTCTTATGCTCTGCAGAATTTACAAGTAGATACCCTGAAACCAATGAAAAAGTGTTTTCGGAATTGATGGCAAATGAAATGGCAGATGAATGGAAACTTGAACCATCTGTAAAAAGCAAGAAGGTAAGAATTGACGGAGTGGTTCGGGTTAGTAAGAAGTTTTATAAACGAAATATTAATACAGATTTTGTGTAGGTTATTGCTGAAAATATAACATTCTAAGAGTTTTGAAAAAGTCCGCTACCGCTACTTTGCTACCCGTATTACAAGGTAGTGAGGTAGTGGTAGCGACAATTTTTAACTTTTATAGATTTTACGGAAATAAAACAGGAGGTATTTCTGTGATAGTTAAGACTATCAAAAAGCTTGATAAATGGAATGCGACATTAACTTTAATAGCAAGCACAGTAGATGAGTACTCATCTACGCAAAAATTGATAAATTTGGATTTTACAATCGCTACCTTTATATCAATTTTTAACTTGTTAGGGCAAGCCCTAAAACCCAAGAATATATAAGAATGGAGATGAAAAGTATGGAAAATAGAAGTAGAAATAACCAGCTTAAAATATATTTAAATGAGGAAGAAAAGAAACTTTTCAATGAAAAAATGAAGCTTGCAAAATGCAGAACGATGAGTCATTTTATCAGGAAGTGTGTTATGGAAAAAGAAATTTATATTGTAGATTTAGAGCCATTTATAAAGCTACAAAGTTCTTTGGGTATTGCAAACAATAATATAAATCAAATTGCAAGACGAGTAAATAAAACAGGAGTAATTTATAAAACAGATATCAAGGAAATAAAGAATGATATTGCAAAAATAGCAAAAGAACAGTGGGATATACATTCCTTATTATTGAAAAGAACAAAGGAATTAAACAAATAATGTATTGAAACTCGGAGAATTGGTGATGAAAAAATTTCACCAGTTCTTTAATTTTAGGGATGAAAAAAGTTGGTATATGTGCTATAATATTCTATGTTACAGAACATAGAACAAAAAGGGGGAGGAGGGACATTTTGAAACATGAAATTGATATAAAAAAAGAGCTAAAAATAGAGCTCGGACAGATAATCAAATCCAATAGGGAAGCAAAAGGCGACAGTCAACGTGGACTTGCTAAAGCTATAGATTTGCCAAACTCTAACCTTAAATATATTGAAGATGGAATAAATGCTCCAAGTTTTGAAATATACAAAAAAATCATGATTGAGCTTAATCCAAACTCTAAAGATAGAGAGAGAATGGATTATTTGTATTCGAGAATCCGAGGGACACCACCACCTGATATATGTGAAATTGTAATGAATAACCCAAGTTTATATGGCGTTCTTAGAGCCATAGACATAGAGTCTAAAATAAGTAATGAACACGTAAAAAAATTTGCGGAAATCATTTCTGTTGGAAATAAAGGAGAATAAAATGAGTGAGAATACAAGAGCTTTTTTAGAAAATATTAATGAGTATTATATGGATGAGCAGCATATTGATGTGTCTAAAGAGGTGAATTTGGTTTTATCAATTGCCAATTCCCTCAGAGGTTCTTTTGAAGCGGAGAAGTATAAAGATGTAATTATTCCCATGGTAATTATTAGACGTTTTGAATGTGCTTTGGAAGAAAAGAAAGAAAAGTTCATCAATTATTATGAGAAAAATCCTAATAAACCAGCACAATTCTATGAGAAAGAAACAGGGTATCCATTTTATAACACAAGCAGATACTCGCTAAAAAAATTACTGGATGATAGTGATAATATTGAGTCTAATTTCAATAGCTATATTGATGCTTTTTCTGAAAATGTAAAAGAAATCTTGAATAATCTTGAAATAAAAAATCAGATTAAAAAAATGAATAAGAGCAACCGATTATATAGTGTTGTAAAGAAATTTTCAGAAATTGATTTCAATCCAAAGACTGTGGACAACCATAAGATGGGATATATTTTCGAAGATATCATCAGAAGATATTCTGAAAATGTTGATGCGGGTGATCACTATACTCCAAGAGAGGTAATTCGTTTGATGGTAGAAATTTTGCTTGCGGAAAACTGCGATGATATTTTAACAGGAGATTCTAAGGTAGTCACAGTATTGGATGCAGCTTGTGGGTCGGGAGGGATGCTTTCGACAACACACGATTTTATTAAAAGAAGAAATACTAGTGCAGATGTCAGACTTTTTGGTCAAGAAATTTTAGAGAGTTCTTATGCTGTTTGTGCTGCAGATATGCTTATAAAAGGACAGGATATTAGAAATATTAAGGGTGGAGAGAAGACGGCAAATACGCTTAAGTACGACTGTTTTGAAAGCCAAAAAATGAGATTTGTAATTATGAATCCACCTTTTGGAACCCCTTGGGGAGGTAAAGATGCTCCGGAGGGGCAAGAGAAAGCTGTTAAAGATGAATATAAAAAAGGATTTGATGGACGATTTGGTGCGGGTCTTCCAGCAACAACGGATGCACAGCTTTTATTTATGCAACACGCAGTGAATAAGCTATCTAGTGATGGAAGAGCGGCAATCATAACGAATGGCTCTCCCTTGTTTTCTGGTGGAACAACAAGCGGAGAAAGTCAAATTAGAAGATGGCTATTAGAAAATGATTATGTTGAAGCTGTTATTGCATTGCCAAACCAACTCTTTTATAACACTGACATTGGAATTTATATTTTTGTAATATCTAAAAATAAAAGATCTGATAGAAAAGGGAAAGTTCAATTAATTAATGCCATTGACATGTATAAGCCTTTAAGAAAGTCTCTCGGTAAAAAGAGAAGGGAAATAGATTTAGAAAGTAGAAAAGAAATAGCAAGAATATATGCTGAATTCAAAGAAAATGAAAAAAGTAAGATTTTTCCTAATGAAGAATTTTTGTATAAAGAGTATGTTGTATATCAACCTTTACAAAGGACAGGGAGGATTGATTTAGAGTCAATAGAAAAACTAGAAAATAGTGATTTATTTTCTCATAATTCAAATATTTTTAATCAAGCGGAGTTTGAAGAATTATTAGAAATGAATCCTAGAGATAAGGATAGGGAAAAGAAATATCAAAAATATATTAAAGGACAAAAATTCACAAAAGAAGTTATAAAGCTTCTTAATGAAAATGTAACTGAAGATAAGTTTGAGGACTATTCTATTTTTGAAAAGAAAATTAAGTCCATAATAAGAGAAGTTGATGGCTACAGTGATAGTAGATTGGGGAATATTTGTCTTGAGTTATCTGAAATAGATAAAAATGCCATTATACAAAAAGATGCTAAAGGGAATGTAAAGATAGACTCGACTACAAAAGATAGTGAAATTATAAAACTGTCACAAGATGTGGATGAATACTTTGCTAAAGAGGTTTTACCACATATACCAGATGCAATTTACTTTTATGATTTTGATGAAAATAAAAAAATATCTAATACTAACAAAGAAAAACTAGGGGCAGAAATTCCATTCACAAGATATTTTTATAAATATGTAGCACCGGAAAGTTCAGATAAACTTTTATTTGAATTTATGAAACTTGAAAAAGAGCTTTCTAATGATATTAGTGTTCTTTTAAAAAGTGAGGTGTAATAATGATTAGTTATAAAGATAGTGGAATAGAATGGATAGGTGAGATACCTGGCAATTGGAAGATTGATAAAATAAAGTATTTATCCAATTTATACGGAAGAATTGGATGGCAGGGTCTTACTTCTGAGGAATATATTGATGAAGGTCCATTTTTGGTTACTGGAGTTGATTTTTGTCAAGGGGAAATTGATTGGAGTAGTTGTGTTCATATATCAGAAAAACGTTGGGAACAAGCAGATAAAATTCAATTAAAAAATAATGATCTACTCATAACCAAAGACGGAACTGTGGGTAAAGTTGCTGTTGTAGATAATTTAGATGGAAAAGCATCTCTTAATAGTGGAGTTTTATTAATTGATTTAAATGACAAGAACTCTAAAAAATATTTATATTGGGTTCTTAGTTCGGATGTTTTTTGGACATGGTTTAATTATAAAAATTCAGGGAATAGCACAATATTGCATCTATATCAAAAGGATTTTAATGAATTTATATATGCAATGCCTAGCCTAATAGAACAAAATAAAATTGCATATTTCCTTGATAATAAATGCGCTGAAATAGATTCTATAACGTCAAAAATAGAAAAACAAATTAGACTGCTAAAAGATTATAAGAAATCTTTAATAACAGAAACTGTTACAAAAGGATTAGATAAGAATGTTCCTATGAAGGATAGTGGCATTGCGTGTATAGGTGATATACCAAAACATTGGGATATTAGTAGAATTAAATATAAGTTATCTTTGATTGGGAGTGGCTCTACCCCTGATTCGAGTGATAGTTTTAATTATGACGGTGAATTTAATTGGATTCAATCAGGAGATTTGTATAAAAATTACTATATACAAGAAACAGAAAAAACAATAACAAAATATGCTTTAAACTCAACAAAGACTTTAAAAATGTATACAGCCCCATTTGTGGTTATAGCGATGTATGGAGCTTCTGTGGGCAATATAGCAATATCTAGGATAAACGCTTATGCAAATCAGGCGTGCTGTTCTATGAAAGGTGATGATTCCCTTCACACGAATTATTTATTTTATTTATTAAGAGCTAGTAAAGAACAAATGCTAATGATAGCTATTGGTGGAACGCAGCCAAATATAAGCCAACAATTATTGAAAAATCTAAAGATTATAGTTCCAATGTATGATGAACAGCTAAAAATCACAGATTTTCTAGACAAAAAATGCTCGGAAATAGATTCGATTATTTCAAAAAAAGAAAGGCAGTTGGATCTAATGAAAGAACATAGAAAGAGTTTGATTTATGAATATGTGACAGGTAAAAAGCGTGTTGGAGGTGTAGATTATGGCAATTAAAGCTGGGCAACTTAGAGAAAAAGAAGATTTTCAAAAACTAATTTTGGAATATCTTGAAAATGAAAATGGATATATTATAAGGGATTCTAAGAATTTCAATGCCGGTCTTGCTATGGACACGGACATCTTATTTAAATTTCTAAATGATACGCAAGCTGATGAAGTTGAAGCACTACGAAGACTTTATGGAGAGCAAACTGAAGAAACTATAATTAATTATTTGAATAATGAAATCAATAAAGACTATAGAAGTCTAATTGATGTATTAAAAAATGGCATAGAGTTTGATACCGGTGTTAAATTAAATCTAATGTACAGAAAACCAGCCACCACATTCAATAAAGAAGCTATAGAGAATTATGGCAAGAATATTTTTTCTGTAATGGAAGAAGTTTATCATAAAAAAGATGAAAGAGTTGATTTGGTCATTTTCTTAAATGGCTTAGCAATTGCGACTTTTGAACTAAAATGTAACACAAGTGGTCAAAATTATGAGGATGCAATTAGACAATATAAATTTGAAAGAGACTTTAAAACCAGATTATTTAAATTTAAGTCGGGTGCTATAGTAAATTTTGCTATGGACTTGTTTGAAGTGTATATGACTACACAATTAAAGGGAAGTTCTACATTTTTCTTACCATTTAATAAGGGATCCGGATATGGGATTGAATCAGGCAAGGGGAATCCACACAATGAAAATGGCTTGGATGTTTCATATATGTGGGAAGATATCTTGTCAAAAGAGACGTTACTTTATTTAATTGATAAGATAATATACTTAAAAAAAGAAAAGAAAAAAGATGATAGAACAGGTAGATATAAGAAATCTGAAACTCTTATCTTCCCTAGGTATCACCAGTTTAACGCTGTTAGAAAATTAGTGAATGATATAAAGATAAATGAGACATCAAGAAACTATCTCATTGAGCATTCTGCAGGAAGTGGTAAAACAAATACGATAGCTTGGTTATCTTATAGATTAGCATCTCTTCATAATTTAAAAGACGAGATAATTTTTGATACAATTTGTGTAATAACTGACAGAATTGTTGTAGATAGGCAGCTTCAAGATGCTGTACTGGGTCTTGAACACAAAGAAGGGCTTATTAAAGTGATGGATGATAAATGTACATCACATGACTTAGCAGTAGCACTTAATGGAAATACAAAAATAATTGTTACAACAATTCATAAGTTTATGTATATTAAGGATATTATTGAGAATTCAAAAGGAAAAAAATTTGCAATAATTATTGATGAAGCTCATTCATCCACTTCCGGAACAGCAATGGAATCTGTGTCTTACGCACTGTCTTCAGAATTGTTGGTTGCAGAAGAAACATCTCAATATGAAAATGGTGAAGAGGAGACACTACAAGACAAGATTGAAAAAGAAATACAAAGAAGTGGTAAACCAAATAATGTTTCCATGATTGCATTTACTGCAACTCCTAAATTCACAACGCTTCAATTATTTGGAAGTATGAATAGCGAGGGCAAAAAGACTTCTTTTGATTTGTATTCAATGAAACAAGCGATTGAAGAAGGCTTTGTTCTCGATGTGTTGAAGAATTATGTAACTTATAAAACATATTTTAAGGTTAATAAAATAGTTGATAGTGATCCAGAATTGGATACTGTTGCAGCTAAAAGAAAAATTGTTAAATATATTGAACTACATGACACTAATATTTCTCAAAAGGTAGAAATTATAATTGAACATTTTAAATATAATGTAATGTATGAATTAGATGGTAGGGCTAAGGCTATGGTAGTCACTTCATCAAGACAGGCAGCAGTAAAGTATAAAAATGCATTTGTCGAGTATATCAATAAGCACAATTATACAGGAATACAGGCACTTGTAGCATTTTCTGGTAAAGTAACCTTAGATGGTAAGGAATATACAGAATCAGTAATGAATGGTATGGATGAAAGCAAACTTGTTGATGCTTTTGATACCGATTTATATCAAGTATTACTGGTCGCAAATAAGTATCAAACAGGATTTGATCAGCCTAAATTGTGTGCTATGTATGTTGATAAGAGATTAAGAGGTGTTAATGCAGTTCAAACACTTTCAAGACTGAACCGGATATACCCAGGGTATGATAAAAAGACTTTTGTTATAGATTTTAAGAATGAATATGATGAAATTCAAAAGGCGTTTGAACCATATTATACAGAAACCATTTTAGGAGAAACTATAACACCGTCAGCTATAAGAGAAGTTGAAAAGCAATTGTCTCAATATAATTTCTTGGATTACGATGATATTGAATTATTTAATAGATTTTTATACAAGGGTAAGCGTAATTCTAAAGATAAGTCTAAAATGTGGTCTTTACTTGGAAAGAGCTTAGGAATCATTGATAAAAATGATGATTTAATTAAACTTGAAATAAGAAGTACAATAAGAAGATTTTTAAGATTCTATGGTTTCTTGATTCAGGCAACAAGATATCAAGATATTGATTTACACAAAAAATACAATTTCCTATCATATCTAATAAAAGAGATAGAGATTGGTAAAATCGGAAATGATTTTGATATAGCAGATAAAATAACAGTTGAGAATTTTAAACAAAAGAAAACAGGGGAACATGACAGTAGTATAGAATCAAAATCTGAGATAAAAGCACCTGCACCTAATGAGGTTTATTTTGAAGAACAAGTTAAAGAGAAATTATCAAAGATTATTGATGAAATTAATTTGAGATATAATAAAAGCTTTGACTTTGATGTTGCAACAAAATCTGCACTTCAAGTAAGAGATTTATTACTGAAAAATACAAGACTTAAAGACAGTGCAAATAGCAATACTATCAGTGACTTTAGATTTGCATATTATGATGCTGTTCAAGATGCGCTTATGGAAGGTTATGAACAAAATATGGATTTATTTTCTTTGCTGCTAAAGGATGATAAAATGAACAAAAATCTTATGGGCGTATTTTTGGAAGATGTTTATAATAATTTGAGCGAAAGAGTTTAGAGGATGAAAGTTATGAGTAGATATGATACATTGGTTAAAATATTGGATGAATTACGAAAGGAAGCACCTACAGAATATAAAACATATTATCCAGAAGATATTAATACTGAAGGGCTAAATAAGGCAAGATCTAAGGCATTTATTCATTTGTTTTTAAAGGGCATGTATGGAATCGAAAGATTTGAAGATAGAGAACATTATATTACAGATGGCTCTTATGATGGTGGCATAGATGCATACTATATAGATAAAGAATCAAAGAAAATTGTGTTCGTTCAATCTAAATTTAGAATCAATGAAAAAAATTTTGAGAATAAGGAAATAGGTTATGACGAATTGCTTTCAATGGATGTAGATAGAGTAACTGAAGGTGAAGAAATTGACGAAGATGGGAATTCGTATAATAGTAAAATATTGAAAATGCAAAAAGAAATTCAAGGAGTTGAAGATATTGGGAGATATAAATATAAAGTTATAATACTCGCAAACTTAAAAGAAAAAGGAAGTAAATATATAAAAAAATTAACTGGAGGGTTTTCTGGCGATGTATTTAATTTTGAGAAATGTTATAAAGAGTTGGTTTTCCCTGTAGTTTCTGGATGTTTTTTTAATGCAGAAGAAATTAGAATTAACTTGTCCCTTACAAATAAAGAAGGCAATGAAGGTAGAATAGGATATACAGTTAACACAGAATTAAGTGATTGTAAGATATTGGTTACATTTGTTCCGCTTGTTGAAATTGCCAAAATTTTATACAGATATAAAAATTCTGTCTTAAAATATAACCCGAGATGCTTTTTAGGTTTAAAAAATAACCAAGTTAATCCACAGATTGCTAACACAGTAAAAAACAAGTCGACTAACGAATTTGCTTTATTTAATAATGGAATAACAATTTTATCAGATGATACACAGATAAATTCTCAGGTTGCTAAAAAAGATCGAGCACAACTTATTATAACGAATCCACAAATTATAAATGGGGGACAAACAGCTTTTACATTATCATCTTTATATGAAGAATGTATTTTTAATGATAATTACAGTATATTTAATGAAAAAGAAGTGTTGGTAAAAATAATTACGTTTATTGCCGACGATCAAAACAATGAGAATGTTGAAGATATCAAGCAAAAAAAATTAAAATTAATCGAAAATTTATCACATGCGACAAATGAACAGTCTGTGGTAAGTGAAATGGATCGCAGATCAAATGAAGCACTATTGGTAAATTATCAACAAAATATTTATCGTGATTTTGGTTTATTCTTAAATAGAAAACAAGGGGAATTTTATGAAGGAATAAATAAGAAATATATTTCGAAGAAACAAATAATTGATCTTTCAAATTTTATGAGAATTGCTGTTAGTATAAGTGGGGATGCAAAAAAAGCTAGACAAAGTAGTGATATAGTATTATTTAGAGAAAATAATTTTAAACAATATTTTAAAAATGAAAAAGATTACAAGAAATATGTTTATGGATATTATTGTTATCAATACTTATTAGAGATAGAAAAGCAAGAAGAAAATTATGGAATGGGTAAATATGGAAATGCATTGCGTTATGGAAAATATGCAGTTATTAATATTGTGAGTAGAAAATTTAGTGAGGATTTAGATATAACAGAGTATGATCGTAGTGTTAAAGAAGTTATAGAACAAACTCTTGCCAAATGGATAGTTTTTGAAAATCAAGTTATAGAAAAACAATCAAATAAAGATTATTTTTATAAATATCAAGAAGAAGATAATATAAAGACTATATATAATTTTGATGGATATTATAAAGGCAAAACAATCAATAAAGATTTGGAAGAGTTTAATTTTGATATATAGATCATTTAGTAGTTGCAAACTGGAACTGGAACTGGGGCGGGTAAAAAAATCTAAAAACAAGCTAAAACTGAACAAATTTCCCAGCACTCAACAAACGCAAAGCCTTTATTTTGAATGGTTTTGAATGTAGTGAACAGTAGAAAAAGAAGAGTTGGAATAGTCAAAAACAGGCTTTAAAGCCTTATGAATAGCCGTTTTGTGA